>ERZ1027036.1131-NODE-1131-length-12395-cov-4.893193_pt1 | contig 12395 bp, 6 predicted proteins | sample MGYA00519441_ERZ1027036 | MGnify/ENA primary metagenome ERZ1027036 (study PRJEB26926, sample SAMN06164792) | human gut metagenome | biome: ENVO:00009003; feature: ENVO:2100002; material: ENVO:00002003 | host: Homo sapiens | place: USA | collected 2012 ... | reverse complement strand
GGGCTGGCCGAGCCGGGAGGCCGCCTGCCGGTGACATTCCCGATTCGTTACGAGGACACGCCCGCCTACCCAAACTTCCCCGGCGAGGGCAATGACGCTTACTACGGTGAGGGCGTGTTTGTGGGCTACCGCAGCTACGCAAAGCGCAAGCTGGCTGTGCAGTATCCGTTCGGATACGGCTTGAGCTACACGGATTTTGCCGTGGAACTGTGTGAAAATGACTTCCGCTGGGATATGCGCACACAGGAGACGTTGAATGTGCCTGTGCGGGTAAAAAATGTCGGCAGCCGCCCCGGCAGCGAGGTCGTGCAGATTTATACCCGCGAGGAAAAGCCCCATATGCTGCGCCCCGACCGCACACTGGTGGGGTATGCCAAGGTGCGCCTTGCCCCCGGTGAGGAAACAATTGTGAATGTATCGGTCAGCAAAAAGGCATTGCGCTGCTATGACGCACTACTGGATAAGTGGGTGCAGCCTATCGGGGCGCACAAGCTGTATCTGGCATTGTCGGCGGAGAACATTTTGGCACAAGCCCCGCTGATGATAGAGGGTAAGAACCCCTATCCCTTGAACGGTGAGAGCACAATTGGGGAAATTCTTGAAAATCCGCGCGCAAAAGAAATCGTAAATCAATTCACGAACGGTATGTTCGATATGATGCCGAAAGAAACACTGGACTTCATGGTGTACCGCAAGCTGAATGATATTCTGTCGGTGGGCATGATTCAAGTCATCCCCGACACAGTAAAGCTGAGCGCAATTCTGCAGGGGCTGTATGACCGGCTTGCAGAACTGTAAAGGAGGAAACAAGATGAGCTTTCCGAAGAATTTTCTCTGGGGCGCGGCCAGTGCTGCTTACCAGATTGAAGGTGCCTACAATGAGGACGGCAAGGTTCCCGGTATCTGGGATGCCTTGAGCGAAGGTCACGTCAAGCACGGAGAGAACGGCAATATTGCCTGTGACCACTACCACCGCTACAAGGAGGATGTGGCGCTGCTGAAAAAGCTGGGCGCCAAGGCGTATCGCTTTTCCGTCAGCTGGCCGCGCGTGATGTCCGGTCCCGACACGGTCAACCCCAAGGGTCTTGCCTTTTACAGCGACTTGGTGGACGAACTGAAAGCAGCGGGCATTGAGCCGATGGTGACGATTTTCCACTGGAATCTGCCCATGTGGGCGCACGAAAAAGGCGGCTGGTACAATGCGGAAATCAGCGATGATTTCGCCAACTACGCCCGTGTAGTGGCGGATGCCTTGTCCGACCGGGTGCGGTTCTGGTTCACCGTCAATGAGCCGACCACCTTCATCGGCAACGGCTACTTTACGGGGGCGCACGCGCCTTTTGAAAGCCTGATGCAGGAGCAGCCCGCCGTGATGATGAACAAGCTGGCGGCACTGACAAAAAATGTGTTGCTGGCCCACGGCAAGGCGGTTCGCGTGCTGCGCAGCCGCGCCAAGCTGGCTCCGAAAATCGGCATGGCGCTGAACGGCAGTGTCTACCTGCCGGAGGACGAGTCGGCGGCGGGCATAGAAAAAGCCCGCACCCAGATGTTCCCGGAGCAGGCATTCTTCTCGCATTTCAACTGGTGGGCAGACCCAGCCGTTCTCGGCTTTGTTCCGGCCGGCTTGCAGCCGTTCTTTACGGCGGAGGAACTGAAAGTCATCTGCCAGCCGCTGGATTTCTTCGGCTTCAACTGCTACAATGCCTCCAATTATGAGGAGTATATGGGTCCCAACCCCGCCGTCACGCCGGGTATGCCCCGCACGGCGATGGACTGGCCCATCACGCCGGACGCGCTGTACTGGGCGGCGCGTTTTCTGACAGAGCGTTACCACCTGCCCGTTATCGTCACCGAAAACGGCATGGCCAACACTGACTTTGTCATGAGCGACGGCGCGGTGCATGACCCCCAGCGCATCGACTTCATTAAACGCTACCTGACGGGTCTGCAGCGTGCCGTAGATGAAAATATCCCAGTGGCAGGATACCTCTATTGGTCCATCATGGATAATTTTGAGTGGGCAGAAGGGTACGACAAGCGGTTCGGCTTGGTGTATGTGGACTATCAGACCCAGCAGCGCATTCCGAAAGACTCGTTCTACTGGTATGCGGATGTAATCAAAAACAACGGAATATTATGATTCGGTATGGTGTTGCCTGCGATATTGCATCGGGGTGACACCATATTCTTTTTTGAACACATTCTGGAAGTAGCTTTGGCTGGAAAAGCAGAGGTAACAGCTGATTTCCGCCAGCGTCATATCAGTGTAATGCAAAAGGCTTTTGGCTTCCTCCAGCCGACATTCCGTAATGTAATTGCCCAGCGTTTTCCCGGTCTCTTTCTTAAAAAGATTCCCGGTGTAGGAAACACTGCGCCCAATGACAGCGGCCACATCGTCAAGGCTCAACGGCGTGTTTACATGGTTGCGGACATAGGACATACAGGTATAAACCTCGCGGCTGATGCCCGCAGGCAGACGCAGTTCCCCGATGCGGCGGCAGAAATCCAGTGCGGCACTTACCTGCAGACGATCAATTTCCGGCACGGTCGCGGCGCGCTCACAATCCAGCACATAGCTGTCAATCAGCTGGTAGGTCAGTTCGGGGTCAAGTCCGGCAGGAACGGCCGCCAGCATTCCGATTTTTGTAATGCCGCCGATGAAAATATTCTTTGCTTGCCGCAGCGGGGTTTCGGCCATTGTACCGCGGCTCAGCCGGGTTGAACCATCCTGCATCAGGAAAGCCATCAGCCGCTCCGGGTCGCCCTGTCGGATCAAGTCGTAAAACATCAGTTCCCACTGGTAGGTGTTGTGGAATTTCTCGTTCTCCTTGCGTTCCAACAGACTCTCGGCAGCATCGCGACCAACAGTAAAGCTGTCACGGTCGGTCGTCAAGTCAAAGTAAACAGCAGGGTCCAGAATCTCGCCGTCCATGCAGTAGTAGAGATACGCGGCCTTGTCGAAAAATTCCAACAGGCTCAGATTGGGTGCGGCTTCCAGAATTGTACCGGCCGCACGGCGCTGCGCAGCCGGAATTTGATTTTCCGCCATAAAGGCATCCACAAGGCTTTCATTGAGCCGTGCGTTATAGACGGGGCCGATAACGATCCGCCAGCCGCCCTTGACCCGGATGGAGGCATAGCTTGCATGGCTGGGTGAGGTGCAGATGTCCAGCGTCCGCGCGGCATCGCGCTGTGCAAACAGCGGGGCCGGGTCGCGCTGCGGTTCCTCCGGGTACTGCAGCTGACAGGCATCCTGTTCGTCATACAGAGAAAACGCGATTCCCTCAGCCCGGAAAAACAACATACAGAGATTGGTAATGCGGATATAGCGCTCGGTTTCCATGCGGCAGACCTCCCACAGATTGATAATTTGATTTTACAATATCAAGTCAAATAATGCAATATGCACGGAACGGCAGATGCTATACTAAATTCAGAAACACGGGAAGAGTTCCCGAAAAACAGGAGGAAGACAATATGGCATTTGGTAAAAAAGTGCGCCCCACTGTGGATAAGGACGGCGCAGCGCTCGTAATGCGTAAGCGCGACTATCTCGCGGACTTCTCCGGCCAGTTGGGTCTGGGCCTTATGGCAAACCTTGTAGGTCAGCTGCAATACTTCTACACCGATAAAGTCGGGATTGCAGTCGGCTCCGTGGGTGTGGTCATGGCCATCGCCAAGGTCGTGGATGCGCTGACGGACATCTGGTTCGGCAATATCATTGACCACTCCAAGGGCGGCAATATGAAGTATTACAAGTGGATGCTTCGTATGGCGGTCCCGGCCGCGGTTATCACGGTAATGATGTTCACGGTTCCCATCCAAGCCGGTCAGATTCCGGCTGTCGCTTACGCACTGGTGACAAACCTGCTGATTACAGCGGTCATCTACACAATGATTGCCACACCCTTTGCGGCAACCATGATCGTGCGCACCAGGAGTCAGCAGGAGCGCGGCAACATGGGCATTCTGCGTGCGGTCGGCAACTATGCCTCCGGCATGGTCATTGCCATCGCAACGATTCCCGTCACGAATATGCTGGGCGGCACGCAGGCGGCGTGGATCAAGTACGGCGCGGTCATTGCACTGATCGTTCTGCTGAGCTTGCTCATCTGCTACGCCAACGGCAGCAAGGCTATGCGTAAAGCGGTCAAGGGTGACACCGCAGCAGCAGAGCCGGAGGAAGAACCCGTTGAATTCCTTACGGCAGTCAAGTGCCTGTTCGGCAACAAATACTGGGTCATCGTGCTGTTGTTCAACTTGATTACAGCGGTTTCCTCGGCCGTCGCTTCGTCGTCCGGCGCATACTACTGCAAGTGGATTTTCGGCAATGATAATCTGGTAGCCATTGCCGGTTCGGCCGGTCTGCTCTCCACGTTTTTAGGCTTCGCACTGTCCAACCCCATCATCAAAAAGCTGGGCGTAAAGGGAACCATCAATCTGGGTCTGCTGGGGTATGCAGCTTCCTGCGCAGTGCGCTGCTTTGTACCGACCAATCTGGCAGCGTACATCGGCTCCAGTCTGGTAGGAAGCTTTTTACAGATCCCTTTGATGTGCCTGTACGGCGTTCTGTTGGCAATGGCGGTCGATTACAATGAGTACAAATACGATAAAAAGTTGGTGGCCGTCTCTTCCGGTGCGATTGGCTTCGGCAACAAGGTCGGCGGCGGTCTGGGTGCGTTGGTTCTGGCACTGTTCCTGATGATTGGCTCCTACGATTCCACCCTGAGCGCGGCCACCACCTCGATGCGCTATGCGATCTACGCATTTTCCAACTATCTGCCCATCGTACTGAATGTGGGCATGTTCTTGATTTTCCGCGGCTTCGATCTGGAGGAAAAGCTTCCCGCCATGCGTGCGGAAGTTGCCAAGCGGCATACACAAAAACCGGAGGAATAAGACCATGAAATTCACGATTCCCGCAAATGCACCTGCAAAGCCGTTCCATAAGCACTGGCAGTTCTGCGTCGGCAGCGGTCATGCAGCCATGGCAATGCGCACCGATTACTGTGAGCAGCTCAAGCAGATCCATGACGAACTGGGTATTGAACGGGTGCGCTTCCACGGTATTTTCAGCGATGATATGCATACCTATGATACCATGTCCACAGTCATGCCGATGCCCGGCTCCGAGCAGGTGCCGTTCTATGAGAATAGCTTCCGCCTGCCGGGACTGGTCTATGACAATGTGCTGAAAGCCGGCATGAAGCCCTTTGTGGAGTTGAGCTTCATGCCCAGCCCGATGGCCAAGCGCCCGACACGCGGCACCTTTTACTGGAAACCATGCATTGCCCCGCCGAAGGATGAGGCACAGTGGCAGGCGTATATTCAGAAATTTGTCCGTTTTCTGCTGAACCGCTACGGCAAAGAGGAAGTGGAAACATGGTTCTTTGAGGTCTGGAACGAGCCGGACTTGAAAACTCCGTTCTTTGACGGCACACAAGAGGACTATTTCCGTCTGTATGAAATCACCGCCAAGGCTGTCAAAGCAGTGGATGACAAACTGAAGGTCGGCGGTCCCGCCACCAGCAACAGCAAGTGGGTCGCGGCGTTCGTGGACTACTGCAAGGTCCATGATGCGCCGGTGGACTTCATCACGACCCATCAGTATGCAGGAGATCCCATCAGCGAGGTGTGTGACCAGAAAGACGCGGATCACATGAAGGACACTGCGGAGATTCAAGCGGAATACAAGGTCGATTTTGCCCAGCTGTTTGCCGGTTTAAAGCCGGAGGATGGCTTGCTGCCAATGTTCCGCCGCACGATGCCCGACAACACCGAGACGGATGACCTGAATCGCGATCTGCTGCGCGATGCCGCCGAGCAGGTACAGAAGCAGGCTGACGGTTTGCCGGTATACTATACCGAATGGAACGGCTGCGCAACCTTTGGCGCGCCCGGTAACGATACCCGCAAGGTAGCCGCCTACGATGTGCGCGCGGCTCTCAGCGCTGAGGATTTCATCGACGGATCCAGCATCTGGTGCTTCAGCGATATTTTTGAGGAAATTCACCCCTTCCCGGAGGAATTTCACGGCGGGTATGGTCTTGTGACCCAGCACGGTATCGCAAAACCGCTTTTCCACGCACTGCGCCTGCTGGGGCAGGCCGGGGATAAACGGCTGGAGCTGCCCGGCGCACTGGACGGCGAGGTGAGTGTGGCAGCGTTCCGCGATGCTGCCGACACACAGCTTACCGTGCTGGCTACCAAACAGAACCTGCACCACTTTGCAGGGCAAAGCACCCCGGCCACCCCGGTGGAGATCGAGGTCGAACTGGACGCAAAGCCGCAGAGCGTGCAGCTTTGCCGCATCGACGAGGAACACGGCAACCCGCTGAAGTGCTGGCAGGCAATGGGTGAGCCGGAGGACATGACCCCGGCGCAGGTACAGCAGGTCATTGAGGAAAGTGCAGTGGACTACGCCCCGGCTCCGTATGAATATGCGGATGGCAAACTCACCGTAAAGACAGAGCTTGTCACCAACGACTTGGCTTTTATCCGCATCGTAAAATAAAACTGCGGGGTGCATCCGAGCGATGCACCCCGTTTTGCGTAAGAGGGAGTTATTATGATATTGGATTTTAACGCCGATTGGCGTTTTTACAAGGCAGATGGAAGCTGCCGCACCGTGCATCTGCCCCATGATGCCATGCTGGAGGAACCCCGGCAGGAAAACTGCCCAAACGGCAAGGACTGCGGCTATTTTCCGGGCGGGAAATATGCCTATGAAAAGACGTTCTCTCTGCCGGGGGAGCACCTGAATGAGGCACTGACATTTTTGTTTGAGGGCGTGTATCAGAATGCGGTAGTTTATCTGAACGGCGAAAAAATTGCCGAACACCGTTACGGCTATACGGAATTTACCGCTGATGCCACCGGAAAAGTGCGTGCCGGGGAAAATACCCTGCGCGTCACGGTGGATAACAGTCTGGAACCCAACTGCCGCTGGTACACGGGCAGCGGCATCTACCGCCCTGTGCATCTGATGGTAAAGCCGAAAGACGGCGTGCGCCCGGTAAAGATCCGCACGGTGTCGATTGCTCCCGCCGTAGTTGAGGTGCAGACCGAAACCGAACACGCGGCGGTGGAAATTTGGGATGGCGCGCAGTGCGTGGCAAAGGGGGCGCCGGGGGCCATCGAGATTCCGTCAGCTAAGCTGTGGGATGCCGAACACCCGAACCTGTACACCTGCGTGGTCAAGACCGAAAACGACGAGGAATCTGTCCCGTTCGGCATCCGCACACTGACATGGAGCGCAAAAACCGGTCTGTGCGTCAACGGCAAGGCGGTCAAGCTGCGCGGTGGGTGCATCCACCACGACAATGGCATTTTGGGCGCCTGCGGCTTTGCCGATGCCGAGGAACGCCGCATCCGCATTATGAAAAAGGCGGGGTATAACGCCGTGCGCTGCGCCCATAACCCGGCAAGCCGCGCCCTGCTGGATGCCTGTGACCGCCTTGGTATGTATGTGATGGACGAAGCCTTTGACGGCTGGTACACACCCAAGACCTACCATGACTATTCCCGCATTTTTGCCGAAAACTGGCAGGATGATTTGACCACTATGATTGCCAAGGATTACAGCCATCCCAGCGTGATTCTGTATTCCATCGGCAACGAGGTGTCGGAAACGGCCTTCCCGCAGGGTGTGGAGACCGCCGACAAGCTGACCCGATTTGTCCACGCGCTGGATGATAACCGCCCCGTGACAGCGGGCATCAATGTGCTGCTGAACGTCTACGCACAGAAAGGCATTGGCGTGTATAAAGAAAGCGGCCCCTACAAGCCGGAGCCGCTGCCGCCAAAGCAGCCGGAGGAGAAAAAGAAAGAGTCGGGTTCTGCATTCTTTAATATGGTCACGCAGAATCTCGGTCCGTTGATGTTTTACATGAGCAAGGGCAAAAAAGGCGACGCCGCCTGCCGCGATGTGGCGGAAAAGCTGGATGTTCTCGGCTTGAATTATGCGGCTTCCCGCTATGAGGACGACTGCAAAAACTATCCGAATCGCTTGATGGTGGGCAGCGAGACGATTATTGGCGAGCTGCCGTACAACTGGGCGCAGGTGCAAAAGCATACAGCGCTGATTGGCGATTTTGCATGGGCGGCCATTGATTATCTGGGCGAAGCGGGCATCGGTCAGATGATTCCGCAGGATACGCCGGGGCTGCCGATTGCGGCTGGCAGCGGTGCGATTGATTTAACGGGAAACATTACAGCGGAAAGTTATTTCCAGCAGGCGGTGTGGAGCCTGCGCAAAGCACCTTACTTGGGTGTGCGCCCGGTCAACTGGAACGGCAGAAAAATGACGGGCAGCGCGTGGCGTATGACGAACGCCGTGGAAAGCTGGACGTGGCCCGGATGTGAGGGGCAGAAAGCCACGGTGGAAGTGTACAGCGATGCAGAATTTGTGGCGCTGTACTGCAATGATAAGCTGGTTGGCAAAAAGCGCACAAAGAAATTCCGCGCGATTTTCAAGCTGCCCTACCGACCCGGAACACTGAAAGCTGTGGCACTGGATAAAAGCGGAAACGCCCTTGGAGAAACCACACTGCAAACAGCGGGACAGAAAACCCGGCTGCATCTCGCCCCGGAGAAAACGACCTTGCGCGCAGACGGTCAGTCACTCTGTTTTATCCCCATCACGCTGACCGATGCGGCAGGCATCTGGAAACCGTGCGCTAACGCAAAGGTTCATGTGGAAATCGAAGGACCGGCTGCCTTACAGGCCCTCGGCAGTGCTGCAACACAGACGGATGAAACCTACCTCGGCAGCAGCCACACCACATGGCTCGGACGCGCTTTGGCTGTCATTCGTGCAGGAACCGAGCCGGGCAAGGTGCGCATCACGGTCACGGCAGAAGGGTACGAGCCGCAATATGTGGATTTGACGGTGGAGTAAGAAAGACGGACTTTAATGCTAAAATTGTACGATTTAACAACAGAATACAAACGCGAACCGCTGGGTTTGGACGAGGCGCAGCCCCGCTTTGGCTGGAAGCTGGACAGTGACCGCCAAGATACCCTGCAAATTGCCTACCGCCTGCAGCTATCCTACGGCGGTGAATCTGTCTGGGATTCCGGGCGCGTGGAGAGCGCGCAGAGCATTTTGATCGAGTACCTTGGCCCCAACCTGACCCCGCGCACCGAGTACAACTGGACGGTCACGGTATGGGACAACCACGGCGAAACCGCCGAGGGCACAAGCCGGTTTGAAACAGGCTTGCTGAACGGCAGCGCGTTTGAGGGCAAGGCGCAGTGGATCACCCACGCGCCGGACAAAGCCAGCCCCGTCAGCCCGGTGCTGTATAAGGACTTTGTCGTGCAGGGCAATGTCAAAAAAGCGCGTCTCTACGCAACCGCCTTGGGTATGTATGAGGCGGAGATCAACGGCGAGCCTGTGGATGACACTTATTTCCACCCCGGCTGGACGAACTACCGCAAGCGCCTGCAGTACCAGACCTACGCCGTAACGCTGCACAGCGGCAAAAACCGCTTGGCGCTGACGCTGGCAAACGGCTGGTACAAGGGCAAGCTCGGCTTTATGCCGCAGCCCAACCACTACGGCGACACCACCGCCACACTGGCGGCGCTTTGCATCACCTATGAGGACGGGCATGAGGAATGGCTCGGCACTGACGAAAGCTGGTTCTGCACGACCGGTGCGGTGCAGGCTGCGGAAATTTACGATGGCGAAACGCAGGACTTTACGGCAGACCCCGCCGCACCGCAGCCCGCCAGACTGTTTGACTACGGCTTTGACACCCTCATCGGGCAGGAGAACGAACCGGTCCGCTGCCTGCAAAGGCTGCCTGTTGTCAAGGAATTTACTGCTCCCAACGGTGGCCACCTCTTTGACTTTGGGCAGAACCTGACTGGCTGGGTCGAGGTGAAAATTTACGGCGGCAAGGGGCAGAAGCTTACCCTGCGCCACGCCGAAGCGCTGGACGAAAACGGCAACTTCTACACCGAAAACCTCAGCTGGGCAAAGGCAACCGACACCTATATTTTGAGCGGCGGCAAGCAGACGCTGCACCCTCATTTTACATGGCACGGCTTCCGCTATATTTGCGTGGAGGGGCTGCAATACGGGCAGAACGTGCAGTTTACGGCGTGCCATCTCTCGACGGATTTGGCACAGACCGGTCATTTTACCTGCTCTGACAAGCGGGTGAACCGTTTGCAGCAGAACATCCAGTGGAGCCAGCGGGATAACTTTTTGGATATCCCCACCGACTGTCCGCAGCGCAGCGAGCGTTTGGGCTGGACAGGCGATGTGACGGCGTTCTGCCCCACGGCGGCGTTCAATGAGAACATTATGCCGTTTATGACCAAGTGGCTTCGTGACTTGGCCAGTGAACTGGGTCCCGATGTCAGTATGCCGCAGGTCGTGCCGAACATTCTGGGCAACCAGCAGGACGGCGCGGCGTTCTGGGGCGATGTGGTGACCGTGCTGCCCTGGACACTCTACCGCGCTTACGGCGACAAGCGCATTCTGCAGCACAGCTACGACAGCATGAAGCACTGGGTCGAGTTTATCGAGAGCCAGTGCGGCGAAAATGGGCTGTGGCAGACCGGCTTCCAGTACGGCGACTGGCTGGGGCTGGACGCCGAGGCGAATGCCTTGTGTGATGAGCGCAAGGGTGCGACGGATGGCTACTTTACCGCCAATGTCTGCTTTGCGTGGAGTTTGCAGATCCTTGCGGATACCGCCGCCGTTTTGCAGTACACCGAGGACGCGCGCCGCTGGAGCCGCCGCCGTGAGGAGCTTGTGCGGGCGTTCCGCGCCGAGTATGTGACCCCCACCGGGCGTCTTGTTAGCGAAACGCAAACCGCCCTGATCCTGGCGCTGCACTTTGACATGGTGCCGGACGAGTTCCGCCCGCGCCTTTTGGACGCGCTGGAAAAGAACATCGGTGCGCATAAAACGCATCTGCTGACCGGGTTTATCGGCACGCCGTTTGCCTGCCTGACCCTGTCCGAAAACGGCAGGCACGACCTTGCCGGCAGGCTGCTTTTGCAGGAGGACGATCCAAGCTGGCTGTATGAGGTCAAGATGGGTGCCACCACCATCTGGGAGCGCTGGAATTCCATCCGCCCGGACGGCAGCTTCAACCCCGCCAACATGAACAGCCTGAACCACTACGCCTATGGCTCCATCGGCAACTGGCTGTACACCAAGCTGTGCGGACTGGAAATTCTTGAGCCCGGTTACAAGAAGTTTGCCCTGCGCCCGCAGTTTATCAAGGGCATCACCCACGCCGAGCTGACCTACGAGAGTGTTTACGGCAAAATTGCCATTGCGTGGCGGTGCGAGGGCGGCAAGATCACGGTGGATGCCACGATACCCGCCAACACCACCGCCGAGTTGACCCTGCCCGAACAGACCGAGACGCTGACCCTGGGCAGCGGCAGCTATCGCTACGAGTACGCCACCGAAACCAGCTTGAAAATAGACCGCTATTCGTTGGAAACCCCGCTGCATATCATTTTGAAGCATCCGGCTGCACAGGCGATTTTCCGGCAGTACGCGCCGGAATTTCTGGAAAATCCGATGTTGGAGTATGTGAAAGACGAGCCTATTACAGCCCTGCTTGCCTACGGAGAATCCATGCGCCCGCTGTTTGAGCAGGTGCTGACCGCCATGAACCAAGCTGATAAGCGGTGAGTCGGTATAAATTATACTACGCCCAACATGAAAACTGCAATCGCAAGTTGTACTCTCTAGTGTTAAGTTGTACGCATCGCCGCAAGACCACAGAGGAATAAATCCAACTTTTTGCGGTTTTACGGATAGGATACGATAGTGTCTTAGTATTTTGTCTATTTAGTTATTTATTTGTGCAGGATTTGCCTGTACAGGGAAATCCCGTTCAGGTAAATGCCTTTGTGGTAAAATAAAAAATCCCCGGAAAGAGGGGAATTTGGGGCGGTATTAGGCTGGGCGAGTAACCCCGCCGATACGCTGCGAACTCGCCCAAACAGAGGCGTTTCTCGCGGCGACAGGGGCGGTGTGCTAGGATGGTGTAGAGTTGGTTTGCGTACAACTTCTTGCCGGAGAGTAAAACTTATATACTGGTTCGTTGGGCTTTTCCTGCGTGGGGACTCTGTGATACTGGTATCTGCATTTCTCAATGGAACCAAAGCTGCGCGTTTATTTGAGCTGTGCGTATGAGAATCCGTCTTGCCATTTTGCCCCCAAAACTGCCCCCAAAAGGGTTTGGGACGGGTCAGCACTATACAGCACCCTTTTGTACACATGGGACAAAATCTATTTCGAGCCTTGGTACACAACACCACCAAACCCAACAGAACAGCACTGTAACGCACAAATTTTAGATTTCTCATAACCCGGAGGTCGCAGGTTCAAGTCCTGTCTCCGCAACCAACAAAAGCTC
>ERZ1027036.1130-NODE-1130-length-12398-cov-6.080694_pt1 | contig 12398 bp, 10 predicted proteins | sample MGYA00519441_ERZ1027036 | MGnify/ENA primary metagenome ERZ1027036 (study PRJEB26926, sample SAMN06164792) | human gut metagenome | biome: ENVO:00009003; feature: ENVO:2100002; material: ENVO:00002003 | host: Homo sapiens | place: USA | collected 2012 ... | reverse complement strand
GTCTCGTGGGCTCGGAGATGTGTATAAGAGACAGCCCAAAAGTCGTGATATGCATAAATATAATACGTTATACACGCTAAGTTTACAGCACATGTTTTGACCCCAACATCATGCTACATAAATGTGATAATAGAAATGGAGTTATTTATGGGAATAGTAGTTATGGGAGCAGTGTTTGTGGATATCAAGGGCTTTCCGGAGGATATCTATATACCTGATGGAAGAAATGTGGGACATGTAGAGTATATCCATGGCGGTGTGAGCAGAAATGTAGTTGAGGATATAGCCAATATTGAGCTTCGCCCAACATTTGTAGGCATTGTCGATGACAGTGCGCTAGGCGAGGATGTGGTTAAGAAGCTTAAGAATCATAAGGTTAATACCGATTATGTCATGACGATGCCGGGCGGAATGGGAACATGGCTTGCTGTATTTGACCATAATGGCGACCTTGCGGGTTCGATATCACAGAGACCTAATCTCATGCCTATACTTGGACTTCTTGAGAAGAAGGGCGATGAGATTTTCGCAAATGCAGATTCCGTTATTGTAGAGGTTGACATGGACAAGGATATAATCAAGAAGGTTGTTACACTTGCAAAGCAGTATAACAAGAAGCTGTACGGTGTTGTCAGCAATATGAGTATAGCTGTGGAGAGAAGGGATTTTCTTAAACATTTTGACTGTTTCATCTGTAACCAGCTTGAAGCAGGAATGCTGTTCATGGAGGACTATGCGGATAAGAGCCCGGAGGAGCTTCGCGATATTCTTTCTAAGCGTGTCATCCTTGGAAAAATACCGGCGATGATTGTCACGATGGGTGGAAACGGAGCAGTCTATGCAGATGTCAACGGGGAAAAGGGAATATGTCCGCCTCAGCGCGTTCGCGTAAAGGATACAACTGGAGCAGGAGATGCGTTCTGTGCAGGTGTCGCAAGCGGACTTACCTATGGAAAGAAGCTCAGCGAAGCGGTGGAGATTGGAAGCCGTCTCGCTGCCTCGGTCATCACATCATCGGAGAATGTGTGTCCGAGATTCCTTCCGGAAGAATTTGGTATTACATTAGATTAAATAAAAAGCTGGCATGAAAGCTGCGCATGTATGTGGCAGAATTTCTGTCAGCTTTTTGTTTTATGTACCAATTTTCAATTCTGTGTCGATTACGGTTTCCATTTCGAGGGCATATCCCATAATGTTGACAAGTGTGGAATACATTACAATGAGTAAAGTCAAAATTTATTTAAAAATCAAATAAAAAAGTGCTTGCAAAATACCATAATGGGGTATAATATAATGCCAGGATACCTAATGGGGGTATACTGACCGCGAGGTATATCATTTCATTTATGGAGCAGAGATACGATTCTATGCAGGATTTTTTAGGTATCAATCAGAAGGCTGTCAGGAGGGTATTATGGAGAACAATAAGGATAATTGTCCGGCATGCGGCGGAAAGACAGATAATAAGTGCTGCTGCTGCGAGAAGCATAAGGAGCGTTCACCGAAGGAATATAAGGATTTATTAAACCGGCTGAAGCGTATAGAGGGACAGGTCAGAGGCGTCGAACATATGATAGAGGAGGACGCGTACTGCACGGATGTGCTGGTGCAGGTTGCGGCTATCAATGCCGCACTCAACAGCTTTAATAAGGTTCTTTTAGGGAATCACATAAGAACCTGTGTGGCTGAGAATATACGTGAAGGGAATGATGAGGTGGTTGATGAGCTTGTGGGGGTTATACAGAGGCTTATGAAATAGCGAAAGGAGAGATGAAGCTTGGAACAATATAAGGTTACAGGGATGAGCTGTGCCGCCTGTCAGGCGAGGGTTGAGAAGGCTGTGAGCAAGGTCCCGGGAGTCACATCGTGCTCTGTGAGCCTGCTCACCAACTCGATGGGAGTCGAGGGCACGGCTTCGAGCGCGGAGATTATAAAGGCAGTGAAGGCGGCTGGATATGGCGCTTCGATTAAGAAGGACAAGGGCAGTGCGGCGCAGATCAGTGCGGCTTCTGCGGATGAGGATTTACTTAAGGATAAGGAGACGCCGGTTATGGTCAAAAGGCTGGTGGCTTCGGTTGTACTTCTGCTTCCGCTCATGTATATTTCAATGGGTCACATGATGTGGAACTGGAGGCTTCCTTCTTTCATGGACGGGAATCACATCGCAATGGGGCTTACGCAGCTTCTTTTAACAACCATGATTATGGTTATAAACCAGAGATTTTTCATAAGCGGTTTCAGGAGCGCTGCGCATGGGGCACCTAATATGGATACACTTGTCGCATTGGGCTCCGCGGCTTCGTATGTGTACAGTGTGTACGCACTGTATGCGATGACATCTGCACAGCTCAGGGGCGATACAGAGGCTGTTATGGCTTATATGCATGAGTTTTACTTTGAGTCTGCTGCAATGATACTTACACTTATCACCGTGGGTAAGCTGTTAGAGGCGATATCCAAGGGCAGAACTACGGATGCACTTAAGGGACTTATGAAGCTTGCACCTAAGACGGCAGTTGTTAAAAGAGACGGAGAAGAGGTGACAGTTCCGATAGAGCAGGTTCACAAGGGAGATTACTTTGTGGTTCATCCGGGTGACAGCATTCCGGTGGATGGTATTATAGTAGAAGGAACTACCGCGGTGAATGAGGCGGCGCTTACCGGCGAGAGTCTTCCGGTTGATAAGGCTGAAGGAGATAAGGTGTCGGCGGCTACGGTAAACCAGCTTGGATATATTGTCTGCGAAGCTACGCGTGTCGGAGAGGATACCACATTATCCCGGATAATCAAGATGGTGGGTGACGCGGCTGCCACTAAGGCACCGATTGCGAAGGTGGCGGACAAGGTTTCCGGTGTGTTCGTTCCGGTTGTAATAGGGATTGCCGTTGTGACCTTTATAATATGGCTGCTGACAGGACATGCTTTTGGCTATGCGCTTGCAAGAGCTATCTCTGTGCTTGTCATAAGCTGCCCTTGTGCACTTGGACTTGCGACACCTGTTGCAATCATGGTTGGAAACGGAGTGGGTGCTAAGCATGGTATCATGTTCAAGACTGCAGTATCCCTTGAGGAGACAGGTAAGGCGAAGGTTGTGGTTCTGGACAAGACAGGAACCATAACGAGCGGTGCACCTATGATAACGGATGTGTACCCGGCAGCCGGAGTGAGCCGTGAGGAGCTTCTTATGAAAGCGTATGCTATTGAGAGTAAGAGCGAACATCCACTCGCAAAGGCTGTGATAGCGGGGGTTGAAAATGAGGAAAGTTTGCTTGCCAAGGCTAAGCTGCTTGGTACTGTGGAGGATTTCAGTGCAGTTCCCGGAAGTGGTCTTGCAGGAAGCTTAGGAGGCACCGGAATATACGGAGGAAATGCAGGATTTATAGAGAATGTGTTAGGAGAAGCGGGGGAGCCGGCAGTTAATGCCCTGAATGAGGCAGTTAAGGTGGCAGACAGCTTCTCGGAGGAGGGGAAGACAGCATTGTTTTTTGCTGAGAAGGACAGGCTGCTCGGAATAATAGCGGTTGCAGATGTCATAAAAACAGACAGCCAGGAGGCTGTAAGACAGCTAAAAAATATGGGTATCCATGTCGTAATGCTCACCGGGGACAATGAAAAGACAGCCAGAACCATAGGCGCGCAGGCGGGAGTTGACGAAGTCATTGCAGGTGTACTGCCGGATGAAAAGGCGGAAGCAGTGGGCAGATTTAAGTCACGCGGCAAGGTTATAATGGTCGGTGATGGTATAAATGATGCACCTGCCCTTACATCCGCCGACATAGGACTTGCCATAGGTGCAGGAACGGATATAGCTATTGATGCTGCTGATGTGGTGCTTATGAAGAGCAGGCTGAGCGATGTTGTTACCGCGATACGGTTAAGCCGTGCTACACTCCGCAATATCCATGAGAACCTGTTCTGGGCGTTTATATACAATATTATAGGTATACCGCTTGCAGCAGGTGTGTGGATTCAGCTTTTTGGCTGGACGCTCAATCCGATGTTCGGAGCAGCGGCAATGAGCCTGTCAAGCTTCTGCGTGGTGACTAACGCGTTGCGTCTTAATCTTTTTAAGGACTAGTCTGTGCGATAATGGAGTTATGGACAATGACATTATAGAAAATGATGTTGGAGTCAAAACATGCCAACTTAATGTACGGGTGTATAACGCATTATATTTATGCATATCAGCTCCGTTGTCCGAAGCAAGATGTTCTAAGAACTCTGATAAAGGTATTCTATACGTTCGCCACCGAAGCAAAGCATACATCCTTGTATGCATTGCTTCTAAAGCAGCATCCATGCTGCTTTTGGCTAGGTGCTTAGCAGAGTTCTAAGAACATCTAAGCTTCTATCAAAAGTCGTGATATGCATAAATATAATACGTTATACACAGCTAGGTTTATATAGCATGTTTTGACACCCGAATCTTAAAAGGTGGTTGTTTAAGCTATTATAAGGAAGGTGTCAGAGTTTGAAGAGAAAATATTTTAAATATATAGTAATGTTTGGTTTATGTCTCATGGTTCTTGCGGGCTGTTCAAAGAAAACAGATGTCCAGCCGGAGAGTACCGAGGCTCCTACGGCGGAGGTTGAGGTTAAGAGCGGAACTACCATAGAGGACGGTGTGCTGCTTGTGGGAATATCGTCAAGTCCTTATATAACAGAGGATGAGGACGGGAAGGTTGAGGGCTTTGAGATTGACCTTGCCAAGGCGATTGGTGAGTTGACTTTTCTTGATGTAAGATTTATAAAGATGAAGTATACCGGAATATATGCCGAGCTTGACACCAGTGCTTTTGATTGTGTGATAAGCGGGATTGCTATATCTGATATAGTTGATGAAGTGTATGATTTCTCAGCTTCATATTATACTGATGAAAACGGAAATGAACTGGCAGCTGTTGTAAAATCAGGAAACAATAAGCTTCTCAATGTCCTCAACAAATCCATAGCTATCCTGAGAAACAACGGAAAACTGGGTGAACTGAATGAGAAGTGGTTCCCAGTGGAGGAGACAACGCGGGGCGAAGAATAAAAAGTACTTGCATTTGTTGGAAAATAGTGATATATTAAGCAGGCTTTGTTGAACAAAAGACCTTGTTTTTTCAGTATTAAGAACAGTGTATTTTGCGATATAAGGTCTGTATTATTATCCGAGTGTTCGTAACCATCCACTCGTAAAACAAAACTAAGGAGATTAAAAAATGAACAAGAAAGTATTATTTATGACTCAGGCAGCGGTAATAGCAGCTCTTTATGTTGTGCTTACTGAAATAGCGGCAGCTCTTGGCTTATCAAGCATGGCTATTCAGGTAAGATTTTCGGAGGCGCTTACCATACTGCCTTATTTTATTCCATCAGCTATACCGGGAGTTACGATTGGCTGTTTTCTTGCTAATCTGCTCACAGGAGGTGCAGTACTTGATATCGTTTTCGGAACAATAGCGACACTTATCGGCTGTGTTGGCTCATATCTTTTGAGAAAGCATAAGTGGCTTGTTCCGCTTCCACCGATTATCGCCAATATGCTTATAGTTCCATGGGTGCTTCAGACAGCCTATGGTTTCACGGACGCTTACTGGTATCTTATGCTTACGGTAGGTGCAGGTGAGGTTATCTCATGCTATATATTCGGAATGATTCTTTTGTTTGCTCTTGATAAGCACAAAAAAGCAATCTTCCGTCAATAGAAATTTTGGGACAGTTGTCAGGCACACATGTCCAGGGAATGATAGCGGTTACATATCATTGCTAAAAATCCCGGTTTCATACACGAAATATGTCGTGTATGAGGCCGGGATTTTGTTGTATATTCAATGATTATATATCAAGCTCGTTAAAGGGGATTACTGCCGGCATGTCTGTAATATGCTCTCCGATATTTTTTTCCATATAGACCATATCATACCAGCGGTTAAATTTATAACCACAGTTGTGCAGGTGGGCGCAGATTTTAAATCCCAGATGCTCATGGAAGTGTACGCTTGCCTGTGTAAGGTATTCGTCCTCAATCTCAGTGTATGCCACACAGGAGTAGAGGTTTAGTATGTTCTGTTTTTTTAAAATATTCTCCATTATTCCGTACAATTCACGTCCGATTCCCATGCCATGACAGTCGTTTGAAAGATATATCGAAAGCTCAGCGCACCATGAGTATGCGGCGCGAGGGTGGAAGGCATGTGCGTAGGCATAGCCGCTTATTTTGCCGTCAATGAGTACGGCGATATAAGGAAATTTTGTGAGTACGTCACCAATGCGTGAGGCGAATTCCTCAACACTTGGAACTTCGTATTCGTAGGTTATTGCCGTATTATTTACATATGGCTCGTATACTTTTAACAGCTCGGCGGCATCATCGGTATCTGCCGGCCTGTAGGTTACATTAGGTATTCTGGATTTAAAAAAAGTATCATAAATTAGTGGATTCATTGTGATTCCTCCGGTTGTGGAATATTTTTTAGGAATTATAGCACCATTACAGTGAAATGTCGAGGCAGGAATTGAACGCAGAATAAGCAATCCCCCGCTTCAAGTGTGTAGAGCACTAAGCGGTGGGTAAGGGGGATGCGAACTGCGTTCATGAGCAAGCAGCGACAGCGGATTGCGAATGTCCGCTTTACTTGCCAAAGAGGAACATTATGGTATACTATAATGGATGACATGAAAATATAGCTGTGAAAATAAAAAGGAAATTATATATGGCAAAGATATTGTTGGTTGAGGATGATGAGACGATTGTGAGGACGCTCAAGGATTTTCTGCACACTGAAGGGTTTACTGTGGAAAATACGGACGGACAGAAAAAGGCGCTGGAGCTGCTTGAGGGGTCGGAGTATGACCTTGTACTTTTGGATGTGTCCCTAAATGAGGGGAATGGATTTTCACTCTGTTCGGCGATAAAGAAGGAGAGGCAGCTTCCGGTGATTTTTCTTACAGCCTCAGGGGATGAGTTCAGTGTGGTGACAGGACTTGATTTAGGTGCGGATGATTATATTGCCAAGCCATTCAGACCGAGGGAGCTTGTGTCAAGAATTAACAGTGTGCTCAGAAGATGCGGAAAGAGCCAGAAGCTGTTTGACATAGACGATATAAGGGTTGATTTGGACAAGGGTGTTGTGTATAAGAATGGGCAGGACTTGTATCTGTCGGCACTTGAGTACAGGCTGCTGCTTGCATTTATCAACAGCGAGGGAAGGCTTCTGACCAGAAGCAGGCTGCTTGAGGAGATATGGGACGTTGCAGGCGATTTTGTGAACGACAATACACTGACGGTGTATATAAAAAGATTGCGGGATAAGATAGAGGATAACCCTGCTCAGCCTAAGATAATAGTTACAGTCAGGGGAATGGGCTATAAGCTGGGAAAATAGAAACAATTAAAAAAGAGGCAGTCAGGAGATATGGAGCTTGAGGCGGCAGATGGCACATGTTTTGACCCCAACATCGTAAATAGTGTAAAAAGGGAGAAATTAAGGCGGGCAGAATGTTAAAGAATAAAGAAGTCAGAAGATATATTTTATCGGGGGTTATCATTACTGCTGTTGTTGGAGTGGCAGCATATTTTTTTAAGCTGCCGGCGTTCATGGCGGTGGTTATAGAAGGAGTACTTCTATTTTTGCTGTGGTTTGTCGATATGCAAGGACGCTACAGGCACATGGAAAAGATGGCACAGGAGATAGACTTAATTCTCCACGGAAGGGCAGCGGGCATGCTTTCTGAGTATGAGGAGGGTGATATAAGCATACTACGAAATGAGATTGCCAAGATGACAGTAATGCTAAGACAGCAGGCGGAACAGCTTGGCGATGAGAAGCATAAGCTTGCCGATGCGCTTGCGGATATATCACATCAGATAAGGACACCGCTCACATCACTAAATCTTATGCTCGAGGCGCTGAAAAAAGAGGATGACGAGGAAAAGAAAAGCCGCATTATATTCGATATGAGAAGACAGCTTGAGCGGATTGATGGTCTGGTTGTCTCACTTTTGAAGCTTGCGAAGATGGACGCGGGAACGATAAAGCTTCAAAAATCGCAGGTAAAGCTCGGAGAGCTGGTAAAGGCAGCCCTGCAGCCGGTCGAGATAATGCTGGAGCTTAAGGGAATCACCACGAAGATTGATGTGAGAGGCAGCTTTATCGGAGATAAGGAATGGAGCAGTGAGGCGCTTACCAATATACTTAAAAATTGCATGGAGCATACAGCAGATGGTGGGACGATAACTGTATCGGGCTATGAGAATGCTGTCCACACGGAGCTTGTGATAGAGGATTCGGGAAGCGGGATAGCTGCTGATGATATACAGCATATATTTGAGCGTTTCTATAAGGGAAAGAATAATAAGAGTGACAGCTACGGCATAGGACTTGCACTTGCACGCTCTATCATTGCCGGGCAGAATGGCACGGTCAAGGCGGAAAATGTAAAGAATAAGGATGGAAAAGTATGTGGTGCGAGATTTATAATCAGGTTTTATAAAGGGATTATATAGCATGTCATATTATATACAGCTTTGTGACAGATTTGTAATAATACAGTCACCAAGCTGTAATTTTTTTATTGTATAGTTATAGCTGTTAAAAGCCTTGTATGTTGCAAGGTTAATGCGGTGCAGGCATAATAAGGAACGGATTGCGAATGTCCGCTTTACAAATATCATGATTAAGGAGCAGACTGATGGAGATTTTAAGAGTGGAGAATTTAAGAAAGGAATACGGCAGGGGAGAGGCGCGGGTCAACGCGCTTGACGGCATTTCTTTTTCGGTGGAAAAGGGCGAGTTTGTGGCGATAATAGGGCCTTCCGGGTCAGGAAAATCGACACTTCTTCATATTTTAGGAGGGGTCGACAGACCAACCTCGGGAAAGGTGTTTGTAAATAATGAGGATGTCTATAAGAGAAATGAGGAGCAGCTTGCGATATTCAGAAGGCGCGAGGTAGGGCTGATATATCAGTTCTACAATCTTATCCCGGTGCTTGATGTCGTCGAGAATATGACACTTCCTGTCCTTATGGATGGAAGAAAGGTGAATGCTGAGAGACTTAATGAGCTGTTAGCTGTGCTCAAGCTGTCGGACAGAAAGCACCATCTGCCTAATGAGCTTTCAGGAGGCCAGCAGCAGAGAGTGTCCATAGGCAGGGCGCTTATGAATGCTCCGTCGGTGATGCTTGCGGATGAACCCACCGGAAACCTGGACTCAAAAAACAGTCAGGAGATTGTGGAGCTTTTGAAGATGTCCAATAAAAAGTATGATCAGACCCTCATCATTATAACACATGATGAGAACATAGCATTGCAGGCGGACAGAATCATAGCGATTGAGGACGGAAAAATCACAAGGGATGAGCGCACAAGGAGCTAATAGGGTATACAGGAGTACCACAGGAAATGTTTGAAAAAAAGCAATGAAATGTAAATGGAGAGAAGTTATGAATATATTTAACAAGGTCACAATAAAAAGCATGAAGAAAAATCATGTCAGAACGCTTGTCACCATCATAGGAATTATCATTTCGACAGCCATGTTCACGGCGGTGACAACGCTTGTCAGCAGCCTGTATTCCTTCGTATATAGGACACAGGTGTATGATTCAGGCAAGTGGCATGTCGGTGGGATATATAGTGATTATTCTGAATATGCAGGCTGGCTCGAGGATGACAGGGTGGAAGCTGTTGCTGCAGCAAGGGTGCTTGGATATGCACTGTGCGGTTCCGAGAATGAATATAAACCATATATTTATGTTGAGAGTGTGGATGATGAGTTCTATGAGCTTATGCCCGTGCACATAACCTATGGAAGGCGGCCGGAAAACTCAGGCGAAATCATGCTTCCTAATCATCTGCTGGAAAACGGAAATGTGAAATATAATCTTGGTGAAACAATAACATTGCAGCTTGGAAAAAGGTTCAGCGTCGATGAAAACGGAAGGGTTCAGACAGAGTATGAGCTTTCGCAGAACAATCCGTATAGCGATGAAGAGAAGCTTGTGCAGGAGGAGACGAGAGAATATACGGTGACGGGCTTTTATGAAAGACCTGATTATGAAGGCTACAGTGCACCGGGCTACACGGCAATTACCTGCGGTGAGTCAATGGATGCTTCAGACGCAGAATATGATTATTATGTAAGGTTTAAGGATAATTATATCCGGGATGTATGGACTATTAAAAATTATAATGAAAATGGCAGCTTTGATACCTATAACAGAGGCATAATTGCAATGGAGGGCTCGATTCTCTATGAAAATGTAGCCGGTGTGTTCACGGTAATTGCAGTCATATTTATGCTTATAATTGTTGTAGCTTCGGTATCGATGATATACAGTGCATTTTCAATATCGGTAGGAGAGAGAACGAAGCAGTTCGGGCTGTTGTCATCAGTCGGGGCAACAAGAAAGCAGCTCAGGCGAATGGTTTTTGGCGAGGCATTTATGGTGTCGCTTGTTGGTATACCTATAGGCATTATATGTGGTATATTGGGAATCGGAATCACTCTTTATTTTGTTGGAAATAAATTCAATTACCTTCTCACGAGTCCATATTCTGTTGATTTAGTGATAAACGGGTATGCAGTTTTAATAGCCGCGGTGGTTGCACTTGTGACTGTGCTTATCTCAGCCGTTATTCCGGCAGTCCGGGCAACACATGTCTCTGCGATTGATGCGATAAGGCAGCATAAGGATATCAGGACGAGAAGAACAAGATGGCATGCAGGAAGAAAATATCCTATCACAAAGAAGCTTTTTGGCATGCCGGGGATGCTTGCAAGGCGGTATTTTTCAAGAAGCAGGAAGAAGTACAGGGTCACGATTTTCTCACTTTCAATAAGCATTATTCTTTTTATAGTGACCAGCTCATACTGTGATTATCTTAAAGGATATGTAGGCGTGAATATAGCTGAGCAGAACTACGAGCTGAGTTATACGGCACATGAGGATGAAGCTTCACTCAAAAGGATAAAAGAGGCAATACAAGACTCTGAGGGTGTTTTAGAAGCCTCATGCATGTCATGGAATTATTACAGCATTGTATGTGGTGCTGATGAAGTAAATGACAGCTACCTTGAATATCAGAAAAAATGTTCGGAGCTTATGACAGAACGTAGTGAAGTTATATCGGAAGAGGAGGACTCCGGAGGTGATGGAACATACATCGAGGAGAAAGTATATATCGTATTTATGGACGATGAACTGTATGTTAAAAATCTTAAGGAGTTAAAGCTTACGGGGGAGACTTTTGACGATTTGGAAAATGCTCCAGGAATACTTAAAAATACCTGTTCAACCGTAATATATAATCTTAACAGTGAAAACGGAAGATATGAGCGCTATAATCTCGGATATAAGCTTATGAGGGAAGACATAACAGGTGTGAATCTGTCAACTGATATGAAGGATAAGACGATACAGCTTCCGGTAGGTGCCGTGGTGGATGAAATGCCATATTCATATATGGACAATCAGTTTGCTGCGTTAGTCTTTCCGTTCAGCTCTAAATACAATACAGGTGAGTTAGATACAGGAACACAATTCTTTTTTATAAAGCAGTCAGGTGGAAGCCACGAAGCTATGGTTGACAGTGTTACGGCAAATCTAAAAAAAGAGGGCTTCAGAACAGATAATAATTACATTTATGATCCGTTAAAGAGCATCAACCAGCAGAAGAATATGCTGCTGCTTATAAATGTATTTTCTTATGGCTTTATAATATTGATGGCGCTTATATGTGTCGGGAATGTATTTAATACAGTGTCGACCAATGTAGCACTCAGAAGAAGAGATTTTGCCATGCTTAGAAGTGTCGGGCTTGCATACGGCGGAATCAAAAAGATGATGGTATATGAATGTCTGCTGTATGGAATACGGTCCATAATATTTGCCGCACCGGCTTCGATAGTTCTGTCATATTTGATATATGAGGCTTATGGCGGTTCGGGCGAATTTGCATTTGGATTTTTTATCCCCTGGTATGCTGTTGTGATATCGGTTGTCGGTGTGTTCGTTGTGGTCGGAGTCTCAATGGCGTACTCAGTATCCAAAATCAGGGAGGATAATCTTATTGATGAGCTAAAGGAGGAGAATGATTGATTTTGCTTGCCAAAAGAATTAAACGGTACTACAATGATTCGGGAGGTCGGATTATATTTACGGGATGCATAAGCCGTCAGATATAGCCCGGTCAGTTACTTATAACATGCAAATAGGTTGAAAGATAGAGGAAAATATATGATATCTGTAGCGAAGTTAGATGATGTTATAAAAAATATGGGTAAACGCACGGGCTATGAGCTTATCGGTGAGAAGGACGGCTGTGTCAACGGCTGCCGCTGTGGGGTATCCGTGTACACGCGTGAGGAATATGACCTGTCTCTTATACACATCTCCGAGCCCACGAGACAGG
>ERZ1027036.1129-NODE-1129-length-12418-cov-5.087034_pt1 | contig 12418 bp, 5 predicted proteins | sample MGYA00519441_ERZ1027036 | MGnify/ENA primary metagenome ERZ1027036 (study PRJEB26926, sample SAMN06164792) | human gut metagenome | biome: ENVO:00009003; feature: ENVO:2100002; material: ENVO:00002003 | host: Homo sapiens | place: USA | collected 2012 ... | reverse complement strand
CGAGATTTCTGCCTGTCTCGTGGGCTCGGAGATGTGTATAAGAGACAGTCATAACGTAATGACCGATGTTCTTAACGTAACCGGTAGTGTTGCCAAGGAATCCGATAATATCGAATTTCTTTTCACCCTCCAGCATAGGAGCCATTGCGGTCATTGCAGCCGCACTCAGAGTGCTTGCGATTGCAGAAAACATTGATGTCACCTCATTTCATGTCAAAGTCAAAGATGTCGTTCAGCTTTCAGCTGACGCAAATAAGACGTCCAAATCCAACCATATCGGTCAAAGATGTGGCATTTCGGCTTTTCCCGATACAAAATCACACTCAAACGCCTCAAATTGCTTAATTGCATTATAACACAAAACTATCGGCTTGTCAAGCGTGATAATTCTAAAATGCAGAAATATCTGTACTTTTTAATCGCTTAACTGACCACGCCGTGGACAATTAACTTATTTTCAAATATTTTTCACATTTTATGGAGCGTCAGTCGGAGTAGTTTCAGACGCAGATGTTGACGCTGTAGTCACAGCTACAGGTTTCGGATAGCCGTTTGTCTGACTGGTGTTAGTACCATTTGCTGCGCCTGCAACTGTATCACGTGTGATACCAACAGCTATATTAGTAATCCACGTCCAGCCCGCTGAATTATCAGTAGGTGTTGCTGTAAACAGCACAGAACCTAAAACAGCCATAACAGCGACCTTTTTCCACGAAATCTGAGAATTACCCTTTGCCATAAAATACTTCGAAAGCTGAATAACAGCCATAACAGTAAGAATAATGCCAACTGTTACAGCAACAGCCTTTGCAAAAGGTACGAAAAAGGCGTCCTGCAAAACAACTATAGCATTCTGTGCTGCGTTGGTACCTGTCGTGCCTGATGTTTTACTCAACGCTGTCCCCGCTGTAGGCGTCATACCACCCATGAGAGAATCGAATGTGTTTTTACCGGTCGCGCCGAACGAACCTGTTATTATACCCCAACCGCCAAATATAAGCAGTCCGCCAAACAGCAAACCGCCGAGCGTGATGAGCCACTGTGCTTTTCCTGACACAAAACCTTTCGCTATCTGTATCACAGCCATGATGATCAGCACCAGACCCATGAGCAAAATGATATATGACCCGACGGCCTTAACTGTATTTGCAACATTTGTGCAAATGCTTGCTATCAGATTAGAACTAGCAAGAGTTGGTATATCTTCCGTTGATATATCTTCCAGTAGCACAAAAAACATAACTTTGTTCACCCTTTCAAAAAGAATAAGCAGGACCACGACTGAACACCGCAGCCCTGCTCTGTTCTCACTTACTTATCATCGGAGCTGTTATTGGTTGCAGAACCACCGCTCCAAGTGTCGTATCTGCCATAAGAACCGGACTGACCGGTTGACTGAGTCTCAGATGTAACAGAGGCAGACGCCATAAGAGCGTCCATATCAATACCCTCGGTCATAGACCTGAAAAGCATATCATTGAATGCCTCATCGGGGGTGCTGGGCATGATCCCTGATGTATTGCCAGAAGCAAACGCTGCATTCTCAGAAATACCCGTCATAGTCATATTAACAGTGGGTGCAGGAATCTCAAATGCATTCAGACTGCCGGTCCTCATGGAACCAATACTGATATCAGAGTCAGCCCCTATAGAACCAATTGTTTCCTGAACAGCATTTATACCGGAGCTAAACATCGTCATCATGCCTGCATACGAATTATCAAGCTGAGTGATTTCAGACTGCTGAGTAATAATATCACCCGACGAGTTTCTATAAATCACAGAACTATCTCCGCTAGAGTAAACAGTTTCTACTCTGCTTGAACCATTAGATGAACGAACGGTGTAAATCTGAGAACCATCAGCGCCTACACCATAAACACCCTTTGTTCCATTGTCCATCTGGAAAGACGCGGCACACGAACCGTTAGCCATCCTGGTTATGTTATAGTCCTGACCGTCCAGAGAAATCGTCTGAGACGATATTCCTGCAGAGCTCAGAGTAGAAGTGCCAGAGAGATTAAATGTGCTCATACCCTCGCGAACAGACTGCATACCAGAATTGAACGACGCTACAGACGAAGCATAAGCGTCATTGAGTCTCGTCACAGCATTTGGCTCTGTTACCACGCTGCCCTTGCTGTCTGTATAGACGATAGAACTGCTGCCGTCAGAAGCAACTGTTTCCGTTCTGCTCGACCCATCAGCCTGGCGAATCATGCTTACCAGAGAACCATCGGACGTTGTGGCATAAGAGCATGCCGCATTATTAGGAAGTGTGAACGATGTAATGGAAGAACCATCGGGCTGTGTCACCATAGAATACTGCTGACCGGCAACACTAAGCGTACGTGAAATTACGCCGCTTGTATTGTCGATATGCTCATCGATTCCCATACTGCCCGTCTGAACAGAAGATACAACCCCTGCCGCAGACTGTGTTGTCGTGGTTGTGATACCCGAAGCACTAACTGTAGATACAGACATTGTGCCATTTACTGCGTCAAGAGTCTCCGTTCTGGACGCGCCGTTTGCATACTCTATGTTACGATAATAACAGCCGTCAGCCTGCTTAACTGTTGTGACAGCATCACCGGACGCAAGATTCTGAGTTGTTGTCCAGCTATCAGCGGCTTTATCATAAGACTGAGAGTAAGAAGAACCATCAGAAGATGTTCCGGAGCGATAAACTACATTATCACCCTCCATTCTTACAGAAGAAGTATTGCCTGCGCCATCTGAATACGTGGTCTTTTCAACCCCGGCTTCGCCTGAACCGGTACGAACAGTTGTGCGTACACCGCCATTTGCCTGTGTTACGGTTTCGGTATAACTGCCGTTTGCGTCAGTCATTGCCTGAACAGTCGAACCGTCAGCACGAACAGCGTCTACTGTTGTTGCACCTGTCTTAGCATTAACTGTTACTGTGCTCGTACTACCCGTAGAATCAACGGAAGTTGTAGTTGTATCGCCAGTCTGTTTATTAACGGAAATAATATCAGAACCACCGGACGAATACGTAACGGTTGCTGTTCTGCTTGCATCTGCTCCATTGCCTGTTTCAGCCATAGAGAACGAACCGCCGGACGCAGTCACATAGCTGATAGAACCGTCTCTGCCTCTTTCAATGGAATCTCTTCCTATCACATTGCCGTCCGCGTCAGTTGTAACTGTCATACCAGCTCCACTGTTGGTAATGTTGGTTGTCTTGGTTTCACCAGAAGAAGCGTCTGTTTCTGTGATAGTATAAGCAACACTGCCGTTTGTACCGGCATGAGCCTCTGTTGTGACAACATCGCCAGATGCAGTAGTCTCAGTAACAACAGTATGACCGTTGCCGTAATCCTTATGATCAACAGTTCCTGCGGCTGAAGTGGTTGTTGTGAGAGTATAATTGCCTGTTTCATCAGAACCGGTAGAAGTTACGCTCTCTGAAATTACGCTCTTACCATCAGACGATTTGATAACAGTGCTTGTATCACCCATCTGACGACCATTAGCGTCGAACATTGTTGTAGTTTCAGCTGTCGTACCGTTATCAAGGACGACAGACTGTACCTGTTCAGATGTACCATCCGTGCTCTCAGTAGTCACAGTCTTGATACCGCCTGCCTGAACAGTTCTGGTGACAGAACCATCATTATTCAGCTCATAGCCTGTCATATTCTCACTGCCATCAGCATTCGTACTTGTGGATGTCATACTGGTGACAACACCGTCAGTATTAGTCTCGGTAACAGTCGTTACACCGTTGACATCTTCTGTTTCGACAGCAGAGCCATCAGCCGCAATAGTCTTAACAGAATGATAGCCTGTTTCTGCATTATCGGTCTCAACGGTAGAAGTACCGTCGGGATTGATAGTTGTAGTCTTCATGCTTCCGTCAGCTGTCGTCTCGACACGCTCAACTGTAGAACCATTAAGACCACTTGTAATAGTCTCGCTGTTTCCGTCAGCATCTGTCCTTTCAACAGTAACATTAGAATTAAGTCCATCGAACGTCGTGGTAACAGTCTCTGCCGAACCATCTGCACCGGTATAAGCTGTGGTAATGCCATCAGTGCTGATAGTATTGACAGTCTTATTGCCGTCGGCGTCAGTTGAGCCAAGACTCAAACCGTTCATGCCTATTGCAACGTCAGAAGAAATACCGTCCTCACCTACAGATGTCATAACAATGCCTCTGGTCGGATCGAAACTGATACCAGACGAAATCTGATTTTCAGCGTCATCCTGAGTCCACTCTGTACCAGACTCTGCCTCAGTTGTTGTCATGCTGTCGCTTGCAACAACTGCACCAGTTGCCGCTGTAGATACGCTGCCGATTGAATCAGCTGCATTATTCGCACGATTATTGCCAAGCTCCTCTGTATCAGAAGTATCGCCGCTAAGCTCAAGATTATCTTTCACATCAGAAGACGCAATGTCGGAGACGCTTCCAAAACCAGACATCGGAACAGGTCCAGCAAACGCAGAACCAGAAGCACTGCCTGAGTATTCAGGACCATAGCTTTCATACGAACCGCCGTAATGAGCCTCAGACTCATGTTCATCAGTTTCTGCCTCAGCCTCAGATACACCCTCGGAATCAGCATGGTCTGTACTCTCAGTCTCACCGCGTATGCGACCACCAGCGCCGCCATGTCCAGTTGCATAAACATCATGTTCATCAGAATCACTGTCAAGACCGTTCATAAGAGCGTCCTCACCGATCGCCTTAGTTTCTCTGTCGCCCTCTTCAGCACCAGAGCCGCCATCAAAACCAGAACCAACGGAGGGATTAACAGCCGCATCAACTGCACTCTGAGCATTATCGTTTACAATCTGCTCGGCACTATCACTATCAATATCGTTTCTAGAATCCATGTCATTTATCATATCCTGAACGCCGCCAGCTAGTGCAACACCGCCGCCGACGCCTGCCGCAACACCTGCAACATTGACAGCGTCATTGAGCGCAGCCTTAGCCATACCACCCATAACGCCATCGGAAGAACCGCTGAGATTTACACCGAGCAGTGTGCCGATAACATTCTCGACCATGCTGTTGATCATGGACATTATATAAGAACGCCATTTTATGGCAAAACTTACAAAGAACACTATGACAAAAGCAGAAAGGAGGGACGATAATGTCACAAGAACATCAGCCGCATAAGCAGACGCAATCTGATCACTAGAACCCAGAGTAAGATAACCAGTGACTTTATCAAATAAGCCAAAGAAAAACTCATCAAATATGGACGTACACATAAACAGCACGTCTGTCATAAATGAAAAGAAAATCACGGTTATGAAAAGCTGTGCTATCATATTGACAACCATGCATATGCAAGTTCCTATCGATTTATAGAAACCAACAGCTGCAAGCAGGGCATGTCCCATGATCTGGAATCCCTTGAACAATATATCAAAGACAGTCCTGAATACATACACAACAGCAAGGAAGAAATATCCAAGCAGTACGGCAACCATATTTGACAGAAATGCAAACTGCATCAATGCGTTTCCGCCTATAAGATTGATAGCATAATGCGCTTCCTGAGTATAACCTGATGAAGAATCTCCATAGGCTGTTATACCGGTCTGCGTAAACTCCGATGTCAGATATGTATACATAGACATAGTAGAAAAGCCTGTGGGCTTTGAGCAATCAATACCGTAAGTAGAATCACCAGCTGACATACCTGTAAAGGAATACATTACTGTTCCACTCGGATGTTGTATAGCTCTGCCCAACAAATTTCCGTTATTCCATATATTATAACCAACACCTGCAAAATTGTCATCTGCAAATCTCGCTCTGGCTACATCAGCATAGGTACTGGTCTTAGCTGAGTCAGTCGGGTCATATTTGATAGTACCTGAATCAACAGTTCCCTGAAGCCAATGAATCTTGCGCTCAGCATTCTGTGAAAACGAATACTTATCTGCTGATAATGCAAACATATCACCGTAAGATATAACAGAACTCTTTTTGGACTGCATCCATGCAACGACACTTGACTCAAACATCGTAGCCGTATACTTAGTGCCATTTGTATAAGACTTGAGCAAATCGCTTACGGCCTGTCTGTTCGAATACGATTCTGACGCAGTTGAAGCAGTAGACGTAGCTAAATTTGCACCGGTGCCGGTGCTGTATATGTAATCTTTGATAAGGATTCCTGAATTTTTCGATGTCGTCAGACCATTGGTTCCCGAAAACTTAAAAACATTGCTCGCCACATTGATAGCATTGCATGTCTTTCTAAGATTCCTGATAGTCATCGTATCAACAACCGAATTACTCAATCTATTCTGAGAACCTATGAATATACCTAATGTTGCGTCAGCAGGCGGATCCAATCGACTGCTTGCCACCCAGCTTGCAAAATCGACGAATGTATAACTTACAGCCTGAGTAATAAACTCGTCCGAAGCCGATTGTGTGTCAGCAAGCCCGTCAAGAACCTGTGTATAAGCTGAGCCAAGTATCGGTATACCCATAGCAACGAACACTACTTTGACAACGAATTTCTTAAGATTGCTGCCTATATAATACCGACCGCGTCTCGTAAGAAAATACGTAATGATAATAAACAGCAAAGATAACGGAATAGATACCGTCCACGCAAAATTGGTGAACATATTGAATATCTTTCCAAAAAAACTTGCCACAGAATTTACGGCAGCAGAATCACCACCACGAACAGCAGCCGCTTCTGCGTCAATTGCTGAAAGCTCGTTCTTACCTACATCAACGTTAATATCTTTGAAAAAGACAAACGGATTCGTAGCCTGAAGAAATTTGAAACATGTCTCAAATATCATATTCACAGAACTTGCTGCGAGATATGAACCTTGTGCTATGAGTCCATATAGATTTCGCGTCTGGTCAGTTGCACTTGTACCAACCGAATCCAATCCTGTCAGATTAAGCAGCAAGCCATACGAATAATACTCATAGCCCGCACCAAGATTTAACCATGAAACAGATGACGTACGATCTGTAACTACTGACGAAGCGACGCTGTCTACTGAATAAAAAACACCGTTTTTTCTATCGGTTGCCGCCGACCTGGTGTTTTCAGGGCTGTTCAGTTCGTCATACTCAACCTCTCCAGATGAATATCCAAAAAAAGGTGCAATATTACTCATGTCCAACGAACTGCCATAAACATCGTCAACACCGTTGCCACCGCCTATAGTATTACCGGCAGAAACCTGTCTGTTCGCATAGTTGGTAGCCATACGCACCTGATGAGCAAACGAATGATCGACATTGATATCATTCCAGAAGTCAATATCATCAGATATGTTCTTCTTGCCCTCATCGGCACGATCCGTTTGAACATTCGACGCAGCATATGTCCGAACTGACAGTCCCACTCCTGACGGGGTGAACATATCTATTGCTAAAACCATTGCAAGAGCCATTGATACAACTTTTGCAAATTTTGTTTTTATCACATCATACACCCCTTTCAACGGTCATGCTTGACGCCAACATACAAATCAGGCTTGAACACGATATTATCAACACCTCTATGCAGATAATTATTGTCTGACTTAGGTGCAGTAATGAGTGATTTCAGCGTATTTGGCAATTTAATGCCGAACGAGGATTCGTAAAGTGCTGCGTCAGCCGGAGTCATTGTGCTTGTGATAGTATAGTCAGCTCTTATTGCCTGATTGAAATCCAGATCCTGCATATATGCCGCTACATCATCATACAGCAAACAGGTCCTGCCGCCGCGTTTATACAAGAAATCAAACTCTCGTCTGAGAAATCCCTTGACTTCCTGAGAAGTGATATTGTCACAGCCGTGAAATATAGCTAAATCACCTTTACCCAGACCCGACAGCGCATACGACACGACATTCACCAGCTGAGCCATAGCGATGCCAGAACCACGCTGAAGAAGTTCACTGAAATCGTAGATGACTCTGTTCTTTTCAGTAACAGTATCAAAAACACTGTTAGTAATCGTGTTAAACAAGTCGCCATTGCTGGTAAGCATGGACCTGAATATGGATTTCAGTGTGCTGTAAGCATGAACCTGTTCGTTATCAACGATCGACGCCGCTAACAGAGCTTTGTGCTTCTGATCCAAGTTCATAACAAACTGTTCCAGTTTGGGAACCTGTTCGTGCGGAATGCCGATGAGTCTTATCTTTTCACGATTATACTGAGCATTATCGATCCACATATGACTGTCTTTATAAAACTGCGTCAAAGCCTCGCTGAGTGAATCACGAATGACAGTTTTATCATCTTCAGTAGGCGGAGATATCTGTTCGGTCATTATCTTGATCTTTTCAAGCTGTTTTGGGAAAAGAGTCAGTTCAGCCTCTGGATCACCAAAAAACTCGAACATATTAAGGTCGCCCTGTGTCATGTTTACGAAATTTGTAAAGCTTTCGAATTTGGGAGAAACCATGTCCATGTTCACAGGTGATAACAGAAAGTGAACAACCTTATGGTTGTTCAAAATTGCCGCCTGTGCTATCTTTGAACCCCAGACATTACTGCGGCGTACTCTGTCCTGATACCTGTCATCAAACACGCCGTCGGCAAGAACAATGTGCTTCGGGAAGTAGTCGATATCGAACAATACTGCGGAATTATTAACGTCGCCGGTCATCGTTCCTACGAACTCTCCGTCATGATCTTCTATGCCGTGCGTCACAAGGCTGTAACTACCCGCATACTCAGTAGATGTATAGTAGAAACCTGTACCCAGTTTAGTGTCGTTATCTCTGAGCAAAGTGGACATCTCTTTTTTCTGCTCACCCTGGTAAGGCTCTAACGTCAGACTCGAAAAAGCATCAATGTAGTCCTTTCTTATCTGGTCTATAGCTGCGTCAAGCTCTTTCAGACTCGGAGCTAAAACCTGCAAACGATAATGAACGTGAAGATAAGACGCGCCGTTCAGCAGTTCGGCAGCGATTGTCTCCAAATCGGTTGACGCCTTGCCTGCCTTACGGCGGGTCGTGTTCGTACCACCCCTGCCCTGCTCGCCTGCATTTGCTTCCGCAACTTTTTCCGAACGAGTCTGATGTTGATTGACCCACTCATCTGTAAGCCTGTTCACCTGTTCGAATCTGATTACTTTTGTTGTTTTAGGCAGATTATGAGGAAGCAGACCAAGCCCCCAGAACTGTCCGAAACGGTCTGTCGCACCGTTGTTATGAAACATAGCGAGAATGCAGGAGTACATATTGTCGTCTATTCTCGTATAATCAGAGAAGAACATATAACACTCATGCGGGCGGAGAGCAAGTAAATGCGGATTATCTTCATATGAATAAACCTTGCGAGGTTTTTTAGGACCGAAAAGTTTTGCCAAGCCTTTCTTTTCAGGTTCATCATCGTCCGGCGTTTCCACCTTGATATCAATGAGTTTACTGCGTTTCAAACTGTCATCTTTCACAACAGCCTTGCTATCATGAACATCTTTGGCAGTTTCCTCTGATTCAGACACCTGTTTGGATTTCTTCATGAAAATATTTATCACTTGTCGTCACCGCCTTTCTTTGTATTTCGCGTCAACACTTCAATAGAATCATTGTACGGATTAAATGTGTAACTTGTTGACAACACATCAAGGATTTCATCGCCGTACAACGGAATACATCTCTTGATAAACAATCCTGATGTGTCAAGCTCCGTCTGAAGCGTTATCTTTGCCGCCGTTAAGGTTTCCAGCGAATCAGCCTTTACGATCATGTACTGATGTATTGACTGATATTTTGAACCCACAACGTCCCTAAGCATTGTCAGCTGATTGTTGCAAAGATCCTTCAAATCCGGATCGGAAACATTGAGCCGATTATAACGTGTCTTGACTGCTGCCGCCTGATTATAAACTTTCTGAGACTCTTTCAGAGAAATAAATATCAGCTCAACATTTGGGTCAATTTTGCGATAAAAATTATCAACAGCATTGATTATATTGTTTTTATCTTCGTCAAACAACAGCACCGACGCTGTTCCAGTTACTCTGTACATATATCCGAAATGCTTATCAGCGAATTTTATCGTTCCTGTATCGTCTATGCCCTTAATATTGCACATATCAAGCATTGGTGTTGCAGGTACATTGCGGCGGGTAATGATTTTGCGATTTGACGGTACTGTAAGATAACTTATGAGAGAAATGATACTCATCAAATTCATTCGTTTTGTTTTGTCCGTCATGAACAAGAGTACAGTCATAGCTATCCACAGACACACGAAAATGAATTTCTGCACTATATTACCAACAGCAACCAAATCACTTTGAACTGCACCGACACAGACACAGCCTGATACGACGGTAATGATAACGAATTTTATAGGCAACGGTCTGAGACCGACGCCGTTTTTCTGAAGCGTTATTTCTGTATCTAATGCTGTAGACAGCATCGGAGTCTTGATGCCGTACGACTGTTTAACTGCCATATATTGTGCTCCTTATACAACATTTTCTGCGGTCATGTTTATAACACGACCGCAGAAATTTCCGAATCAAAAGTGCGGAACGATTTTCTTTTCGTTCTTATCGTACGACAGGTCAGCATTGAACGTACCGCCTGTTTTTTTGCTGACCAATCCCTCGACATGAACAACCTCGCCAGCTTCAAGCTTAGTCTTTTCGTCATCGGTAAACGTATGGCCGCACCATGCCTTAGGAACGCCGTTTGCACTATCAGCGAAGCCAGTTCTCTCGAAACCGACATACTTATGACCGTTGTACTCAAGCTCGCTGAGCTTGCCTTTGACGCCGTATGTACTTCCACTCTTGCTGACCAAACCGTTTACATTGATTTCCTTGCCACTGAGAAGATCTTCACATTCTTCATCTGTGAATCTGTGGCCGCCCCACTCACGAGTAAAACGAATAGTCTTTCCTGTAACGGACCAAATACCCTCATACTTTTCCTTATCTGTAGCCATGTTATTACCTGCTTTCTTCTGAATTGTCTGACCGTTCGCGGTCATTGTTCTTAAATCTTCTCTGACGTATCCTGCGATTTTTGCAAGACACGCTTCAGCTGTTGTTTTGCCAGCCGCTATATCTCTCATATCCTGCTGCATTTCTTCGGTAAGAGCAAGACTGCCGATATGCGTATTAGGCAGAAGTTTATAGCTGATTTCGCCGCACTCTGCCATTGTGATCTTGCCTTTTTTATCCACAAGCAGCGGATATGCTGATTTTTCAGATGTTACATCTGCGTAAGTGCTCGTTCTCGTAGCACCTGTGCCTACATCATGCTTCTGAAGCTGAGTCATCAGCCATTTCATAGTCGGCACGGGAGGCTTAGGCGGAAAGCCCTCGTAAACAAACGGTTCAGCATTCTTGCCCAGATGTCTGCCATCGTCCTGCTCATCTTCGTCTTTGTCGTCAAAAACGGCTTTCCAGCCCATTGAGACAGGAATAGACGTTATAGCTGCAAACGCAGGATATTTCGCCAGATGACCCTGCTCAGAATCGTAGATATAATCTTCGGCGAGCATTGCAAGATAAGACTTCGCAAGAAGTTCATAAATAGCAGAGGCTGGTGCGCCGTAGCTTGCCAGAGAATCAAGACTCGTTGGAACGTTTGTTCCAGGTCTGTTAGCACCATGAGCACCGCCGGTCTTAACATGTGTGCTTCTCGGTATTCTGTGAGTCAGGAGTTTCTTATCCACACCTACCACATCAGCGATTTTATCCACAAGCGGAAGCAGGTCGTTGAACTGTTCAGGCGAAATAACTTTATCTTCTGTTCTGGGATAACTTACTATCTGAGCCTCGTACATCTTCTGATATGTATCCAGAACCTGCTTTGCCTTGAAACCCTTAGGAGCCAGTATAGCAGATAAACTTGCCAGATCCAGCAGCTTTTTCGGCGGAGTGGATTTACGCTCAGTCCTATCGACAACTACCTGACTAGAGGTATATGTACAAGGAACCTGACGTTTATCGGGATATGACTGTTCATCGGGATTCGTATAAACGTTGCCGTTTTCGTCTTTGAACCGATTCTGATAGAACGGAACTTTCTTGTAATTGGCAACCGCAGCAAGACCGTCGCCTACTATGCTGACCATTGCTGATTTCAGTCTCCCCTGCCGTACAACCGACTTACCGTCGCCGCACGTTGTTGCAATTCTCGTAAACTGCATCGTAAGAAAATCGAACTTAGCACGATACAGTGACTTTTTGTAATCAGGGTTTCCATAGAAATTCGATATCGTCTTACGAGTTTTGAACGCTTTCTGTATTTCATTAACAGATTCGTCATCGAAATACATTCTGGAGATCTGTTTCTTATTGAGTTTCAACTCTTCGATTATCTCATAAGCCAGAAGCTCACCCTCGCCTGTAGGATCAACATCGGTTGCAATGACTATCTCATCACAACCGGACAAAACTGTCTCTTATACACATCTGACGCTGCCGACGATCGC
>ERZ1027036.1124-NODE-1124-length-12458-cov-4.344997_pt1 | contig 12458 bp, 10 predicted proteins | sample MGYA00519441_ERZ1027036 | MGnify/ENA primary metagenome ERZ1027036 (study PRJEB26926, sample SAMN06164792) | human gut metagenome | biome: ENVO:00009003; feature: ENVO:2100002; material: ENVO:00002003 | host: Homo sapiens | place: USA | collected 2012 ... | reverse complement strand
TCTTCGTTCAGCCATGCAGTTTCCGGTTCCGGCAGAAATGCCTGCAGCCTTCGGGTATTCTGACTTATCCGCCTTCCGGCGGCTTCACAGTGACCGACTCGCGGGGCTTTGCACCCACATTCCCCCTGCCGCCCGAAGCGGCGAAGACTGCGCAATATACAGTTTCGGTCGTAGTGTATCACAGCCCGGCGCGGTTGTAAATCCTTTTTCCGACCGCATTCGCGGGCAAAGCGCACGGCCCGCAAAGCGCCGCACGCCGGCGCCGAACACGCAAAACACCCCCGGACCGAAGTCCGGGGGTGCACTGACGGAATGCTTATTTGCGAATGTAAGCGCTGAGGATGGAGGCCATCTCGGCGCGGGTCACCGCGTCGTTCGGCGCGAGGAGCTTACCGTCGCGGCCGACAATGAGCTGTCTGGCAACGGTCCACTGCAGCTCAGCCTGCGCCCAGGACGGAACGTCCGCCGCGTCGCCGAACGCTGAGAGATCGGCGCGCGCCGTCACGTCGTCACCGGAGAAAGCCGCAAAGCCGCAGAGCATGACAGCCGCCTGTGCGCGCGTGACCGCAGCGTCGGGCCGGAACGTGCCGTCACCGCAGCCGGCAACAATGCCATTTTCAGCCGCCCAGATGACCGCGTTCGTATACCACTGGCCGGTCGGAACGTCCGAGAACTTGTTTTCCGCCGTGACCGCCGGCTCACCGGCTCTGGCATAGAGAATGACCGCGAGCATGGCGCGGGTGAGCGTCAGGTCGGGCGCGAAGGTCTTGTCGTCCACGCCGACCATGAGGTTACGGGTATACATGCGCTTGATGGCAGTGTACGCCCAGTGATCCCACGACACATCGGTGAATGGCAGGACCATGCCGGGCTCGAGCAGATAATCCGCAGTGAAGAACACCTCGATCTCATCCCCGTCCTCGAGCCGGTAGGCGTCCATAGCCACTTCCGGGATATCCCCATTGACGCGGAAGAGCCAGCCGGAGTTCTGCCCCTTGCTGAGCTCGGCGACTCTGGTGCCATCCGGCGCGGTGATCGCCTGCACATAGCAGTACTGGTCCGCGCATTCATACGTATAGCCCTCGGCGGCCAGCATCTGCCGGAACACATCGAATACCGTTGCGCCCTCAGGCAGATTGGCAACCGTGGTCGGCTGGATCCAATCGTCCGTGTCCGTGTGCAGCCGGAACGTGACGGTGTACACGCTCGAGGGTTCCGTCGGGCTCGACGGAGCCGATGGAGACGACGGGCTCGACGGGGCCGTCGGGGCCGTCGGAGCCGTCACGTCCGTCGGAACGTCCGGTCCCACAGCCAGCGCCGCCGGCATGAGGCTGAAGACCAGCGTCAGCGCCAGAAGCAGCGCCAAAAACCGTTTTTTCATGTTGCTTCCTCCTGAAACAAAAAATTTCTGCCCGCCGGGACCGGCAGACAGCTGCAGCAAAACCGGCCAAACGAAATCTCTTCGTTCAGCCATGCAGTTTCCGGTTCCGGCAGAAATGCCTGCAGCCTTCGGGAGCTCTGACTCATCCGCCTTTCGGCGGCTTCACAGTGACCGACTCGCGGGGTTTTGCACCCACATTCCCCCTGCCGCCCGAAGCGGCGAAGACTGCGCAGTATGCAGTTCTGAGCGTAGTGTACCACAGCACGGCGCGGTTGTAAATGCTCCGGCACGACATGTGCAGAAATTAAAAAAATCTCCTCCCGGCGGTTACGGGAGGAGATTTTTTCGTGCGGGGAAACCGCACATTGGGGGGCGGTCACCGGGAGGCGGTTACTCCCGGAAACCATGGAGAAAAAACAGAAATGGATGAAAAATAGCAAAGAAAGGATCGGCTCAGCGCTTGATACTCACAATGTCTCTGCCAAGCAGGACCGTGTAAATGCCGCCGATCACGAGCGCAAGCACACCCAGCAGCGCCATCGCGGCAGAGCGGGCGGAGTACATGCTCATAAAGGAGACAGCGGTGATCTCGATCGCGAGAAACGCAGCGAATGCCAGAATGTTCAGCCAGATGTTTTTCATAGCAGCTACCTCCTGTTTTTGGGGTTCCGAGGGCGTTTTCCGATCCCTCTGTTTACAGTTGCATAATAGCACAACGTCCGCCTGTTGTAAAATTCACAATTTTGAAAGGAACGTTTTGCGTTTTCGATTCAATTCAAAAATCTGATGATATTCTTTCGCGAAAATGATAATTTTCTGTCGATCTGTCCCTGCGATCTGTTGGATAGCCGAAAAAAAGCTTGACGCAGGCTGGATTTGCGACGTATTATAAATTTGAGAAAAAAACGGATCCAGATCGGGATAAGGAGGCATTGCCTATGGAACTTCGTTTGCTGACCACATTTTTAAAGGTCGCGCAGCTGCAGAGCTTCTCCAAGGCCGCAGAATCCCTGGGTTATTCCCAGTCCGCCGTTACGGTACAGGTCCAGCAGCTTGAAAACGAGCTGGGCGTGCGCCTGTTTGATCGCATTGGCAAAACCGTATCCATCACCCACTACGGGCAGGAATTCATTCCCTACGCACGCGATGTCGTATCGGCCGCGGCGCGCGCCGTGTCGTTCACGGTGCAGGAACGCGATCTGACCGGCACGCTGCGCATCGGCACAATCGAATCGATCATGACGGCCAGCTTCGGTGAGATCCTGCCGCTGTATCATGAGCACTGTCCGCATGTGAACACACAGCTGGTCGAGGGCGACACCAAAACGCTCTCAGATATGCTCATGCACAATGAAGTCGACCTGATCTACACGCTCGACGACATGGGCTATGACGCGCAGCGCGTCAAGCTCTTCGAGTGCCCGCAGGAGATCGTCATCGTCGCAAGCCCCAAGCACCCGTTTGCTGCCGTCAAGCAGCTCAAGCTGGCTGACCTCGTCAACGAACCGTTCGTGCTCATGCCGCAGTTCAACAGCTACCGCCACCAGTTCGACATGGAGCTGGCGCACCAGAAGCTGTCGATCCGGCCGTTTCTGGAGCTGGAGAGTACGAGCATGGTCATGCAGCTGCTCGAGCACAATCCCTATCTGTCCGTGCTGCCGCGCTACACGGCGCGCCGCCGCGCGGAAGAGGGCCGGCTCGTCATTCTGCCGGTCGCGGACTGCCACATGGAGCAGTGGAGCCAGCTGGTGCACCACCGTGACAAGGTGCTCACGCCGCAGATCCGCGCCATGGTCTCCTGCATTGCGCAGGTGGAAAAAATACCGCTGCATCTCGAGGACTGACGCGGCACAAATGCATACAAAAAACAGCCCCCATCGGACGATGGGGGCTGTTTGCTGTCTGTGAACAGAAACTCAGTCGGTCACGTACGGCAGGAGGGCGATCTGACGCGCTCTCTTGATGGCCTCGGTGAGCTCGCGCTGATGCATCGCGCAGGTACCGGTCGTGCGGCGCGGCAGGATCTTGCTGCGCTCGGACAGGAAGCGGCGAAGCTTCGCGGTGTCTTTGTAGTCGATATAAGTGCACTTGTCCACACAGAACTGGCAAACTTTTCTGCGTTTGCGGTTCTTGCTCTTATCTCTGTCAAAAGCCAAGACTGTAATCCTCCTTTATCAAAATCAGAACGGCAGGTCGCCGTCATCGTCGTCCAGCTCGGAAAAAGCGCTGCCGCCCTGGGGGACATTGTCATATCCGCCATAGCTGCCGCGGTGAGCCGGTGCCGATGCGCTCGGCGCTGCCGGACGAGGCGCATCGCCGCCGTCGCGGCGCTTGCTCTCGCCGAAGTAGACATTGTCCGCCACGACCTCCGCGCTGCGGCGCTTGCCGCCTTCACGGTCGGTCCAGTCGCGGATCTGCAGGCGGCCGCTCACGGCGGCCATGCTGCCCTTGGTGAAGTACTTGGAGACGAACTCCGCCGTGCTTCTCCAGGCGACAATGTCGATGAAGTCCGTCTGCTTCTCGCCGCCGTCACGACCGCCGAAATCACGGTCGACCGCCAGCGTAAACGAAGCCACGGGGATCTGGGACTGGGTATAACGAAGCTCGGGGTCACGGGTCAGACGGCCCATGAGCACAATGTGGTTCAGCATTGCCGTGCCTCCTTATTCCGGGCGACGGGTGATCAGGGAGCGGAGAATACCGTCCGTGATGCCCAGCACACGATCCAGCTCGGCCGGGAAATCCGGACCGCTGGTGAACTTGACGAGCACGTAGTAGCCCTCAGAAATGTAGTTGATCTCGTAAGCGAGCTTGCGCTTACCCATCTCCTCCATTTCCTCCAGCGTGCCGTTCTGCTCGACAAGCGCCTTGAACTTCTCGACGACTGCTGCAGTCTCTTCCTCCGACAGATTGGGGTTGATGATATACATCAGTTCGTACTTTTCGGTGGTTTTTGCCATTTCAGTTGCACCTCCTTCTGGTCTAGTGGCCCTCATCTCAAATGAGAGCAAGGATCACCCGCGTCAATACGCAGGCCATATTATTATACCTGAAAAACCGGGAAAGTCAATCCTTTTTTGCACTTTCCGGCGTATCAAGCACGTGCACATTCATCTGCGGGTAGGACATGGACACGCCGTGGGCGTCAAACGCCGCGCCGACGGCCTCCATGAGGTCATAATATACGGTCCAATAATCGGCCGTTTTGCACCAGACGCGCACCGTGTACTCGATATTGCTCTCCCCGTAGCCCGACACGCGCACGAACGGTGCCGGCTCCGGCAGGATGCCGGGCACGAGCGACACGGCGTTGTGCAGCGCCGCCTTCACCTGCTCCGGACGGCAGGTATAGTCCGCGCCGAACGTCAGGTCCACGCGCCGCTGCGGCTCGCGGTTATAGTTGACGATCTTGGACGCCGAGAGGTCGCTGTTGGGCACATAAATGTCCTTATTGTCCAGCGTGCGCAGCTGCGTATAGATCAGGCCGATGTCCTTGACGGTGCCGCTCACGTCGCCGGCCTCGATGAAATCGCCGTCCTCGAACGGCCGCGTGAGCAGAATGGTGATGCCGCTCATGGCGTTGGACAGGCAGTTTTGCACCGAGAGCGACAAAGCTAGGCCGAGCAGGCTGAACACCGCCAGCAGCGCCGTGACGTTAAAGCCGAGACTGTCGGCCACGATGAGGATGGCCATGAACTCCAGCGCGATCTTGAGCACCTTGAGGATGAACCGGCTCAGGCTCTCCGACAGGCGCGAGTGCGCCGAGATGCGCCGCGCAACGCGCATAACGAGCCAGATAACGAGCACGCAGATCACGAGCGTGATGGCGGAGGTGATGAGCTTTTCGAGCGTGAGACTGCCGAGGCTGAAGCCGATGGCGTTATTCACGTCCTCGATGCTGTCTTTCGTGGATTCGAGCGCATTCTGATAGGTGTCCGTATTCAAATGGCGGTCTCCCCTTTCGTAGTGATCTGCTGCTTAGTATACGCCATACCCCGCCGGTTTTCAACACGTTCCGGCGCGCGAGGCAAAGCCTGAATTATGAGTACAAATATTTTACTTTTGAAGAATCCATGCTATAATTAAAGATAGAGGGGCGCTGTTGGTAACAACATCCCTCTGCTTTGTTACTCTGCACAGACCTTTTTATTCTTGACTTTTACGTTATCGGTGCTATAATCAAATTAACCAAATGGTTAAGATGTGCGCGGTGGTGAAGTCTATTGAGGATAACCTATGCGAGTCCTAAAGTTGAGAAGTATTTTTCGGATTTTAATAAATTGAAGAAGGAACTACCGGCAGACTGGGTCAGAACAATTAAGAAGCATCTCGATCGTATGATAGCTGCTAATTATTTTGGGGATTTTTTAAAGTTGGGTTTGGGAAGGCCTGAGCAACTAACTGGCTATGAACGAATCCGATACTCTTTGAGAGTATCGGCTAATGAACGACTGATAATTGAACCGAATGCCACACAAGATACTATAATGATTTGTGAAGAAATTGAGATTGAAGGAGTGAGTGATTATCATGGCGACAAAGAGAACTGGTATATCCCGTGACCTGATTATTCACCCCGGTGAAACCATCGCAGATGTCCTCGAGGAAAGAGGCATCACCCAATCGGAACTTGCTGCCCGCACGAATGTCTCACCCGCTTATGTCAGCAATGTCATCGCTGGAAAAAAAGATATTTCTTCGAGGTTTGCTATGGCTTTGGAGTATGCATTGGATGTCCCGAAGTCTTTCTGGCTAAATTTACAGGCTAACTATGATGCCGAATTACTTGAGCTAAATGAAGCCAACACGGTTACAGATGAGGAAAAGTCTGTTTTACAAGTATTGCACGAAATGATTGCTTGCCTTAGAAAAGTGCAAATGATTCCAAACGATCAGGGCAAAGAAGACACCGTTCTTTCGCTTCGCAAGGCATTTCATATGAGCGACATTTCAAAGTTGGACACTCTAGTTGCTGGTGGTGCTTTCCGAATATCGAAAACGGCAACGGTCGACCCAATGGTAATGGGAGCGTGGCTAAGGCTTTGTCAGATCATTGGAGAGCAAGACTCAAATGTTATATCGCAATTTGAGGTTAAGAATGTAAAGCAATTGATTTCTGATTTAAAGGCGGTCATGATTAACCCGCAATCTGATTTACAGAACGATTTGAAAAATGTTATGGCACAATACGGTATTAAGTTTAACGTGGTGCATAATTTCCGAGGTGCGCCCGTTCATGGCTACATCTCTCAAAATAAAAATGGAGAATATCAGATGGTTTTAACTATCCGCGGTTCCTTTGCAGACATTTTCTGGTTTTCGCTTTTTCACGAGATCGGACACATCGTTAACGGCGACATTTCTAAGGCATCTGACTTTATTGATGCACTGAATGATGTAGATACCGCTAGAGAAGAGGCCGCAGATAGGTTCGCAAGTGATGCATTACTTGACCCAGAAAGTTATGTTCATTTTGTGGAAAAAGGAGATTATGCGATTGGAGCAATAGAGAGATATGCGTCTAGCCAAAGTGTCGCCCCTTACATTGTTATTGGGCGATTGCAGAGAGAAAAACGAGTGCCGTACAACTGGTATAGCAAATATAAGGCGAGATATAAATGGGCTGAGTGAGGAACTGCAATAGTTGTCTTGACTGCCGACAGGCATTTATCGTGCACAGTAAAAGGCGAGGCCGTTTGGCCTCGCCTTTATCATATCAAAACTTACTGCCACAATTATTGCATTTCCACGTCTTCCCACAATCTCCAAGTCCATAAATTCCCACCAGCGCTATTTTTGCAGCCTTCTTCATCGTGGTCAGTCGCGTGAGATTTTCAGAGCCGCAGATGGGGCATTTGGGAACGTGCTTGGGACGAGAAGTGGTGTTTGTGTTTTGAGGGAAGTAGAAATTTTCGATACCGCCAACGTCCTTGTAATACTCTGCGCTTTCTTTGGATTCTGGGTACATATCGGCATAGTTTGATTTGTACTGTGAAAGATTCGTGTCCAGTTGAGATTTGTCAAAGAGATTTTCAAAGACATATCTTGCGGCTACAAAATTGGCCAATGTACAAGCAGACCTGCGCCACCAGTCTGGCCACCACGTCTCATAATTAAGATGGTCGAGCCACATCTGGTCGTATTCTTCGTTTGTCATATTCAATTCTACGTATGGAACGTTACATTTACAACTGTCCAAATAAGATACTTTTTCTGGGTGTGTTAATAGCATTTTATTTGTGTATATTGACCGGCATTCTTTGATCGTGGCACATTTCGGGCACGCAATGATTTTGGGGGAATACCCGCAATTAGAACAACTTGTCATATCTTCCCACAGTGCGCCGCAGTTTGGACAAACATCTCCATGTAATCTTTTGCCGATTTTGTCAACAACGTTTTCCCATGCCATAATTTCACCTTCTTATGTTTTGTTATCAATGGTAACATGATTTCTTGTATCTGTCAATTCGCACATTAGTTTCCTAAACTCCTTGGATATCGCAGCGCAAGGCCCATTGCGAACGGAATAGTGCCTTTTTGCGCTTTTAAGCGCAAAAAGGCGGGGCTGAGATCAGCCCCGCCTGCGTAGGTAGGTAAACTTATGCCTCGTCGTAGAGCTTCTTGAGCTTGAGCAGGTGCTCGTAGCGGGCCTTGGCGTTGTCCTCAGACTTCGCGAACAGCTCCTCGGCGCGATCCGGGAACTCGTTGGTCAGGCGGGCGTAGCGCGCCTCGTTCATGAGGAAGTCGCGGTAGCCACCGGCCGGCTCCTTGCTGTCGAGCGCGAAGGGCTTTTCAGCGGACGGATCGTAACGGAACAGGTTCCAGTAGCCGCAGTCGACCGCACGCTTCATCTCGCCCTGGCAGTTGGTCATGCCGCCCTTCTTGATGCTGTGCATCTCGCAGGGGGCGTAGCCGATGATCAGGGACGGGCCGTGGTAAGCCTCCGCTTCCTTGATGGCCTTGATGGTCTGCGCCGGGTTTGCGCCCATGGCGACCTGCGCCACGTAGATGTAGCCATAGCTCATGGCGATCTCGGCAAGGCTCTTGCTCTTGAGCTCCTTGCCGGCAGCCGCGAACTGCGCGACCTGGCCGATGTTGGAGGCCTTGGACGCCTGTCCGCCGGTGTTGGAGTAGACCTCGGTATCGAAGACGAAGACGTTGACGTTCTTGTTCTGAGCAAGCACGTGGTCCACGCCGCCGAAGCCGATATCGTAAGCCCAACCGTCGCCGCCGAAGATCCAAACGGACTTCTTGGAGAGGTAATCCTTCTTGTCGAGGATCTCAGCAACGAGCTTGCAGGCGTCGCAGTCGCAGAACTTCTCGCCCTTGGCCTTGAGCTCGGCGGCGTGCTCAGCGAACTTGGGCACAGCGGCCAGTTCGTCGACGGTGGCGATGTTCGCCTGCAGAGCCGCGACGTATTCCTTCGTGGCCTCGGCGTTGGCGTTGCCGTCGTCCTTGGTGTTGAGCCACTTCTGAGCGGCTTCCTTCAGCGCGGGCTGTGCCCACTCGATGGCGATGAGCTGCTCGGTCTTGGCCATCAGATCCTCGCGGATCTTCTCCTGGCCGACATACATACCGAAGCCGTGCTCGGCGTTGTCCTCGAACAGGGAGTTGCACCATGCCGGGCCGTGGCCATTCTTATCCGTGCAGTACGGAGAGGTAGCGCCGGGGCCGCCCCAAATGGACGAGCAGCCGGTGGCGTTGGAGATGTACATACGGTCGCCGAAGAGCTGAGTGACGAGACGGGCATAGCTGGTCTCGGCGCAGCCTGCGCAGGAGCCGGAGAACTCGAGCATGGGCTGCTTGAACTGGCTGCCCTTGACGGTGAGATCCTGCATATCCTTCTTGTCGGAGACCTTGGAGACGCAGTAGTTGAACACATCCTGCTCGGGAAGCTCGGACTCCTGGCCGACCATCGTCAGAGCACCGACCGGGCACTGACCGACGCAAACGCCGCAGCCCATACAGTCGAGCGGGGAGATGGCCATCGTGTACTTGTAAACACCCTTGCCCTTGCCGGCCTTGATGTCGACGATCTTGGCATTGGCAGGAGCATTCTTGGCCTCTTCCTCGGTGAGAGCGAAGGGACGGATGGTGGCGTGCGGGCAGACGTAAGCGCAGTTGTTGCACTGAATGCACTTCGTCTCGTCCCACGTGGGAACGGAAACGGCAACGCCGCGCTTTTCGTAAGCGGCAGCGCCGAGCTCCCACTGGCCGTCCACGTGAGGCATGAAGGCGGAAACGGGCAGGCTGTCGCCGTCCATCTTGTCCACGGGATCGAGGATGTTCTTGACCTGCTCGACGAGCTCGGCCTTGCCCTCGTAGGAGACGGCCTCGTCAGCGTCGACAGCGTTCGCCCAATCGGCGGGAACGTCGATCTTGGTGTAGGCGGTGGCGCCGAGGTCGATGGCCTTGTGGTTCATATCGACGACGTCCTGGCCCTTCTTGAGGTAGGAGTGCGTCGCGGCGTCCTTCATGTACTGGATGGCCTGCTCTTCGGGCATGACCTTCGCGAGGGAGAAGAACGCGGACTGGAGGATGGTGTTGTTGCGCTTGCCCATGCCGATCTTGATGGCAAGGTCGATGGCGTTGATGGTGTAGAGCTGGATGTTGTTCTTGGCGATGTAGCGCTTGGCGTCCGCCTTGAGGTGATGGTTCAGCTCATCGAAGTCCCACTGGCAGTTGATCATGAACACGCCGCCGGGCTTGACGTCGTTGACCATCTTGAAGCCCTTGGTGATGTAGCTGGGGTTGTGGCAGGCGACGAAGTCGGCCTTGTTGATATAGTAGGGGCTGCGGATGGGCTTGTCGCCGAAACGCAGGTGGGAGATCGTCACGCCGCCGGTCTTCTTGGAGTCGTACTGGAAGTAGGCCTGGACGTACTTGTCGGTGTGGTCACCGATGATCTTGATGGAGTTCTTGTTCGCGCCGACGGTACCGTCGCCGCCGAGACCCCAGAACTTGCACTCGATGGTGCCCTCGGCTGCGGTGTTCGGGCAGTTCTTGTCTTCGGGCAGGGAGAGGTTCGTCACGTCATCGACGATGCCGATGGTGAACTGACGCTTGGGCTCCGCCTTGGCAAGCTCGGTGTAAACAGCGAACACGGAAGCGGGCGGGGTGTCCTTGGAGCCGAGACCGTAACGGCCGCCGATGACGGTCTTGTCGGTGATGCCGGCGTTGGCCAGCGCGGTGACGACGTCGAGATAGAGGGGCTCGCCCTGTGCGCCGGGCTCCTTGGTGCGGTCGAGGACCGCGATCTTCTTGGCGGTGGCGGGGATGGCCTCGATCAGGCGCTCAGCCTTGAACGGGCGGTACAGACGGACCTTGATGAGACCGACCTTCTCGCCGTGGGCGTTGAGGTAGTCGATGACTTCCTCGGCCACGTCGCAGATGGAGCCCATCGCGATGATGACGCGGTCAGCGTCGGGCGCGCCGTAGTAGTTGAAGAGCTTGTAGTCGGTGCCGAGCTTCTCGTTGATCTTGCCCATGTACTTTTCCACGACTTCGGGGAGAGCGTCGTAGTACTGGTTGCAGGCCTCGCGGTGCTGGAAGAACGTATCACCGTTCTCATGGGAGCCGCGCATGGCGGGATGCTCGGGGTTGAGGGCGTGCTCGCGGAACGCTTTGACAGCGTCCATGTCGCACATGTCGGCGAGATCCTTGTAATCCCACACGGCGATCTTCTGGATCTCGTGGGAGGTGCGGAAACCGTCGAAGAAGTTGATGAACGGGACCTTGCCGGAAAGCGCGGCCAGGTGTGCCACGGGGGAGAGATCCATCACTTCCTGCACGTTGCCCTCGCACAGCATGGCGAAACCGGTCTGGCGGCAGGCCATGACGTCGGAGTGATCGCCGAAGATGTTCAGCGCGTGGGTCGAAACAGTACGGGCGGAGACGTGGAACACGCAGGGGAGCTGCTCAGCTGCGATTTTGTACATGTTCGGGATCATCAGCAGCAGGCCCTGAGAGGCCGTGTAGGTGGTGGTCAGAGCACCGGCGCCGAGGGAGCCGTGCACTGCGCCGGCAGCACCGGCTTCGGACTGCATCTCGACGACCTTGACCTGGCTGCCGAAGATGTTTTTCAGGCCATTTGCAGACCACTGGTCGACCAGGTCGGCCATCGGGGAGGACGGCGTAATGGGATAAATTGCCGCAACTTCACTGAAAGCATAGCTTACGTGAGCCGCAGCATTATTGCCGTCCATGGATTTCATTTTTCTTGCCATAAATGAACCTCCTATTTATTTCACCGTCAAAAAACGGTTCTTCTGCGTGTGAACGCAAAATTCAACGATGACACTATAGCACACTTTTTTCGCTATGTAAACGCCTTGTTCCCGCAAAAACATTCACTATTTTGCAACAATAGGTTCAATTCCTTTTATTTTTCGAGAACTTTTGCGAGGATTTATTGATTTTGTGCAAAATGTGCAAAAATGCGCGGAGGGGGATTTGCCTGATGCAAAAAATGTGCTATACTAATTGCAAACTGTGCGATTCGATGCGAAAGAGGGAGGAAAACAGTATGGTCACAGCGGTGCGCTCGCTCGGCCTTCAGGGCATCTCGGGCTACGAGGTCACGGTGGAATGCTTTTTATCCGGGGGCCTGCCTGCGTTTGACATCGTCGGCCTTGGCGACACGGCCGTCAAGGAATCGCGCGAGCGCGTGCGCGCGGCAGTGAAAAACTGCGGTGTGAAGTTCCCTGTCTCGCGCATCACGGTGAACCTCGCCCCTGCGGGTCGGAAAAAGGAGGGCACGCTCTATGACCTGCCCATTCTGCTCGGCATCCTTGCCAGTGCAGAGGAGATCAAGCCCCCCGCGAAGGACGCGGCCTTTGTCGGCGAGCTCTCGCTGACCGGCACGCTTCGCGCGGTGAACGGCGTTTTGCCGATGGCGATGGCCGCGGTGCGCGCGGGCATCAGGACGCTCTACGTCCCCGCGGCGAACGCAGCGGAGGCGACGCTTGCCGACGGCGTGACCGTTTACGGCGTGCCGGACGTCGTGTCGCTCGTGCAGCATTTGAAGGGTGAAAAGAAGCTCTCGCCCCAGCCGAAGTGGCAGGCGGAGCAGACG
>ERZ1027036.1122-NODE-1122-length-12477-cov-8.391402_pt1 | contig 12477 bp, 9 predicted proteins | sample MGYA00519441_ERZ1027036 | MGnify/ENA primary metagenome ERZ1027036 (study PRJEB26926, sample SAMN06164792) | human gut metagenome | biome: ENVO:00009003; feature: ENVO:2100002; material: ENVO:00002003 | host: Homo sapiens | place: USA | collected 2012 ... | reverse complement strand
TCGTATCAATATCATCGATACTCCGGGACACGTAGACTTTACTGTTGAGGTAGAGCGTTCACTTCGTGTATTGGACGGAGCTGTTGGTGTATTTGATGCAAAGGCTGGTGTTGAGCCACAGTCAGAGAACGTATGGCGTCAGGCTGACACATACAATGTTCCACGTATGGCATTCATCAATAAGATGGATAAGATGGGTGCAGACTTTTTCATGTCTGTACAGACAATCATTGACCGTCTTGGCAAGAATGCAATTCCTGTACAGATTCCAATCGGACAGGAAGATGATTTCATCGGACTGATCGATCTGTTCGAGATGGATGCATACTATTATAAGAACGATGAGGGTACAGATATCGAGATTACAGATATCCCTGCAGATTTGAAAGAGCTTGCTGATAAGTGGCATGAGAATCTGGTAGAGAAGTGTTGTGAGCTTGATGATGACCTTATGATGCAGTATCTTGAGGGTGAGGAGCCATCTATCGCTGATATGAAGGCTGCACTCCGTAAGGGTACAATCGCAAACGAGGCAGTTCCTGTATTCTGTGGTTCTGCTTACAAGAACAAGGGTGTTCAGAAGATGCTCGATGGCGTTATCGAGTACATGCCTGCTCCTACGGATATCCCTGATATCACAGGTACAGACGAAGATGGTAACGAGGTAACTCGTCCTTCATCTGATGAAGCTCCATTTGCAGCACTTGCATTTAAGATTATGACAGATCCTTTCGTAGGAAAGTTGGCATTCTTCAGAGTATATTCCGGTACATTGAACTCAGGTTCTTATGTACTGAACGCAACAAAGGGTAAGAAGGAGCGTGTAGGACGTATCGTTCAGATGCATGCAAATTCCCGTACAGAGATCGACAAGGTTTACTCTGGTGATATCGCTGCAGCAGTTGGATTCAAGGTTACAACAACCGGTGATACAATCTGTGACGAGCAGCATCCAGTAATCCTTGAGTCTATGGAATTCCCTGAGCCAGTTATTGAGCTTGCTATCGAGCCAAAGACAAAGAATGATCAGGGTAAGATGGGTGAAGCTTTGGCAAAGCTTGCTGAAGAAGATCCTACATTCCGTGCACATACAGATTCAGAGACAGGTCAGACAATCATCGCAGGTATGGGCGAGCTTCACTTGGAAGTTATCGTTGATCGTCTTCTCCGTGAGTTCAAGGTTGAGGCAAACGTTGGTGCACCTCAGGTTGCTTACAAGGAGACATTTACAAAGGCTGTTGATCAGGAATACAAATATGCTAAGCAGTCAGGTGGACGTGGACAGTACGGACACTGTAAGGTTCGCTTCGAGCCAATGGATGCCAATGGAGAAGAACTTTTCAAGTTCGATTCAGAGGTTGTCGGTGGTGCTATTCCAAAGGAGTACATCCCATCAATCGGCGAAGGTATCGAGGAGGCTACAAAGGCCGGCTCTCTTGGTGGATTCCCAGTAGTTGGTATCCATGCAACAGTATATGATGGATCTTACCATGAGGTCGATTCATCAGAGATGGCATTCCACATTGCCGGATCTATGTGTTTCAAAGAGGCTATGGCAAAGGCCGCACCTGTATTACTTGAGCCTATCATGAAGGTAGAGGTTACAATGCCTGAGGAGTACATGGGAGACGTTATCGGTGATGTTAACTCTCGTCGTGGACGTATCGAGGGTATGGACGATCTTGGCGGTGGAAAGATTGTACATGCATATGTACCACTTGCAGAGATGTTCGGTTACTCTACAGACCTTCGTTCTAAGACACAGGGACGTGGAAACTACTCAATGTTCTTCGACAGATATGAGCCGGTTCCAAAGAATGTACAGGACAAGGTTCTTGCTAACCACGCAAAATAATTGCAAATTAGCAAACAATTTATAGTACAAATGATGATATATATACTATATATGGTATAAAAATCAAAAATAAAGGCATTTCCCCTTGAAAAAGGGGGATTTGCCATAAAATTTACTTGAAAAAACTTTGATTATTTCGTATAATCAAAGCAGTCGGTAGATTATAAAAAAAGCCCATGGGGCATAAAAGTTTAAGGAGGACGTTTCAAAATGGCAAAGGCTAAATTTGAAAGAACAAAACCACATTGTAATATTGGTACCATCGGTCACGTAGATCATGGTAAAACAACTTTAACAGCAGCTATTACAGCAGTATTAGCAGCTCGTGTCGCTGGTAACACAGCTACAGATTTCGCTAACATTGATAAGGCTCCAGAGGAGAGAGAGCGTGGAATCACAATTTCTACAGCTCACGTTGAGTATGAGACAGAAAAGAGACATTACGCACACGTTGACTGTCCTGGACATGCTGACTACGTAAAGAACATGATCACTGGTGCAGCTCAGATGGATGGTGCTATCCTCGTTGTTGCTGCTACTGATGGTGTTATGGCTCAGACAAAGGAGCACATCCTCCTTTCTCGTCAGGTAGGTGTTCCTTACATCATCGTATTCCTTAACAAGTGTGATATGGTTGACGACCCAGAGCTTATCGAGCTCGTAGAGATGGAAGTTACAGAGCAGCTTGAGGAGTACGGATTCAATGATTGCCCAATCATCCAGGGATCAGCTCTTAAGGCTCTTGAGGATCCAATGGGACCTTGGGGAGACAAGATCATGGAGCTTATGGATACTGTTGATTCTTATATCCCAGATCCACAGCGTGATACAGATAAGCCATTCCTTATGCCAGTAGAGGACGTATTCACAATCACAGGTCGTGGTACTGTTGCAACTGGTAGAGTAGAGCGTGGTACACTTCACCTCAACGACGAGTTAGAGATCCTTGGTGTTAAAGAGGACGTTCAGAAGACTGTTGTTACTGGAATCGAGATGTTCCGTAAGCAGTTAGACGAGGCTCAGGCTGGTGATAACATCGGAGCACTTCTCCGTGGTATTAACCGTGACCAGATCGTTCGTGGACAGGTTCTTGCTAAGCCTGGTACAGTAACATGTCACCGTAAGTTCACAGCTCAGGTTTACGTTCTTACAAAGGACGAGGGTGGACGTCATACTCCATTCTTCAACAACTATCGTCCACAGTTCTACTTCAGAACAACAGACGTTACAGGTGTTTGTGAGTTACCAGCCGGCACAGAGATGTGCATGCCTGGCGATAATGTTGAGATGACAATCGAGCTCATCCACCCAATCGCTATGGAGCAGGGTCTTACTTTCGCTATCCGTGAGGGTGGTAGAACAGTAGGTTCAGGCCGTGTTGCTTCAATCATTGAGTAATCTTTGATTTCGTATCATAGAAACTTAAATACAAGCCGCAATTCCTCATTTTATGAGGAGTTGCGGTTTCTTTTATTACGGAAGATGGTCGAACACAAAGAAAAGCCCACTTCGAGATTTCTCTCAAAATGGGCTCGTGATACAAGATTGTATAATATGGTTTAGGAGCCGGAGGTTGAGCGGTTTTTATACAGTGCCAGTACCTGTAGGGGTGGCATAATCCTGATACAGACAAATATCTGCATTTTAAGTTGATAGTTCAAGGTTGGATTGGTATAATAGCTAAAAAAATAAAAGCAACATTTAACAGCTTGAGTAATTGCTTAGTACCTATGTTAATGAATGGACAATCTAAAACTCGTGACAAAAAGGCTAAACTATTATTTGTCAAAGAAAGGGAAACAGTATGGAGATGGAAAAATCTGATATGCAACTAAAAAAGCAAATAGAAAAGCGAATAGATGAATATGGGTATAACTTGTATCATTATACATCTATGAGTACTTTTATAAGTATGCTAAACAGTCGTGAACTATGGTTAAGTAATACAGGGACAATGAATGATAGAAAAGAAACGATATATTTTATTGAGATGATACAGAAGGAATTAAAAGAGTATCAGAGAAACGATTTTTTCGATAAAGTATATGAGCAGATATCAGGACATTATAAATATGCATTTTGTTTGTCGACAGAAAAAGATGATGTTGCACAATGGGAACGATATGCAGATTCTGCAAAGGGTGTTTGTATAGTTTTTAATGTAGAGGAATTATGTAAATGTTTATATGGTTATAGGGATTTTATGTTTAATAAGGTGTTTTACAATGAGACGGTTGGAGAAAGTAAGTATTTCAAAATTTTAAAGAAATATTTTGAAACAGGGCAGATTGAAATATATAAAACCGAAGAAGAATTAATTAGATTTTTATTGTATGCGGGGAATTTACATAAGCATAGTTCTTTCTTGCATGAGTGTGAAGTTCGAATTACTACTATGAATAATACAAAACAGTATGGAATTGAATATGCTTTAAAGGAATTAGGAAATATTGTTAAGAAAGTTCTCATATTAAAACCAGATATTATGGGACATGAAAAAGGTACAAATTTTGAAAAATTAATAGATAAAGTAATAATTGGCCCGCGTTCACAGCAGAATATAGCAATCTTGCAAGAGTATATATGTTCAAAGGGGTTTTATATAATGGCAAATAATGTAATTCAATCAGAATGTCCCTTAAGATAGATGAAGATTATCGCGGTAAATGGCAATGAATCATGATTATGTTAGTTTTTCGGGATATGGACAATATTTGCCGTAGCTATTATTAAGAAAGTGAGATGAGCATTTTGGAAAATACTTTTGACCTTTCACAATTTGATAAATACAGAGAAGACAACAGAAGAGAAGTGAAAAAAGCAAATGGTGGTCTGCCAATTTCACTGTGGGACACGTATTCTGCTTTTGCAAATTGCTATGGCGGTGTCATTATCCTCGGTGTCAAAGAAGAAAAAGATGGTAGTTGGAAAACTACCGGTCTTCAGAATGCGTCAAAGCTCCGAAAAGACTTTTGGGATACCATCAATAATTCTAAGAAAGTGAATATCAATCTCCTGTCGGAAGATGACGTAGAGATGTATGAAGTCGGTGACAACAAAGATGTTATTATGGTTATTTATGTGCCCATGGCAAAGCGTGAGCAGAAGCCGGTGTACATCAACAATGACATTTTTAATGGCACTTTCCGCCGTAATTATGAGGGTGATTATCATTGTACCAGATTGCAGGTAAAAACCATGCTCCGTGACCAGACCGAGCGCACCATGGATATGGAAGTGCTTGATAAGGTTCCGATGGAAGACTTGAATTATGATACCATTCATGGATATCGCAACAGTCATCGTTCATTAAAAGAAGGACATCCCTTTGAACGTCTGAGCGACCACGAGTATTTAAGAAGCATTGGTGCGGCTGCTATTTCAGAGGAAGACGGAAGGCTGCATCCTACGGCGGCAGGTATGCTGATGTTTGGTGATGAGTACAATATTGTACGTCACTTCCCTGAGTATTTTTTAGATTACAGGGAAGAGTTGGACCCTACTACACGCTGGAGCGACAGATTGCAGTCCAGTTCCGGTGAATGGTCCGGAAATGTGTGTGACTTTTATTTTAGAGTTTATAACAAGATTATTAAAGACATTAAGGTACCTTTCAAAATGGTCGGTGGTGAGCGTATTGATGATACTCCGGTGCACAAGGCACTCCGTGAAGCTTTGGCAAACTGCCTGATTAATGCAGATTATCACGGATTGCGAGGTGTTGTTATTCGTAAGGAACCGGACAAGCTGATTTTGGCAAATCCGGGCTATGTCAGAACGGGTAAAAAGCAGATGCGTCTTGGTGGCGAATCCGATCCAAGAAACAAGGCTCTTATGAAAATGTTTAATCTCATCAATATCGGTGAACGTGCAGGAAGCGGTGTGCCGAATATCTTTAATGTTTGGGCAGATGAAGGCTGGGAAGAACCGGTAATTGAAGAGAGATTTGATCCGGATAGAACAGTGCTGTCGCTTCCTTTTAAGAAAATGGTGGCGGAAAAAAGTGGCGAAAAAAAAGTGACGAAAAAAAGTGGCGAAAAAAAAGTGACGAAAAAAACGCAGGAGAAATTCGATGCTATTTTGAATGCTATGCAGCCTGATAAGTGGCATAAAGCTTCTGAATTTGAAGCTATTGCAGGTGTTAAGGAATCAAGAATTAAAGTACTGCTTAAGGATATGATGGAACAGGGACTGATTGAGAGTAGCGGTAGTACGAAAGGTAAGATGTATAGAAAAATTAATGCGAATTAATATAAAGTATTTGAGATGGCACAAATGGGTGAAATTGTAGGCAGAGAGTTGAAATGTTGGTGGAAACATTAGAAGAACTGAATAAATTATACCGAAAAAGGGAGGTCAATGCTCTTTTTATTTGAAACCCCCGAAAATAAAGGTTTGTAAAGAAAAAATAGGTAGTAAGTTTGACACTACAGTCAGAAAAGAGGAAGAAATAGTATGAGGTTTTACTTGAAAAAAGCATTAGTCGGAAATTTAAAGAAATTAGGCAGTGGTATGGCGGTCACGGCATTGTCAATGAGTCTGTGCGCCGGGGTATTGTCCGGGTGTGATAAGGGTACCGGGACCGACAGTAACGCAGGTTCATCCGGCAATATGCAGGTCGGAGAGAGCAGCGCCGATGACCTGAAGCCGGAAACAGAGAATCCCGAATCGGAAGGAGAGAGCACCACACAGTTCCCGGTTATAGAGAGAAAGACGGCGGATGAAATCAAGATTAATCCCGAGAAGATTGACGTGACGACATTTTCACTTCCGGACGTGCCCGAGGAGTCGGGCATATTCGTTCAGCCGATAGAGGATATTTCCGATGATTTTATAAGAGGAATGGATGCCTCTGCGGTGTTAGCTGTGGAGAATAGCGGTGCGAAGTACTATGGCTTTGACGGTGAGGAGCAGGATGTGTTCAAGACGCTTGCCGAGGCGGGTGTCAACTACATAAGACTTCGTGTATGGAACGACCCGTATGATGAGAACGGAAATGGCTACGGCGGAGGAAACAATGATGTTGCCACGGCTATTGAGCTTGGTAAGAGAGCGACACAGTATGGTATGAAGGTATGCATAGATTTCCACTATTCGGATTTCTGGGCAGACCCGACTAAGCAGTATGTTCCGAAGGCGTGGAAGGGCATGAATCTTGAGCAGAAGAGCGATGCACTCTATGATTTTACGGTGACAAGCCTTACAGATATTCTGAATGCCGGTGTCGATGTATGTATGGTTCAGGTAGGAAATGAAATCAATAAGGGGATGTCAGGGGAGACATTCATGTCCTCGGTTGCGGAGCTGTTGAAGGCGGGCAGCAGTGCAGTGCGTGAGGTTTCAAAAGCTGCCGGAAAAGACATTCAGGTTGCTGTCCACTACACAGACATTGATAAACAGGGTGAGGTTGCGAAGATTACGGCCGACCTTGATAAATATGGTGTGGATTATGATATTTTTGCAATGTCCTACTATTCATTCTGGCATGGCTCGATGGAGAATATGCAGGATATGGCAGAATATGTGCAGGACACCTACGGCAAGAAGGTTGTGATTGCAGAGACTTCATATTGTTATACCACAGAGGATGGTGACGGAAGCGGAAACAGTGTATCCGGTGACGGCGACCTTGTGGATGGGTATGATGCAACTGTCCAGGGACAGGCAGATATGCTTCGTGATATATGTGCGGCAGCAGATGAAGCTGATATAATGGGTGTGTTCTACTGGGAAGGAACATGGATTCCTGTGGGACCTGCTGACGCTGATAACTCATCAATTTGGGAGAAATATGGAAGCGGCTGGGCGAGCAGCTATTCAGGCTCCTATGATCCTAAGGACGCAGGTAAGTATTACGGCGGCTGTTCATGGGATAATCAGGCAATGTTTGATTTTACCGGACATCCGCTCGACTCACTCAAGGTATTCAGGGAGTTAAAGTATGGGGCAACGGCACCGCTTGCGGTTGAAAAGGTTCCTGACGTTGAGGTATCCTGCAATATGGGAGCTGAGCTGGCACTGCCTGAGACAGCACAGGTTGTCTACAATGATAAGACAGCCAACAGGGAGGTTCCGGTTGTATGGGATGCAGAACAGACTGCAGCGATAGACACCAATATCGGCGGAAGCTATCAGGTAGAGGGTATTCTTCAGGACGAGGAGCTTGATGAGGAGTACAGAACGGTTGTCGCAAATGTTGAGGTTAAGCTTATAAATTATGTAGTAAACTCTGGCTTTGAGGATTCCGACACTTCCATGTGGAAGGTTACATACAATGGAAAAGAAAACCCTACAGATTATCAGGTCAACGCCAAGGATGCCAGGACGGGTGAGACCGCATTCCACTTCTGGTCTGCGAGCGAGATGGATTTCTCCATCGAGCAGGAGGTAACGGGACTTGAACCGGGAACCTATCAGCTCTCAGCCTTCTCGCAGGGCGGAGATATGCTGAGCTCATCAGTGCTTGAGTTGTATGCGATTGTGGATGGACAGGAGTACACACAGCAGTTCGAGCTGACGGGCTATGCTGACTGGAAGGAGCCGACTGTAGCCGATATTAAGCTCACGGGAGACACGATTGTTGTCGGCGTAAGGATGAAGTGTAACGGCGGAAGCTGGGGCACAGTTGATGATTTCACACTCAACAGGGTAGGAGAATAATCTGGGACAGGGGTCTGACACCGGTGTCCCAACAGGGAATTATGTTATGAGAAAAGCTCAGGTGTGCTTAGATTCGGGCACATTTGGGCTTTTTGTGTTGGGGCACCGGAATTTGCGATTCCGGGATGGCATAAGTAATACGGGAGGATTAGGTTTGAAAATAAAATTTTCAAACTACTTACTGGTGGCAGTACTGCAGGCATTGCTTGCAGTATGAAAGGGTATATAAATGGGAATAAACAAATAATCAGTATTAAGGAAAAAAACTTGCCGTGAGAGAGGCAGGGTGGTAGAATGGAAAAAAAGTTTTTCGGAGGATAACGTGAATAAAAAAGATACAAGTATTGAGCTTCTTAGAGTGTTTGCAATGATAATGATAGTGGGATATCATGTTTTTTGTCATTGTATAAATGAGCAGCTTATAAGCATACGTCCCAATGGATTTTATTCTCCCGATATCTCAATGCGATTACTGGTATTGGTATTAGTGTCACCGATGGGGCAGATGGGGAATGCCATTTTCATTATAATATCGGGATATTTTATGGCACATAAGGGAAATAATGTTGACCTTACAAAAACGGCTAAAAAATTATTGTCACAACTGGCATTTGCCGCTGTAATTATTGGCCTGGCAGCTATTGTTACATATAATAAATTTCCACAGCTTTCATTAGAATTAATTGATTTCAATGGATTTAATAATCTCTCATGGTTTGTTGGCTATTATTTTGTAATAATTGTTCTGGGAAAATTATTTTTGAACAACCTATTGGACCGGATGGATAAGAAGAATTATATAATGTTTCTTGCTGTTATTTTCGCTATGGTTTCGTTATATTATAGCAGATATATTCTTGTAAATTTTGTGACGGGTCTGGAAGTTATTTTTACAGGAATATTCCTGTATTCATTGGGGGGATTTATCAGAAGATATAATCCATTTGAAAAAATAAGGGCATGGGCGCTAGTGGCTGTAATTATTTTAATAAATCTGCTTGTGTGCGGAAATTATTATATTGAGGCTGCGAAAAATATTCAGGCTTATAATGCGGGGGAGACAGGAGCATTTCTGCAGACCATACCTCTATACGCTAATCATCAATTTGTACCTATAATACTTGCGGCCGCTGTATTTGAATTGTTCAGAAGAATCAATATTCCTGAGAGTAAGATAATCAATTATCTGGGAGCTTCTACATTTATGGTGTATCTGCTCCATGATAATGAATTTGTCTATTCAATATGGAAAATGCATGACTGGATTACACCGCTACATGACAATATGGGAATGTTTTTTAAGGATTTCTTTATATGGACAATGGGGACATTCTGTGTTGGAGTACTAATATATGTGATTTATATGCTGGTGGGAAAATTGCCGGGTATTTTCCGTCAATTGGTTTATAAGAAATAAAATGCTCAGCATTTCCATCAGTAAAACCGATGTCAGCCCCTGTCGCATCAGAATGATGGTACGGTTTTAGCAGTAAGATAGCAGCTGTGTGTTTTAAGCAGCATTGTGTATATTCTAAATAAATATTCCGAGATAAACAGTATATAACAGTTGACAACAGATACCAACTGTTATATACTGTTTATACATTAATGGATATTTGTGATGTAGCGCTGCAGCACAGAAAATTTGTAATTATTCAGTATTTTTGATGTCAGTTATGAATAGACAATAATTTAAAATAAGGAGAAGATTCCGGAACATATAGGTGAAGGTTGAATATGAGACTTTCCAACTGCTTATTGCCAGTATACCGCAGCATGCAGGGGTATAAGCTGTTATAAAGGCTTTCGGAATATGGAATAATATGCATATTATACTTAACAACTCATCCATGATACCTATTTATGAGCAGCTCATGGAGCAGATTAAAAATGAGATAATTTCAGGCGGGCTTAAGGAGGGGGAAGCACTTCCTTCCGTCAGAACGCTTTCGGGGGAGCTTAAGATAAGTGCTCTTACCGTCAAGAAGGCTTACGATAAGCTTGAGGAGGAGAATTTTGTGAGCACAGTCCATGGCAAGGGAACCTTTGTCACGGCTACGGACATGGAGCTTGCCGCAGAAGCCAGACGGCATGCGGTGGAGGAGGATTTCTGCCATGCAGTCGCGAAGGCGAGGACAGTCGGGATGAGCGATGAGGAGATTAAGGAGTTGTTTGCCATAATAATTGAAGAGTGAACGATTGTGAGCAGAGGATAGGAGAGTGAAGTATGATAAAAGCAGATAATCTTGTCAAGAAGTATGGGAATTTTGAACTCGACATATCAATGGAGGTTCAGGAAGGTTATATTACGGGGCTTGTGGGAAAGAACGGAGCCGGTAAGAGCACTGCAATCAAGCTGATACTAGGGCTTGTAAGACCGGATTCGGGAAGTATAACGGTTCTTGGGAAAATGCCGTGCGAGCTTACGGGAAAGGATAAGCAGAAGCTGGGCGTTACGCTTTCCGAGGCGGGTTTTTCAACTTATCTGAATGTGAAGGACATAATCAGAATACTGAAGAAGCTGTATTATGATTTTGATGAAGGAGAGTTCAGAAGCAGGTGTGATAAGCTGAGAATACCGTTGGATAAGAATATAAAGGATTTTTCAACAGGCATGAGGGCAAAGCTGAGAATGCTGGTGGCACTCAGCCATAACGCGAAGCTTCTCATACTTGATGAGCCGACAGCCGGGCTTGATGTTGACGCAAGAAACAGGCTCCTCGATATGCTACGCGATTATATGGAAAAAAGACCTGACAGCAGCATATTGATCACGTCCCACATATCTACTGACCTTGAAGGCTTATGTGATGACATATACATGATTCATGATGGCAATGTAGTGCTTCACGAGGATACGGATGTACTTCTTGACAAATATGCAGTGCTTAAGGTCGATGAAGCGGCTTATGAAAAACTTGATAAGACATATATTTTAAAGGCAAATAAGGAAAGCTTCGGATATTCATGCTTTACAAATGAGAAGCAGTTCTATGTGGAGAATTATCCGGGTATGGTTGTTGAAAAAGGCGGAATTGATGACTTGATTCTTATGTATTCGGGAGGGAAAATGTGATGGCAGGACTTTTTGAGAAAGATATCAGGCTGATTTTGAGAAATAAACAGATGGTGATAGTGGTTGCCTTTATGGCACTCATGATGAGTTTTTCGGGAAGTATTGATATGGTTCTGCCATATATGACCATTTTCGGGACAATATTTTCGGTGAGCACGATAAGCTTTGATGAGGCTGACAACGGATACAGCTATATTATGACACTTCCGGTTACATATAAGGATTATGTGTATGAGAAGTATATGTTCTGCATGGCAGGCGGAATTGCGGCAGGACTGGTTACAATGGTATTTTTCCTTATCGGCACAGGCATAAGAGGAACTGCTGTAGTGACATCGGATATGCTCATAGCTGCTGCTGCGGTATTGCCGCCTATTGTGATTATAGAATCATTTCTTATACCTGTTCAGCTCAGGTTCGGAAATTCAAAATCAAGAATATTTATTATGGTTGTGATTGGTGCCGTAATTGCAAGTGTGTATGTGATGGACAGAGTTGTCGGCGATGTGGAGCAGAAGGCGGCAGAGGTCATAAAAGCGGTTGACGGGATAAAGCCGTTGTATGTAATAATTGGAGTGGCAGCGGCTACGATGATAATTCTTGCCGTATCTGTTATGTGTAGCATGAGAGTTATGAGGAGAAAGCAGTATTGACAGAGCAGCAGAGCGGATTGCAAATATCATTTATTGTCAAAACTAATATAAGCTTACGCTTATAACATCCGATATATATTATATGTAGATATGAAATCTGACATATATATACACGGATGTATAAGAAAGCTACGGACAGCATGATGTATTTGTGCTGTCCATTTTTTTACAGAGAAGACAAGTAAAGCGGACATTCGCAATCCGCTTTCGCTACTTGCTCATGAACGCAGTCG
>ERZ1027036.1118-NODE-1118-length-12511-cov-6.345777_pt1 | contig 12511 bp, 14 predicted proteins | sample MGYA00519441_ERZ1027036 | MGnify/ENA primary metagenome ERZ1027036 (study PRJEB26926, sample SAMN06164792) | human gut metagenome | biome: ENVO:00009003; feature: ENVO:2100002; material: ENVO:00002003 | host: Homo sapiens | place: USA | collected 2012 ... | reverse complement strand
GAATATATTAAGAGCTGTGTTGACACATACAAGGCGAATCATCCAGAAGTTCATGTAATTCATTCAGATATAAGAAAAGTAACTGAAGATCAAATTTTACCTTATATTCCAGAAGATGGTGTCGATTTAGTTACTTCAGGAATGCCTTGTGAAACATTTTCTACAGCAGGAAATACATCGAGATCATTTTATGATGATAGACAGTTCCTCTTTAGAGAAGGTATAAGAATCGCACAGATAGCAAAAGCAAAAATGATATTATTCGAAAACGTGCCAGCAATTGTCACAAAAACAGTTGAAAAGAATGACCAGACGCTTATAATAGACGTTTTGAAGTATGAACTAAAAGAAGCTAGATATGAAAATATGGTTCAGGTAGTTCTAGATGCGTCAGAGTTTGGTGTTCCGCAAAGGAGAAAGAGGTTTTTTATTTTAGCAACGAAAGATAACAATATAAAATTATCTGCACCTGAGGCAACAACAGATAAAATAATAACAGTGGATGAGGCCTTTATTGATTTGTTAAATGTTGTCCCTAACAGTGAAAAGGCAAAAGAAAAGTACGGAAAAAGATCTAGTTCGTATTCAGAGTTAATGAGAAATGATGAATTTTGGAAACGGGAAGAGCAACATACAGATAAACTTACTTATCAATATCCGATGAGACACCGTGATTGTACGTTGGAAAGATTTTCTTTGTTGAAACAAGGACAGAGTTTAAAGGATTTATTTGATAGGTATCAAGGTGAAGAAAGAGAAAAACTTCAAGAACGTCGAGTATTGCCTAAAAAAATGTTTATTAAGCGTAATTATCGATTGGTGGGAAAAGATGCAGCTCCAACAGTTACATCACATTGTTTGGATGAATTTGTTCATCCAAAGTATGACAGAGCACTTACGGTTCGAGAGTGTGCACGACTTCAAAGTTTCCCAGACAGTTATGATTTTTGCGGTGGGCCATACTTAACACCACATTTGCATAATGATATTCAAGATAAATATGAACAAATTGGAGATGCAGTACCACCATTGCTTGCATATGCATGGGGAGTCAAAATTAGCGAACTATTAGGAGGAAAGTAAATATGCCTTACAGAGAAGAAGTTGAACAACGGTATAATGAGATATTTGAAAACGAATATGCTATTTTATTACATGGAAGAACTTCTAATAGTGCTATGGAAAGTGCTGAAAGAGGTGCACAACATAGTGCGATGCTAGTTACTTTTACAGAAATGTATGAAAGATATCATGCATCTGAAAATGCGGCAAAAATATGGAATGCTATATATTCCTCTCATTTAAAAAGAAAGACTGGTAATTTTTCGGCAGATAATCTTAACGAAGAAATAATTGAGAAGGTAGTATCAGGAGCACAAAGTTGGAAGAAATGTAGTGGACATGTATTTGAACATTACATAGTTGAGCAAACAAGGGAGCGTTTAGCTCAATATAATATACGATTTGTTTTACAGAAAGAATTGACAACCATGCTTCAAAATAATCAAATTGCAAATGAAGATGAGGATAATATTCCACAAATGGCAGCGAGTGATGATTTTGATATATATGCTATTGTAAATGTGAATGGCAGTAATTTGGTCTTCGGATGCGTTCAAGCTAAAACAAGTATTCGTGATAGAGTAGGCAGAGACCGGGATTTTTCAATTCCAGTTATGGAGAGACATTTTTGGTCTGTTGCTGTTGTGTTAGATGGTGCATATTTGGCAATGCCCAAATTTAATAAAATGGTAAATGGTGGAGGAGAAACTCAGTATATGGAAAATGGTTGGCATGGAATGTATTCAATGTCTAACATAGAAACAGTAGATAGAATATATAAGGACGAAGATTTAGAATTACTTATTGAACATGCAAGTGAGGCGTCGCACAAATTCACGTCTGCAAGACAACGATTTGATAGATATTGGCATGCGTTACAAAATGATTAGTTTTATGAATTACAAGCCAGACTACTAAGATAATGAGATAAGGATGATGGATAAAATATTTAAGGGTGTGTTTCATTGTTACATAATTTAGAAAATATAAATATCACACGAAAAATAGAATTGGAAAACAGTAATATTATGGAAGAAAGATATTTCTGTTTAATACAAAGGAGATGAGTATAATAAAAAAGGATATTTTAATTGTATTAGGAAATGGTTTTTCAATAGATTTACTAAAGCACATGCCCAAGGTAACCCATATCAATTTATCAAATCTATTTAGAAATGGTGATAAAGTACCATGGCCTGCCAATAATGAACCGGGATTTCTTTCACAATATCATTGCCCGGAATTATGGAAATTAGGTGCAAGACCTAATATTGAAATGGAAAAAGCTGTGAAATTGATTGATGATATAATAACATGTGCAAATGTAAGTGCATCATCAGAACATCCAAGCATCAATACAGAAAGCAATAATGTCTATATTAGAGCGTATCATGAACTTGTAATATATTTAAAGTATTTGTTTATTTACTATAATAAGGAAATATCTGATGATGATTTAAGAATGATAATTGACGCGGATTGGGGGTGGAGTTCGTTGTTACAAAACCTAAATATCAATCCAAACGTTACATCTGTAACGATAGTTACATATAATTATGACATCTTGCTCGAAAGGATTTTAGAGTTAATGGGAATCAAGTATCAGATGGTAGAATTTGAAAGTGAAGAGCAAAAATTTCGGATTCTTAAACCTCATGGTTCTATTAGTTTTAGATCTAAGAAGGAATATGATAAAGAATCCTTCAGTATAAAATATAATAGAGATTCATTAGGTGGTTCTATAAGTGATTTGATAGTCGATAAAAACGTAGATTTTGATAAAATATCAAATATTAATACTATGGTACCGCCTTCTGGAGAATCGGGAAGATATAAATTGGTTTGGTCCAATATTTTGCGTTCCAAAGTGATTGAGAGTGTAATTAATCTCAAAGAAGATGATGATGTAATCTTTGGTGGTTTATCTTATTGTAATGTTGACAGAACAGAGATTGACTCGATAATAACTGCTCTAAATCCGGATGTTAACATTAAAATAGTAAATCCGGATACAAATAATACGTTTGGAGCTGTAATATCTAGCGTTTTTGAGAATTATATTCACTATGTTGAGTCAAGTACATTAGGAGGTTTGTATAAATGATAGATTTTTTGGACATGGACAGTAATAAAATGGTCATTTCAGAATTTTACGAAAATGATAAGGCTGGAAAGTATGAATATAGTGCCGTTTATCAAAGGGAAAAAGTGTGGAGCGAAGAAAAGAAAAGTTTCTTAATAGATTCTATTCTTAAGAATTATCCCATACCACCAGTCTTTTTTCGAATGAAAATCGATCCAGATACAGGTATAACCAAATATGATGTAATAGATGGAAAACAAAGATTAACTACAATTCGCGATTTTATTGATGGTAAAATTGTTTTGCCGGATGATTTTGGAGATGATAGAATAGGCAATTCAGAATTGAATGGGGCATCTTTTGTTGATTTGGATCAATATGAAAAATATAAGAAGCAGTTTTGGAGATATAGAATTCCTGTAATTTTTATAGAAACAGACGATGTTGAATTAATTAAAAATGTGTTTGATCGTTTAAACAGAAATGGAGAACCTTTAATGCCACAAGAATTGCGTCATGCTCAGTACGGAGAAACATCTTTGTATAGAATAATTGATGAATTGGCGGAACAGAGTAATTGGAAGGAAATATATGAACGAGTATTAGAGATTGATCGAATGGAAGATAAAGAATTTGTGTCGGAATTATTATTTTTTCAGTTAGAAAGAAAGATTATTCCATATACCAAAGAAACTTTGGATGAATTGTATAAAAAATGGTCTGATTCTATAGATGACAATAGTAAACAGCTCCATATCAATATTGTGAATTATATAGCGAAATTTGACTTGAATTACATAACATACAGAATTGGAAAAGTGAGTCACCTATATACCATATGGGTAGTTGGATTATTGGGATATGAACAAAATATTGACCCGACAAAACTCGGTGGTTTACTAAATATGTTTTATGGGGAATATCTTAGCAAAAGTGAGAACGAATGGGTACAAGAGTATAAAAAAGGAATGAGTTCTGCAACGAAGGGCACCACTAGCAGGAAGAAAAGGATTAATGCATTACTTGGCTATTGTGCAGCACATGGTGTACAAATTGATATGAATTTTAATTAAGTTAAAAGAGGTCTTTAAGACGTGTAATCCAATCGACCAACAACGTACCGGACAAAAATTGAAAATCATCATAAAACTAGCAGGTTACGACGTAAAGTATATCCAAGAGTACCTGAACCTATCCTGTCCGCAACCTGTCTACCGTTGGTTCAAAGGACAGATTTTACACTCCGTAGAGAAACTATGTGCTCTTAGTAATTTGCTTGGTGTGCATATGGAAGAACTGCTGGTTTTGCAGGGACAGTCCATGAATATAGGTTTGTATAAGGTGGCACAGGAGCCAAGAATTAAGCGTTTTTTGTGCTATGCTCAGCACCTGCAGAATGTAGCATAAATATTTTTGACTATCCGTCCAATGACAAATGATTGACAGTAAGATATCCTTTTATCAGAACCCAAAGTGGTGCGGATAAGAGGATATTTTCTGTTAGGAAGAAAGGAAGGATAGTCGTGGGAACTAATTATTATTTTTTGAGTCGGAATAAGGAACTGATGCAGACTTGTTTTGCTGAGAAGTCGGAGTGGGGTGTGCTTGGAGAGGAGTAGACTATCGTAGATGAGCCATATCTTGGATATCGGTGTCACCTAAATAAATTAAGTTGCGGTTGGCGTCCATTGTTTCAGAAGCATAAAGTGTTTGATAGTTTTCAGAAGTTGGAGACGTTTTACCGGGAGTATCAAGCGGATTTGGAGATTTACGATGAATACAAGAGGCAGTATTCGTGGGAAGAATATTTTGAGACGGTTTATGAGCATAGCCAGTGCAGGCTTAAACCTGTGAAGTGGATATCTGAAGTGAACCCTATGTGTCCGGATAAAAGCCTTCATCTGCGTATGGTTAGGTGTAGTGAAGAAGAGGCGGAGCTTCATACCCCTTTTAATCACCTTGAGTATGAGCAAACATTGAAGAAAGCAAGGCGGAAATTTGGTGTATATGAGCGAGAGTTTGGGGAAATGAAGTATTGGAATGATCCAGATTACTTGTTTGACTGGACGGAAGGGGAGTTTATGTAGGTTTATTCTAAAAAACGAATAGCAAGTGTTAATCCCGTAAACACTATATTATAAATGCTGATTAAAGTAAAAATACACACGATAATAAACTGTGTGTATTTTTACTTTAAAAACTTGTTGACGAAGTGTTTGTATAATGTTAAAATTTGGGTAAAAATACACACAAACCCAAACCGTGTGTATGAATACCCAAATGGAGTTGGTGGATTATGGTATTAACATATAAACAATGTATTGAGAGATATGGTAGTGACCATATGTTGAAAAAAGAGATAGCGGAAGGAAATGTTTTTCAAAAAGAAAAAGGCATTTATTCCTTGAACAGAAATTGTTCCGAGTTGGAGATTATTGGGGCAAAATATCCGAAGGCTGTGTTTACCGGAGAGAGTGCTTTTTACTATCACGGTTTGACAGATGTGATTCCAGATTTTTATCATCTGGCAACGGTCAGAACGGATGGACGGATAAAAGATGAGCGAGTGAAGCAGACATTCTTGAAAGAGGATATTTTTGATATGGGACAGATTAAGATGCTATATCACAATACAGAGATATGCATTTACAACTTGGAGAGAATGCTGATTGAACTTGTGAGATTCAGAGGTAAATTGCCATTCGACTATTACAAAGAAATTATTGGTGCGTACAGAAATCGTGTGGAGACTATGGATATTGCGAAGGTGGAAGAGTACGCAGCCAAGTTTAAGCATTTGGATAAAATGATGCAGATTATTGAGTTGGAGGTATTGTAATGAACTTATTGGATGAAGTGGATAAAATTAAACAGGACAGATATAGCGAAGCAAATGCAGAAGCGAAGCTATGTCAGGATATTATTATAAAAGCAATTTCACAAAGTAGCCTGAATAGAAATGTCACCATTAAAGGTGGTGTGGTTATGCGTAGTATGTCAAAAAATGCAAGACGTGCTACACAGGATTTGGACTTGGATTTTATTCGATTTTCTATATCTGAAGAATCCATAAGTGTATTTATTGAGAAACTGAATTGTATAGATGGGATTTATTTGCAGATGTCAGCACCTATAGAGGAATTAAAACATCAGGATTATAAGGGCAAGCGTATTTATATTGAGATATCTGATGACTTTGGCAATGTGTTGTCCTTAAAAATGGATATCGGCGTACATAAGGATTTGGATATAGAGCAGGAAGAGTATTGTTTTGATGTATGTTTTCAAGAAGACTCTGCAAGTGTACTGATTAATTCAAGAGAGCAGATGATAGCAGAAAAACTAAAATCTTTAATGCGATTTGGAACACGGTCTACCAGATACAAGGATGTATTTGATATCTGTTACCTGTCGGATTTAGCTGATATGGATAAACTTCGCTTCTGCATACAAAAGTATATATATGCGGATACTACAATTGATGTAAACGATGCGGCTGAAATTAGAAAGAGAGCGGAACGAATTTTTACCAGCGATACATATAAGAAACAGGTGGAACGTTCCAAGAAAAACTGGCTTGATATGTCTGTGGATGAAGTGTTGAAAAAGGATTTGGAGTTTCTTTATAGAATATAGAGATAACAAGAAAAAAGAGGTCTTTGTGATGCCAATGAATGAAATTGAAGAGTTAAAGAGCCAATTTATAAAACAACTGTCACCTATAAGAATATATTTGTTTGGTTCCTTGGCGGAGGGAACTTATACGGAGAATAGTGATTTTGATTTCTACATTGTTATGGATGACAAGATAACTGATTTGGTCGGAATGACAGCCAGTGCATATAAGGCAATACGCTCCATTAAACAAAGACCTGTAGATATTATTGTTGGAACAAGCAGTAGATTTAAGGAAAGAAAGGATATGATGTCCGTAGAAAAAGAAGTGTTTGAAAAAGGAGTGCTGTTGTATGAATTAGGCGATGATACAGTGGTGTAAAATTTTTTGCGTATCAGTCGGCTTATACAAAGAGAAGTTTATACAATCGTTCGCCCATCAAATTTTATCTGCCATAACCAAGTATCAAAAATAGTTCCAGGTTCGCTCATCCTGCCACTAATCAACGAAGGTCGAACAAAAACTTGAAAATTCAATTTACATTCCGCTTCGCCCATGCTATGATATCACTAAGGTGGACGAAAAAGTAGCGGCATTTTGAGGTAGATATCAAGGTGTGATACGCTGGATATGGCTGGAAATCGTGATACTCTGGTGCTACATTTTATCCGGAAAAAGTAAAAATAATAGGTAAAATATCCATAAAATGAGGTAAAAAACGGCAAAAACCGTAACAGAATAGTTTCTAAATACACACCAATCCGACCGTGAAGGTGGACGTACAGTAGGTTCAGGTGCTGTTGCTACAATCATTGAGTAATCTTTGATATAGTATCATAGAAACTTAAATATAAGCCGCAATTCCTCATTTTATGAGGAGTTGCGGTTTCTTTTTGTTTAAAAAGATTAGCGAACAAAAAGAAAAGTCCGCTTGATGCGGACTTGTAAAATGGACTCGTGATACGCTTATGATACACCTCAAAAAATTGTCCATATTATACGGACGAAATTGTCAGGGGAGTTATTAATCTTCAGCGTGCGGCCAGTTAATCTTCCATTCAAAATACTCTTCTTTGGTAATTTTACCGGAGGCTAAGTCCTCTTTTTTCTTTTTCCATGTATTCAGGAAATCATCCAGTAAAGAATAATCAAAACCGACTGCGATGTGCTTTTCGGTAGGGTCCTCAGGATTTGTTACCTCGTACAAAGGCATATTGTAGTGTTCATCCAGTTCAAAGAGAGCGTACATCACATCTTCCGCTGCATAGAGGGAAGGTTCGTAGATGGAGCGGTAATTACAGTCAAGGGCTTTTGCCAGTTCTTGTATCATCTCTTCCTTCGGTGTGCGGTTGCCTATCTCATATTGGCGGATTCGTACATCGGATAAGCCAACAGCTTCACCAAGCTGTGCCTGTGTCAGTTTGCGGAAATTCCGGATTCGTTTTATTCGTTCACCAATAGCCATCGTGGTTCTCCTTTCAATTCATGCTGGAGCAATAATTTATGAAAATACCTATGCTTGATATATGGCAGTTTGGCAATATTTGCTCCAAATACTATTTGATAGTAACAAGTTAGTTTCTGATATATACAATAACATAAAAGTTACTGTATAGCAAATAAAAATTGCAATTAAACAGGAAAGAAAATATAAGAATGAAAAAATGACAAATAATCTGCTTTTTCATAATAGAGAAAAATTTTTCTTTCACCTGTTGACAGAAACAAATAAGCTACTGTATAATCAAAAACATAACGAGTAACAATAATGTTACTAATAAAAGGAGGTGAGCGTCATGTGCAAGTCAGTACATAACTTTTAGGGAAGGGAGGAAGGAGAATGACGAATCGCTATTTATCTGCTAAAGAAGTTGCAGAACTTCTGGGAATTGCAGAATCAACCGCCTACACAGTTATCCGTAAGTGGAATAAGGAATTAAAGAGTGAAGGTTACTTTACCAAAGCAGGTTCCATTCCGAGAGCATACTTCGAGAAAAAGTGCTACGGATTTGCTGAGGCAGAATAGATGAACTTTGACAATTGAAAAGGAATGCCCGGGGAAATTCCGGGTATTCCGACTACGAGAAAGAGAGGTAATGATTATGCCAGTTTATAAGGATGAGAAACGGAACACCTGGTATTGCAAATGCAATTACAGGGATTGGCTTGGTGAGAGTAAGTCCAAGATGAAACGAGGATTCGCCACCAAGAAGGAGGCATTGGAGTGGGAGCGTGAATTCCTACAGAGGCAGAGTGCCAGTATGGATATGAAGCTTTCTTCTTTTGTGGATGTGTATTTTGAAGATAAGTCACCAAGACTAAAGGAACGGTCAATCATGACAAAAAGAACGCTGATTGAAACGAAAATCCTGCCATACTTTGGTGATAAGCAGATAAATGAAATTACTGCTGTGGATATCATCAAATGGCAGAATGCACTCTTGAATCAGGAGTATAAGCCAACATATCTTCGTATGATCCAAAATCAGCTTACCGCATTATTTAATCATGCGGAGCGGTTTTATGACCTGAAAGACAATCCCTGCAAGAAAGTGGATGATGGGACGTGCAAATGCCAAAGAATTGAATTTCTGGACGAAGGACGAGTTTGAGGTGTTTATACAGTGCTTTATGGAAGAGGAAGAGATGTATCGTATTATATTCCTGATGTTATTCTGGCTAGGTTGTAGGGTGGGAGAATTATTAGCACTCACTGAATCTGATATTGATTTGGAGGGTGGTACAGTAAGCATATCCAAAACTTATTTCAGAAGAAATAAGACGGATTATATCACTGCACCGAAAACAGAGAGCTCTAATCGTAAGATTACTATTCCGCAATTTTTGCAGAAGGAGATAAAACAGTTTTTGGACAGGCAGTATGAGTTGATGCCAGAGGAGAGAATCTTTCCGATAACTGACAGGGCGATACAGAAGAAGATGAAGCAGAAAACAAAGCAGGCTAAGTTAAAGCCAATTCGTGTTCATGACTTACGACATTCGCACATAGCTTTGCTCATTGAGAAGGGGATGCAGCCATTGGTTATCGCACAGAGAGTTGGACATGATTCTGTAAATACTACTATGAATATCTACGGGCACCTTTACCCGAACAAGCAGAAGCAAGTGGCAGATTTGCTCAATGCGGAAGCAACTGGGGAACTGGAAAACAATCTGGTGGACATGGAGACAGAGAAGCGTTTCAGAAAGGCAGGTGGATGGTCATGAGACTGGTGAGAGGATTTTACAACGAACAGAATAATACTGTAAATGTTATTCACTATGATGATAATATCATCATCAGTCTGGAGTGTGGAAAGTGGGAGCAAGATCTTCGGACATCTCCTTATTCACAGGGGAGAATGGATGCATTGGCTATTGATGACCCGATAGAGTATGTAAGATTAATGCTTACCGGGGAGATGCAAGTGTGGCTGGATGCTTTGGATGACTGTTCGGTATGGTGAGTCACAATGTGGAGCACTTTTTCAAAAGGTGCGTCAAAAAGTGGAGTACTTTTTGGAAAAGCGAGACGAAAGTGACATACCTGCTGATAGAGGATTTCTCGGGTTGATGCAGAGATAAGAAAATTCCCTAAAGGCTGCATCAACATACAGATGCGAATACCGGCTGCTGGCATCAAAATTTAGGTTAGTGCCGGTAGGAGCAGATGTATTCGAGGTCAAGCGACGAAACGCTTGCCCCGTTTGCGTTTTGGGGTTACCCCAAACCAATAAGGGGACATTACTTTAGGGAAGAGAAGATGATGGGGAAACCCAAAGAAAGGAGGACTGCGACATGAGCAGAGAATTATTAAGGAAGATGTTAATCAAGCAAAACACGGATAAGAAGAGAGGGATTGGATGGCGAATACGAAAAAGAAAACCATAAGCGGTGCCATGTATAGCAAGCCGAATCTGGAACACAATCTCAGAGAGCATATTCCACCAAACTCTGTAGAAGAGCGGAGATATCTGAATCTGGTGTATACAAAGGATGAGAATGTTACCTTGGAACAGGTTTATGATAAGCTGTTTGCCGCATCTTATCAGGAATGGCGGGAGAAGGAGATTAAGAAGGGTAGAGGAAAGAGATTTCCGGAAACCTATTATGAAAAGATTAAACAGGACAAGCAGAAGCATCTGACGTATGAAATCATCTGGCAGATAGGAGATATGCGGGATACTGGATTTAATCTGAATCTGGAGGATGCAGATAAGGCTCAGGCATTGCTTGATGACTTTGCAGTGTATCTTTTGGACCTACCGGAGGTATGTGTGGTAACTCAGAAGGAACTGGATGATCCAGAATGGAAGCCGCCTTTTGAGGCAGGACTGATAGTGCATCATATGACATATCACGGGGATGAAAATTCTCCCCATATTCATATGACATATATTCCTTATACTACACATTCCAAAAGCGGAGCTCCTGTCCAGAATGTATTTTCACAGATGTTTGAAGACATCGGATACCCTACTACCATGAGACAGGCAAACACGGAAAGTGGTGAGCTGGTGTGGCAGACGGACAAGAACGGAAACCGGATACCGCAGATGAAACGTAACAAGCATGGTGGCGTGGATTGGGTGGAAACCCAGAAGATGGTTTTACAGAAGATGATGATGGAAAGGCTAGGTTGGGACAGATTATATAAAGGTTCGAATCCGAGGGGCAATTTGGAATTGTCGGATTACCGCAGGGAGAGAGCGGCAGAGGCGGCAAAAGAAGCAGAACTTGAATTAGAAGCTGTTATGGATAAGGTTGTATCAGGACAGGAAGCACTTAAAGCACAGACGGAACAGTTGGAGACGTTGGTATCAAACTTACAAAAAGGTTGTGAAGCGGAAGAACGGCTGTCCACCAAGATTGCCGACAAATATGCAAAACTGGAGAAGGTGGAGCAGGATTTGACGGATAAGACAAATGAGGCGGAGATGCAGGTTCAGAAACTTGATATGTTGCAGGCAGATGTAGACAAGGCTGAGAAAAGGGCTGTGCTGGCAGAGCAGATTTATGATTATTTCAAAGATACTTCGGCAAGTGAGCGGGAGCATGAATATTTTGAAAGAATCTTGGATTTAACCTATGAGAATGGAAACCTTAAGGTTGAGAACCGGGAATTAAAACGGGAGAATTCAAGACTTCGGGAGAAGCTGGAAAAGGCATATGACTTCATGAGGCTGTTTACAATTGGCGGAATGAATATGCTGGAGAAGTTTTTACGGAGCATCGGTGAATGGGTACAGCAGAAGGTGGCTGGATTGAGTAGGTAGTGTAAGAGGAAGGAGGTGCGAGAGTGCCTCCTTCTTTTTACATAGAAAAAGCATTGATAGGATGAATTATAAATGCTATAATAATGCTATATTTATGAGATGAGGAGTAATCACATGAAATTTGCAGATGAAATTAAGAATTTACGTCGGAAATGTTTGTTAAGTCAAACTGATTTTGCGAAAGAAATAGGGGTATCATTTTCTACTGTGAATAGGTGGGAAACTGGAAAATCTAAACCGAATTATAAAGCATTAAAGAGAATAGATGAATATTGTAAAAAGAATTCAATTGATTTTGCATCTTTAGATTTGATACAGGAGGAAGAATAATGGCTTTTACACATATAGATTGTTTTAGCGGCCCGGGAGGAATATGTACAGGAATGCATGCAGCCGGTTTTGATACAAAAATTGCCATTGAATATATTAAGAGCTGTGTTGACACATACAAGGCGAATCCTGTCTCTTATACAC
>ERZ1027036.1112-NODE-1112-length-12571-cov-4.085171_pt1 | contig 12571 bp, 6 predicted proteins | sample MGYA00519441_ERZ1027036 | MGnify/ENA primary metagenome ERZ1027036 (study PRJEB26926, sample SAMN06164792) | human gut metagenome | biome: ENVO:00009003; feature: ENVO:2100002; material: ENVO:00002003 | host: Homo sapiens | place: USA | collected 2012 ... | reverse complement strand
CGAGATTTCTGCCTGTCTCGTGGGCTCGGAGATGTGTATAAGAGACAGGTACTCCCATGACGGATATTATAGCGACCGGTATGATTCCGGACTCTGGCGGCACGGGCTGAACCGTGACGAGTGCGTTCCGCACGTCGGCGTTAAGACTTACTTTATGTCCGGGGAGGTTTCTCAGCCCGAACCGCCGCAGGGTACGCATTACTACTACGGTCCAAGCGCGAAGAATATCGGTGTTGCAGCTAATCCGCGGCTTTGGTTCAAGGGATTCCGCACGGGTATGAGCGAGGGGCTGTTCGGGACTATTCGGGCGGTTGAAGAGTGAGCGATAAACGAGAATTTGTCAGTTGGAAAAAATACTGACATTTTCTAATTCACTACTTACCCCTTATTCGTTTATCCAGTTCCAATACATAATCAACTGACACATTCAATTCTTCCGAAATTATCTCCGCACTCTTGCCTGCTAATAAACCTACCCTAATGTATTTGGCTTTTGTTTTTTCCTCATCCTTTGCCATTATTGCCCTAACCTCTTTTTCCCATAATTGAACATTGGCAAGCGGTATTTCAAACAGATTTGCAACTTCCTCTGCGGTCTTGCCAACCTGTAAAGCAGACCTTGCAATGCTCTCGGGTGTATCGGCTTTATAAACGCTGTCAGGGACTTTCGGATAGCTTTCTATCATATCACTTATCCATTTTTTATACGCCTCTAGCCTGTTATCCGAATGTTCGCTTAAATGCCAGTGATAAAATCCGAAATTACAGCTCTTGTCAATTTCATATAACCCTTCAAATCCATAATGTTCTATCAAAAAATCCCACCCAGATTTTGTTATATGTATGTCATACCCACAATATCGATTGCAAATTATTCTGGCTTTCTCCAAATCAATCATATCATCTTCTGTAAACTCCACTATATTGGACAAGTTTTTGTCCATCAAGGAATGACCTAACCTGTAATACGCCAGCACAGTATTCACCTCCGCAAATTCCGATTTGTCGATGAGATTATTATACCACAAACGCCCACCCCAGTCAAGCAACCCACGCTGAAAAGCGAATAACCACCAGAAAGGACACCTACCATTATAAACCCATTACTCATAACCAGAAAAGAAAACGCCGGAATCCTTCGCAGAATATGCTCCGAGCTGAACGCTATTCCCCGCGAGATGATAGGCGAGGACTGGTCGCTTGCAGTATTTCTGAAACGTGACCTAAAGACGTAGCTGTCGTGGGAGCGCAGGGCAGAATAGGAGCAACGACATTTGCTGGATCAGGCATTATTGAATCCTTTTTGAAAATGCTTGACCCAGTAATAGCCGCCACGCATTGGATACTTACAGCCATTGTGATTTTAAGTATTGGTCACCTCTAAAAACCTTGTAAAAACGAAACGTCAAGTTTAATTGCTCAAAATCAAAATCTATAACACTTTTGTTCCATGTTGGAAGGAAACAGTTGACAAAGCCTGCGATTTGGTGTATAATTTACTAGTAATATTCCTGCTGCGTTTTATGACAAGGCAGAAGCAGAAAAAGAGCAATTGGATGACAGCCTGTCTGAAAATGGCAGGCGCAGATATGGAGGTAATGATTTGAAAACAGTACTTAAACGTGCGCTGTGCGGAATAACGGCGTTCGTTGTTGCAGCAGGCGCTATGTCGTACTTCCCGGCGGATACTTTTCCGGGGATCGCGCGCGGAGTGACTGCATATGCAGAAAACGAAACATGGCGCATCACTATCACAGCGGATAACTTAGCAGACATCAGCGGCGACGGCAGCTTGGAACATCCTTATGAGATAACCACTGCAGAAGAGCTGCTTGCGGTCATGGAAGCTCGCCGCACGATTTATGCAATACTAAATGATGACATCGTCATCAACAAGGATCTTCTGAAAAGAATTGATAAAGAAAGCGGCGAACCCTCGGACACTTCAGACAGCATCGTTTGCTGGCCGCCGATACCAGATGGTTGGTGCATCAACCTTGATGGCAAAAATCACACGATCAGCGGTCTTTACATCAATGAGAGCGGGAAGGCAGGCTTGTATGCTTCTTTGGGAGCAGGCAGCTTTAAAAACCTGACCATCACCGACAGCTTTGTTAAGGGCGGAGATAACGTCGGCGTGCTTATAGGCGACAGCTCATATTCTACCGACAGCCTGTCTGCCGATAATGTAAAGATTGAAAATACTATCGTGCGTGGAAATAATTGCGTTGGTGGTTTGTTCGGCAGTTTAGAGACTACAACGGATAAAACGAAATATACCATAACAAGTTGTACTGTCGGACCGAATGTGACCGTCACCGGCACGGGCAGCAAAATCGGCGGTATCGCAGGCAAATGCAGAGGCACTATAACAAATTGTACTGTCGGGTCGAAAGTGACCGGCACCGGCACCGACACCGACACGGGCAACAGAGTCGGCGGTATCGCAGGCGAATTCGCAGGCAAATTTAGAGGAACTATCCTTTACAGTTCCAGCGGAGCGACTGTCACCGGAAAGAATTTCGTCGGCGGCGTAGTCGGTTATGCAGGCGGCGTTGCAAGGATCTGGTATTGCCATAACGATGGTACTGTTAAAGGCGAAACGAGCGTCGGCGGTGTTCTGGGATATGGAGATGGAGGAAATGAAAACCCCATCAGATATATCTACAACACAGGCGATGTTTCCGGCGATAACGATGTTGCGGGTCTTGTCGGGACCGCAAAAATCAGCCCCAAATATTCCTACAACATAGGAAACGTCGCATATAATGATGGCAGTATTGCTCCGCAGCTGATGAACTATTCTTCATATTTTGCCGGGAAGCGTTGCCTGTTCTATCTTGAGAATACTCTTCCGTTCAGCGAAAGCGGCAAAAGGGAACAAACAACTACATTTAGGCCCAACGAATCAAATCAAACTGCATTAACCTTTACAAAAGATCAGGTGGATTCCGGCGAACTTGCGTGGAAACTGAACCTGAAAAGCGATAAATCCGAAGAGAACGGCTATGCCAACTGCTGGGTGCAGAACCTTGGCAGTGATAAATACCCCACTTTCGGCGACGCCAGGTATGCGGTTTATCCCTCTAAAACAGGCTATCACAACCACGGAAGTGCAGACCAGATCGACTGCGACGACTGCCGCGGAGTTGCGTGGGATCCTTATTATCCCGTTTCCAGAAACTATTCTGGTACTCCTCATTATGAAATAACCAACTACCACGAGCTTCTCGGACTGGCAAAACTGGTCAACGAAAAAAATGAGACTATAACAGCCTCCCTCATGAACGACATAGTTTTCAATGAAAATCTTCTGGACGCAAACGGAAACGTCCAGGTAGCTGATCCTATAAAGTGGACGCCTATTGGCAATACGCCTATCGGCACGGAAAGATTTTATTTCAACGGCATTTTCAACGGCAACGGTCATACGATTTCCGGTCTGTACGTTGACAGCGGGGATTATGCGGGTCTGTTCGGAAGAGCGCAGGGCGCTCCTACGATAAAAGGCGTAGGCGTTGTTGACAGCTATTTCAAGGGGGCAAAATACGTTGGCGGAATCGCGGGCGCGTATATCGACGTAAACGGCATAGAATTCGACTGTATGGCAGGCTGCTTCACTTACAACGTCAAACTGGAGGGAACCGAAAGCACAACTAAGATAAATAAGTTCATCGGCGACATCAGCGGTAAAGGCAATGCGAAGCTGAACAGCAACTACTGCCTTGCAGAAAAAGAGGAACCCCTGCCCGGTATCAACTGCTCCACAATGACCGCAGAGGATTTTGAAAGCGGCAAGGTCGCTTACTTGATGAATAAGTATTTTACCGACAAGGGAAATGGTGACGTATGGGGACAGGTGGTAGCCAACAACGAAAACGTACCCGTTGATCTTTTCCCCACAGCATACAAGATAATCGGCAATGGCGGCAGCAATGAAGTGATAAACTGTGCTGGACAGTATCACAATCATCTGGGCTCGGCAACATGCCCGATATGCCAAACTGTTAATCCGCAGGAGCCTGCGCAGGATAACGGCGTATATCAGATAGGCACCCCCAGCGAACTGCTGTGGCTTGCCGACCATGTAAACGGGGTCAGTGGTAATCAGAAAGCAGTCCTCACCAACGATATCGACATGACCGGTGTTAAATGGACGCCTATCGGAACTAAGGATAAAGCATTTGAATGGGGCGAGTTCGACGGCCAGGGTCACTTTATTACGAACCTGACTGTAAACGACTCCTCTCTGGAATATGCCGGGCTTTTCGGCTATGTAACTGACCACGCTACAATAAAGAACCTCGGCGTTTTCGGAGAGTTCAGCGGCGGTGAATACGTCGGCGGTATCGCGGGTTACTCAGAAAACAGCGAGATTACCAACTGCTTTTTCATAGGAACAGTATCCGGAACATATACCAACGGAATAGCCAACGAAGACATCATCGGAGGCACCGTCAAAAATTGCTATTTCCAGAGCGATTCTACAGACATAAACGCCAGAACCGAGAAGCAGTTCAAGAGCGGCGAGGTTGCCGAACTGCTGAATATGCTGCCAAATGGCGGTACACAGGAAGTCTGGGGTCAGACTATCGGAGCCGACGCTTATCCCTGTGCGCTGACTTCCGACAACAAGGTCATCAGGGATTACACTAACCTCGGCTGGCATAACCATACCAACGGAACAACTGAAGATAACTGCCCAAACTGCGTTAAAACGCCAAAGCAGGAAAACGGCGTATATCAGATAAGCACGATACAAGAGCTTTACTGGTTCTCAGCCTATGTAAATAACACTGACAGCAGTATTAAGGCTGAACTCGCGAACAACATCACCGTGAACGAGGACATCAGCGCACAGAATCGCATTATCTGGACTCCGGCGGGAACCATCTCCAAGCCGTTCACAGGCACATTTGACGGCAAGGGACATATCATCAGCGGTCTTGTGAAAGAAAACTCCACAGAGCCGGTTGAACGGCTGTGATTTCAGCGGTAACAAATCCGCCGCGGTAATGTGCGGCTTCGTCGGCACAAACGGCGTTACATTCAATTTCTGCGGCAGCTATGAAAACAAGCTGACGGGAACTGACACTGCGGGCTTCGCAGGCATCTCCGCCGGAAAGGTAACTCTGGACCGCTGCTATACCGCTGACAGAGATAAGTTCTCCGATGGTAACAACAGAGTTTCCGTTTCTTATGCGATCAGCGGCAATGCTGCCGATGACGCAATGACAGAGGCGCAGTTCAAAAGCGGCGAGCTTACCTATGCGCTAAACAACGGCCTGGATAAAGCAGTGTGGTTCCAGACCATCAATACGCAGGCTTACCCGCAGTTCAGCGGTGATACGGTCTACAAGACTTCCCCCTGCGTAAGCTACACCAATGACAGCGCCAAAACCAATAAGCCTCATGTCATCGGTGATGACGATAAATGCAAGGTGTGTGGAGAACGTGGCATTCCCAAAAAGAACAGCAATGGTCAGTATGAATTGTCCTCTAAACTGCATATGCTGTGGTTCGCGAAGAACTTCAGCAGCGGAGAAGACAGCGCAGTCCTGATGGATAATATCGACATGAAGGACGCAGAGTGGACTCCCATCGGCACAGCGGATAAACCGTTCAGCGGAAATTTTGACGGCAATGGTCATACGATATCCGGGCTGAATTATTCCGGCGAGTATGCCGGACTGTTCGGCTATATGAACAATGGCACGATAAGCAACATCAAGCTGGCTGATTCGTCCTTCGCAAACGGTACTGCAAGCGGAGGCATCTGTGCAGTCAACAACGGCGGAACTATCGAAAACAGCGCTGTGGATAACGTCGCTGTAAGCGGCGGAACCGCAGGCGGTATCTGCGGTCAGAACTCCGGAGCGATCACGGACTGCTTCTTTTCCGGCAATGTGTCTTCTGACGGAAAATCCGGCGGTATCTGCGGTTCCAACAGCGGCACTATAAGGAGCACTGTTTCCCTGTACGCCGGCGCCGCTGTCGGTGAAAACACAAACGGCAGTATCACAAATTGCTTATACAACATCGACATTGCCGGAAGACAGAAATTCGGCAGCGGTCTTGAAACCACAGGTCTGACCGATCCGGGCATTTTAAAAAAGCTCGGAAACAGCTGGAGCAAGGCGGCTAACACCGCGACCGTTCTTTTCTATCCGGAGCTTACCGTCTTCAAAACGGACAAATACAGTGTCAGGGTAAAATATCGGCTGACGCTTGAAAACACCGACAAGGCACCGGCTTATAAGGATACGCTGCACTTCGTGTTCGATGTTCAGTCTGCTCCGGAAAACAGCAAGAAATGGAACAGCATAGTCGCAAACCTCGCATACAACAACGTAAGGCAGCAGGACTTTGAACTGAGCCTTGACGGAGTAAAGCTTGATATCGACGCCGCACCGGTCGTCGGAAACAGGCTCAATCTCATGCTGGACGGCGGGAAGATTGGCGTACTCTATATGGATAAGACGTTAAAGGTCAGGATAGAGATAACTTATCCTCTGAATGCAGGGAAGCATACCATATCTGTCAGGTACGTCGGAAGCGGTTTTGACTACCTCGCCGGACAGTCGGCAGAATGCGCTTTTACTATCTCAAAGGCGATTATCACAGATCCCGAGGCTTCTGTTGAGTACGGAAAGGCGCTTAAGGACGCAGAACTGACCGAGGGCTGGGAATGGACGAACAGCAGTGCTGTCCCCAATTCTAAAAGCAGAAAATTCAAGGCGGTCATGACCGTTGATGATGAAAACTACGACCTTTCGGGCATAAAAGGGCTTAATGGCAATAAACTCACACGAGAAGTAGAGGTATCGTTCAAAAAGGCAGTTCCCGCTGTGACAGTCACTACTGATCCGTTCTCCGCACTGCCGGGCACAAAGATAACCGTAAGCGTTTCAGCGGTTAACCCCAACAATGCAAAGTTCAGCGATGTTCCCGCTGCGGAACTGTTCTACACGGCAGGCGGAACTGTAACAGCCATTACCGGCGGCAGCTTCGTTATCCCGGATGGTCTGGAAGAGGAAACCGTTATCACCGTTACCGCAAAGACGGAGGAAAACGAGTTTTACAAGGCAGGCAATGGTTCCGCCGAGGTCATAGTATCCGCCCACAAATGGTCAAGAGAATGGAAAACAGACAAGGACGGACACTGGCGTGAATGCACAGACTGCGGCATTGCAGGCGAAAAGTCTGCGCACATTTCAGGAGGCGCAGCTACCGAAACAACGGCAGAGAAATGCACGGTATGCGGTTATGTGATAACTCCTGCGCTCAAGGTGGTTGAGGCTCCGGTCATTACACCGGACGGCGGAAGCTTTACCGGTTCGCAGACTGTCACGATAACCTGCGCCACCGATGGCGCCGCGATCCATTATACCACCGATGGCGCAGAACCTACTGCTTCCTCCACAAAATACAGCGGCGGGTTCACGATAACGGCAACAACAACGATAAAGGCAGTTGCTTTTGTCGGAGAAGCTGAAAGCTCCGTTACTTCGGCTGCATTCACGCGTAAGGCTCAGTCCGGCGGTTCAGGAGGTTCAGGCGGTTCTGTCAGACCGACAAGGCCGGATACAGAACCCCGACCTTCTATCGATGGTAAATCGATGAGCTGGGCGGAAATATCTGTCGAACTTGCTAAGCGTCAGGACGGCAGCACGGTAAAAATCATGCTCAACGGCGCATATGAAGTTCCGGCTGACGTCATCAGAGTTATCGCAGGAAAGAAACTCCATATAGAGTTCGTTGCGGACAGCATAAAGAGCTGGCTGACAGACGGCGCTAAGATAAGCGCAGTTACTGCGGCAGATCTTTCGGCCATCCCTGGCAGCGCCGACAGAAGCGCACTGCGCGGCATATCTGGCGCCGATCTCAGGGTATCCGGCATAAAAATCCCGGCAGACCTGAAGCTCAGCTTCCGTAAGGAGTTCGCGGGTCAGTTTGCTAACGTATATAAGCCGGCGAACGGAAAGCTGGTATTCCATGGCTGCGCAAAGCTCGGCGCGGACGGCACTGCGACTATTCCGGGTGCTGATTCTGCAGGCGAGTATGTTGTAATGGTGTGCGAATTCAGCGATATGCCCGGCGATATCAATAACGACGGCGTGCTGAACGCCCTTGACGCGTCGGCTGTGCTGAAATGCGTCGTTGGAATATCCCAGGGGGCAAATCCTCTTATGGGCGACTTCAACAAGGATGGTACTGTAAACGCTATTGACGCGTCAGATATTCTCAAGTGGATCATAAGATCCTGATGGATATTCAGCAGCCGGAATGTATTTTATGATATGTTCCGGCTGTTTTTTATTGCGGTCACCTCTAAAAACTTTGTTTGAGTGAAAATGTGTATAGCACACCGACTGCTTCTTTCAACGAGCGAAATTTCTGATGCGACGGCGTCCATGCCGTCGCCCGGTTATTTCGCTCTGCAACATCGTGTTGCACCTCCTCGTAAGGCATACAGCCTTACTTCGTCGGCTTTCCTAGAATCTGGCGCACTCTACCCATTTTCCCTCTTCAAACCGGTTTTTAGAGGTTTCCTATTAAAATACACAAATCCACTTGACGATTTTAACAAAATATTATATAATATGATTGTACATTTAGGAAAAGGGCGCAAGCCCGCTGCAAGGAGAAAACTATGAATTTCAAGAAACTAGCCGCCGCTTTAATGGCTGCTGCATTATGCGTGACCGGGGCAGGCTGCTCCAGGTCCGCGGAAAGCTCCGGGAATACCGGCGATACCGGAAATACTGACGAAACCGTTTCGGACGGCGGCTCCGCAAGGGAGTTCGACACCGAACTGACCGCAATGCAGCTCACTTCCGATATCAAGATAGGCTGGAACCTGGGCAATACCCTTGACGCCACAGGCGGTTCCGGGCTTACGCAGGAAACGAGCTGGGGCAATCCCGCGGTAACTCCGGAACTCATACAGGCAGTGAAGGACGCGGGATTCAACGCGATACGCGTACCCACCACGTGGGAGCGCCAGACCGGCGACGACGGCACGATAAGCGCCGACTGGATGAGCCGCGTTCAGCAGATAGTTGATTACGCATACGACCTGGATATGTACGTTATCCTGAACATGCACCACGAGGAGTGGTACCAGCCCTACGCCGACAAGGAAGAGGAGATATCCGCGAAGCTGTCGAGCTGCTGGACTCAGATCGCGGAAAATTTCAAGGATTACGACCAGCACCTCATTTTCGAGGGCATGAACGAACCGCGCTGGAAGAACACCGACTACGAGTGGAACGGCGGCAACGACGAGGGCAGGACCGTAGTAAACCACCTGAACAAGGTGTTCGTTGACGCGGTGAGAGCCACCGGCGGAAACAATCAGTACCGTTTCCTGATGGTGTGTCCCTACGCTGCGAACTCCACCGAGCCGGCGCTTGCCGCGCTGGAGCTTCCGGACGACGACAGGCTCATCGTTTCGGTTCACGCGTACATACCCTACAGCTTTGCGCTTGCACAGCCGGGTACGGATAAGTGGATAGCCTCCAAGGTCAACTGCACCCGTGACATCGACACCCTCGCCGAGGTGCTCGACAGACTGTTCATCAGCAAGGGGCAGGCGGTCATCGTAGGCGAATGCGGCGCTATGAACCGCGACAACGAGGACTACCGCGCACAGTGGGCGCAGTACTATTTCAGCAAGTTCAAGGAGATCGGCATTCCCTGCTTCTGGTGGGATAACGGCGCATTCCTCAGCGGCGAGACCTTCGGTCTGTTCGACCGCAGCTTGAACGAGGTCAAGTACCCCGCGCTCCTTGAGGGAATGATGAAGGGCGCTTCCGGTGAAGCTCCGGAAACGGCGGACGAAGCGGCGTAAAAAACACAAACAGAATAAAAGAAAGGCACAGCAATGACAGGATTATTTACAAAGATAGCTGCGGCTATCACCGCACTCACACTCTTAGGAACAAACCCGGGCACCGCCCTGGATAATCTGAACGGACTGGTTCAGCAGCCCGGCGATACCGCGTTTGTCGACAGCGAGGAGCTGACCGCTCCGGTAGACCCGATAGCGCTCTGCAAGTCGATAACCATCGGCTGGAACCTCGGAAACTCCCTTGACGCCACCGGAAACGGCTACAACAGCGAAACAAGCTGGGGCAATCCCGTAGTCACGAAGGAGCTTATCGACGCGGTGCGTGAAGCGGGCTTCGACGCCGTACGTATCCCGACTACCTGGTTCAACCACTCCGATTCCGACCTAAACGTTGACGACGCCTGGTTCGAGCGCGTTCACGAAGTTGTTGACTATGCGTACAATGAGGGTATGTACGTTATTCTGAACGTACATCACGAAAACTGGAACGACCCCTATGAGGATTCCTACAAGGAGGCGTCCAAGAAGCTCAAGAACCTCTGGAAGCAGATAGCGAACGAATTCAAGGACTACGGCAGCCGCCTTATTTTCGAGGGCATGAACGAGCCACGCTGGCGGAACACCAACTTTGAATGGAACGGCGGCAACTCCGAGGGCAGAAGCTTAGTCAACAAGCTGAACGCTGATTTCGTGAAGGCAGTGCGTTCCACCGGCGGCAACAACAAGTACCGCGCGCTGATGATACCGACCTATGCGGCGAGCGCTTCCGCGCTTGAAGGATTCACCGTTCCCGATGACGACAGCCTTATCGTGTCTATACATGCGTATTCTCCCTATAATTTCGCGATGAACGAGAACGGCACAAAGGTGTTCGACCCGTCAGCTAACGACAGCACCGGCGAGCTTATCTGGCTTTCCGACACGCTTTACGACCGCTTCATCAGCAAGGGAGTCGGAGCCATCATCGGCGAGTGCGGAACGGTCAACAAGAATAATCTTTCTTCCCGCATCGCGTGGGCTAAGTACTTCCCCGTTGTGTTCGGCGATAACGGAATACCGGTATTCCTGTGGGACAACAACGCGTTCGGCGTTGGCACCGAGAAGTTCGGTCAGCTCCACAGAAACACCCTCACATGGGAGTATCCCGAGTACATCAAGGCGCTTGTAAACGCTGCAAAGAGCTGCAAGTAAAAGCAAGACCCCCGTGCATAAGCGGGGGTCTTTTCAGAAGGAGCAAAACATGAAACTAATGCACATTTCCGACCTGCATTTAGGGACTTCACTCTATGACACCGACATCACGGCGGACATCGAACATGCGCTGTTCTCTGAGATACTCGGGCGCATTTACAGGGAGGTCTCTGCGCAGGGCAGGATAGACGGACTGATCATCGCAGGAGACGTTTTCGACAAGGCTCAGCCATCGGCGTACGCCGAGGAAATATACGGCAGGCTGCTGACCGCCGCAGTCGATCTTGGCATGAAGGTGTTCGTGTGCAGCGGGAATCACGACGATCCGCTGCGCCTTGCCGCAAACGAGAAGCTCATGTCCAGGCTGGACATCTTTATAAACCGCCCATTCTCCGCAGAGGAGCCGCTGCGCGTTGAAAAATTCGGCGATATCGACATCGCGCTGCTGCCTAACGTCACACTTTCCGACGTAAACGCAGCATACGGCGAGGAGCTTCTGACCATGACCGACGCGATAAAAAAGGTGTTCGAAAAGGCAGGGCTTCCGGGTAAGCGCAGATGCCTTCTGGTGGCTCATCAGGCGGTCGCGGAGCATGACCGGGTGATAGGAAAGCAGGCGACCGTGGACGCTGACGCGTTCAGCGGATTCGCTTATACGGCGCTCGGGCATATCCACACCCCGCAGAATGTCGCGGAAAACGTGCGCTACTGCGGTTCTCCGGTGTGCTATTCGGCTTCCGAGGCGAAGACTCCGGATAAATTCGTTGATATAATTGACATAGACGACAAGAGCGTCAGCGTGCAGAGCGTGAAGATACAGCCGCTTCACGAGTTCGTCACCATAGACGACGCGCTGAACAGCATACTCTCCGAAAAGTACCCCGCATCGGAGGATTACTGCTACATCACGGTCAGCGGCATAGAGGGCGAGGAGAACATCGGCGCGTTTTTATCCGCCAGGCTGTGGCTGCAGCCCTTTGTCTGCGGGCTCGTGGGGCTGATTCCCAACTGCTCCTCTTCGGTCATTCTGGCGCAGATGTATGTTCTGGGCGGAATTTCCTTCGCGGGGATGGTGGCAGGGCTGTCCGCCAACGCCGGAATCGGGCTCGCGGTGCTCTTCAAGAACCGCGCGCAATGGAAGCGGAACGTCTTTCTGCTGCTCGCCTTATACGGGCTGTCCGTTCTGCTGGGAGAAATTCTGCTGTTTTTCCCCTTATAGCGGATTTTTTGGGGATTTGCGCCCAAAGGGATTGAAATATTTTTCCAAATGGGATATAATGAATAGAAAAAGAAAGACAAAGGAAATGTGATGGATTCCGAACTGAACTTGTTACTGAACGCGATCAAACAGCGGACGGGGATCGACATCGTGGTGTTCGGCGAGAGCCGCAAGTTTATCGCCGCGACCGCGCCGGGCATGGAGGCGGTCCTGCCCTCCGACCCCGACTTCGAGGGGATCTTCCGCGACGACCGCACCCGCCGCACCTATTTCCGCCTGAAATCTGTCTCTTATACACATCTCCGAGC
>ERZ1027036.1106-NODE-1106-length-12628-cov-8.738169_pt1 | contig 12628 bp, 16 predicted proteins | sample MGYA00519441_ERZ1027036 | MGnify/ENA primary metagenome ERZ1027036 (study PRJEB26926, sample SAMN06164792) | human gut metagenome | biome: ENVO:00009003; feature: ENVO:2100002; material: ENVO:00002003 | host: Homo sapiens | place: USA | collected 2012 ... | reverse complement strand
CAACGGAAAGGAACTGTATGGCTGAAGAAATAAGAAAAGGCTGCCAGACACCTACTCAGTCCGTTGTCCTGCCTTATTATAAGTCCTATGGTGAGGATGCAGTTGCACTGTATAAGGAGACTGGAAGAACGGCTCAGGAATGGCAGCAGCTATTGATGAGCGATATATTGGCAGTTAACGAGGATGGGTTATGGATTCATACAAAGTTCGGATATTCCGTGCCGAGACGAAATGGTAAGAATGAAATTGTAGCCATGCGTGAGGAATATGGGCTCACCAAGGGCGAACATATCTTACACACAGCACATAGAACGACAACGAGCCATTCGGCTTTTTTGCGACTTAAAAAGTTCCTTGACGACATGGGCTACACAGAGGTTGTCAGAAAAAAGAAGGACGAGAGCTATGATAAGCATTACATCGCAACGAAGCAGCTCGGTCTTGAAAAGATTCTCATGCTTGATGGCAGTGGAGGAACCTGTGATTTTCGTACACGATCCTCTAAGGGTGGACTTGGTGAAGGTTTTGACCTGCTTATAATCGATGAGGCTCAGGAGTATACAGATGATCAGGAATCTGCTCTAAAGTATGTTGTTACAGACAGTAAAAATCCGCAGACACTGTTCTGTGGTACGCCGCCAACACCTGTAAGCTCCGGCACTGTGTTCACAAAGCTCCGGCAGAAGACACTTGCCGGAGAAACTTATAACACAGGCTGGGCGGAATGGTCGGTGCCGGAGCAGTCCGATGTTCATAACCGCGATTTGTGGTATCAGACAAATCCATCACTTGGAACGGTGTTTACTGAGCGTTCAGTCATGGACGAGATAGGCACAGATGAGATAGATTTTAATATCCAGCGTCTGGGATTGTGGATTAAATACAATCAGAAATCCGCAATCAGCAGGGCTGAATGGGAGGCAATGCAGGTTGGACAGCTCCCGAAGCTTAAGGGAAAGCTGTTTGTCGGAATTAAGTTCGGTCACGATGGTACGAATGTTGCTGTGTCTGTTGCTGTTAAGACAGGCGGTGACAAGGTGTTTGTAGAAACGGTAGATTGCCGTGAGGTGAGGGCAGGTCTTACATGGATTATAGATTTTCTTGTAAAGGCAGATACAAGGGCAGTGGTTGTCGATGGCGCAAACGGGCAGCAGCTTCTGGCCGAAGCGATGAAAGAAAACAAGCTCAAGGCTCCTGTACTTCCGACTGTCAAAGAGATTATAGCAGCCAATGCGGCATTTGAGCAGGGCTTATTTAACCAGAACATAAGACACATGGGACAGCCTTCACTTGTACAAGCTGTCAGTAATTGTGAGAAGAGAGCAATCGGAACCAATGGAGGCTTCGGTTATAAATCTCTCAGGGATGATATAGAAGTGGCGCTGTTAGACAGTGTCATACTTGCATACTGGAAATGTAATGAAAGCAAAGAAAAGAAAAAACAGAGAGTCAGTTATTGATTGGCTATTAACCACCTGAGAGGGTGGTTTTTTAGTATAAAGAACCGATACCACCGGGTAAGTGGGGAAAGGAGCAATATGGGAGAATTTACACCGATTGAGACACAGGAGCAGTTCGATGCGGCAATAGGAGAGAGGCTTAAGCGCGAAAGGGAAACACAGGAGAAGAAATACAGTGGCTATGTATCTCCTGATGTTTTTTCTAACAAGTCTAAGGAGTATGAGACAAAGATAGGCGAGCTCAATAAGTCAATTACAGCCGCAAATGAGAAGCTTGCCGGTTATGACAAGCAGATAGCAGAAAGGGATGCCAGGCTTAAGGCTTACGAGACGGACTCGGTAAAAACACGAATAGCCCATGAGACAGGTTTATCCTATGATGCTATTAAGTTCCTTCAGGGGGACAATGAGGAGAACATAAGGCAGAGTGCACAGGCACTAAAATCTTTATGTGGAAACGGTCAGGCGGCACCGCTTGCAGACACAGAACATGTGACAGATACACAGGCAGCAGCGTATAAGAAGCTTGCGGCCGGACTATCACACAATGAATAGAAAGAGAGGATTATACATGCCAACAACCAGAGGAAGCTTATTTGACCCACAGCTGGTCACAGATTTAATTAACAAGGTAAGAGGCAGGTCATCACTTGCTGTCTTATCAAAGCAGCAGCCTATTCCGTTTAATGGACAGAAGGAGTTCACCTTCACAATGGACAAGGAAATTGACATTGTAGCTGAAGGTGGAGCAAAGTCGGAGGGAGGAATTTCACTTGCACCGGTTACCATCATACCTATTAAGTTTGAGTATGGTGCGAGAGTATCTGATGAGTTTATGTATGCGACTGAGGAGGAGAAAATAGAAATTCTAAAGGCTTTTAACGAGGGGTTTGCAAAGAAGGTGGCAAAAGGACTTGATATCGCCGCTATGCATGGTGTTAATCCTAGGACGGGAAATGCGTCAAGTGTAATCGGCAGCAATCATTTTGATGCCAAGGTTACTCAGACGGTTGAGTATGCAGAGGCAACAGTAGACGATAATATCGATGCTGCCATTGCACTTGTAGAGGGCGCTGAAAGAGATGTAACCGGTATTGCAATATCACCGGCAGCGAGAACAGGACTCTCAAAGCTCAAAAATACCAATGGGGAGCAGAGATATCCGGAGTTCCGTTTCGGAGGAAAGCCTTCGACATTAGGGGCACAGACACTTGAAATCAATAAGACAGTCTCTACAGGCGAAAAGGATGAGGGTATTGTAGGTGACTTCGAGAATATGTTCAGGTGGGGATATGCCAAGGGAATCAAGCTTGAGGTTATTGAGTATGGTGATCCTGATAATTCAGGAAATGACCTTAAGGGACATGGACAGGTGTATATTCGTGCAGAGGTATACCTTGGCTGGGGTATTCTCGATGCGGATTCCTTTGCGAGAATCAAGAAGGCTGAGTGATGAAATATAGAAATATTAAGACGCAGGCGGTCATAGAGACCGCTTGTGTTATTTCAGGCGGTGACTGGGTTGCAGAAGAAAAGACAGCCGTGCAGCCAAAACACAGAACTGCCGAGAAGAAAGGCGGAGAAAAGAAATGACATTTGCCACATTAGAGGATATGACGATACTATGGCGTGCAATGACACCGAGTGAGGAGAAGAGGGCCGATGCTCTTTTAAAAATTGTATCGGACAGTTTAAGAGTGGAGGCTTCAAAGGTCGGAAAGAACCTTGATAATATGGTGGAGTCAGATGAGGCATATGCCAGCGTTGTGAAAAGCGTGACGATAGATGTTACTGCAAGAACGCTTATGACTTCAACCAATTCGGAACCCTTATCGCAGATGTCACAGTCAGCTCTTGGTTATACGGTATCGGGGACTTATCTCGTTCCGGGTGGAGGTCTTTTTATAAAAAAATCTGAGTTAGCTAGACTTGGACTAAGGCGGCAGAGGATAGGAGTGGTGGATTTATATGGTGTTGAAGGGCATAACGATTCAGCTTCAGATTAAGAACCGGACAGGAAGTGACAGGTTCGGCCATCCGGTGTATGACACGGAGTATGTTGATGTGGAGAATGTTCTTGTCTCTCCGGCAAGCTCAACGGATATAATTGCTACTACTGATTTGACAGGAAAGAAAGCAGTGTATACTCTCGCCATTCCTAAAAGTGATGCGCATGATTGGAATGACTGTACAGTTAAGTTTTTTAATAGGACGTGGAAGAGCTTTGGATATCCGATTGAGGGAATTGATGAGCTGGTACCGGGCGATTGGAATAAGAAGGTGATGGTGGAGCTGTATGGCTAAAGTAACTGTAAAACTCAACTCTGATAATGTTAAGCAATGGCTTAAATCACAGGAGATGATGGACATGCTTCAGGAGCGTGCTGATGTGGTTTTAAATAGTGTGAATGGCTGTACTTCAACACAGCATGTAGGTCCTTCAAGGTGTAATGTAACAATCGAAACCGGTAATAAACATAATATTAAAACCAATGCAATCCTAAAGGCATTGAGGTGACTATGATTGAAATAATTGTAAAAGAATACCTGTCAAAACAGCTTGAAATAGAAGTGGTTACCGAAAGGTCAGATGCAAAGATGAAAAAGTATCTGTTAATTGAAAAGACAGGAAGCTCAAGGGAAAACTTCATAGATACAGCAACTATTACAATTCAGTCTTATGCGGAATCAATGTATGAGGCAGCAGTACTTAATGAAAGAGTGAAAAAGGCAATGGATGACATTGCAGTGCTTTCAAATGTATCAAAGTCGGAGTTGAACAGTGACTATAATTTTACGGATACAACCAAAAAAGAATACCGCTATCAGGCGGTATATGACATAACATATTTTTAGGAGGTAGGATATGCAGACGGAAAATGTAACAACCGGAAAACCTAAGGTGGGCGGGGCGATTTATAGAGCTCCGCTTGGAACAACATTGCCGACGGATGCTAAGTCGGAGCTTAATGTTGCATTTAAGTCACTTGGTTATATAAGTGAGGATGGAATTGTCAATTCTAATTCACCTGAGAGTGAGAACATTAAGGCATGGGGTGGTGATGTTGTGGCAACAATCCAGACGGAAAAACCTGATACATTTAAGTATGCGCTTATTGAGGCATTGAATATTGAGGCGTTGAAGTCCGTTTACGGAGATGACAATGTTACAGGGACAATTTCTACAGGGATAACCGTAAAGGCTAACAATAAACAGCAGGCAAGCTGTGCATTCGTTGTTGACATGATATTAAAAGGGGATGTCCTGAAAAGAATTGTAATTCCTGATGCGGCAGTGAGTGAGGTTGGGGATATCACCTATAAAGATGATACGGCAATCGCCTATGAGACAACAATTACAGCTCATCCGGATAGCGAAGGCAATACACACTATGAGTATCTTGTTCAGAAGGGAGAAGAATAATGTTAACAGGCGAGACTAAAACAGGGTTTAAATATGCTGTGGATGAGGCGGCTTTGAATGACTGGGAGCTGCTTGAGGATCTTGACGGAATAGAGAATAATCCCCAGCGATATGTACGTGTTGCCAAGAGATTATTATGCAAAGAACAGTATGAAGCACTCAAGGAGCATTGCATAAATGATAACGGAAGAGTGGATATGACAAAGATGTTCTATGAAATCAGTGATATTCTCACTTCCAACAATAGAATAAAAAACTGATTGTCCTCGCCGAATATATCAGAACGGATGAGAACGCTCTGATATGTGATCTCGCTGAAACCTATAACCTATATGATTTTAAATTGCTGCCACCTGAAAAGGTGGCAGTTTTAGTGATAGGGCTTAGAGATGACAGCAGAATCAAAATGAAAAAGGCGGGGTTAAAGCAGCCTATTGAGACATTACTGCTTGCTGCTGCTGTGGACAGGTTATCGGTGCTTGTATGGAGCAAAAGCAAGGACGCTCAAACCGGTGTTAATCGTCCGGTATCAATATTTGCAAAACTCGTTGGTGTGGAAAAAGAGAACAATGTGAAATCATATAACAGCGCTGAGGAGTTTGAAAAGGCAAGGCAGCGTATCATAGGGGAGGGTTGATATGGCAATAGAACTCGCGAAAGCCTATGTACAGATTGTCCCCAGCGCAAAGGGTATTAGAGGGTCAATCAGTGAGGCATTAAGTGGTGAAGCGTCATCAGCAGGAGATGAGGCAGGAGAAAAGGCAGGCAACAGCTTTATTGGCAAGGTAAAAGGTCTGATTGCGGCAGCAGGTATTGGTGCGGCTGTGAAGGAAGCACTGTCACTTGGAGCTGATTTGGAGCAGAGTATAGGCGGTATAGAGACATTATTCGGGACCGGCGGCAACAGTATAGAAGAGTATGCCTCGCAGGTAGGAAAATCAGTTGAGGAGATAAGCGGAGAATATGAGAAACTTAAAACCTCTGAAGAGACCATGCTCGCATACGCAGATCAGGCTTATAAAACAGCAGGACTTTCGGCAAATGATTATATGCAGACAGTAACAGGTTTTGCGGCATCTTTAAAACAGAGCACAGGCGATGATATGGAAACCTTGACTACGGCTGCTAATCAGGCGGTTATAGATATGGCTGATAATGCTAATAAGATGGGTACTGAGATGGCGTCAATCCAGAACGCATATCAGGGCTTCGCAAAGCAGAATTATACAATGCTTGATAATCTTAAGCTGGGTTATGGCGGTACAAAAGAGGAAATGGAAAGACTTCTTGCCGATGCTTCCAGGATAAGTGGGATTGAGTACAATTTGGACAATCTTTCAGATGTTTATGCCGCAATCCATGTTATTCAGGATCAGCTGGGCATAACGGGAACAACGGCGAAGGAAGCGGCATCTACTTTCTCAGGCTCGCTTGCGTCAATGAAATCGGCAGTTCAGAATTTGCTTGCAAAAGTTACTCTTGGAGAAAAGATTACCGGAGAAATAGATGCTGTAAGAGGGGCGCTCAATACATTTGTATTGAACAATCTATTGCCGATGATTGGCAATATAGCGAGTAAAATACCTAATTTATTAGGGGCTGCAATGGCATCCTTTGATTGTATGATGGGCGCCATTTCAAAAAAAGCTCCCAAGATAACACAGATGGCAATAGATATAGTGTCATCACTTGCAAAGGAGATAGCATATCAGATACCGGGAATTGCTGAAACCATTTGGAGATTAATAAGCTCATTTGGAGCAAGTATATTGTCTCTTGATTGGGCTGAGATAATCGGGACTCTAGTATCAGATATTAAGGCATATTTTGACGCATCAATAGGGGAAATACTTGGAACTGATGGAATGTCTGCCGTGGGCGAGACGATTACAAATGCACTTCCGCAGATGCTTGATAAAGGCATTGAAATAGCAACAAATCTTGTAGATGGAATCATGGATGGTGTACCACAGTTTATTACGGTTGCAGGTGAAATGCTTAATGCGTATCTGGATTTTATTGACGAAAATCTTCCGGTTTTTATGCAAAAGGGTGGTGAACTGATTACAGGTCTTGTTGAGGGAATAGGAAGCAGGCTGCCTGATATTATAACGATGGCAGGCAATGTGCTTACAGCTTTTATACAGCGTGTTGTTGATATGCTGCCCCGGTTACTTGATAGTGGAGTGAACATTGTACTAAGTATAGTGAATGGAATTGTCAACACCATTCCCAACATTCTTACTGCAACGGAGAGCGTGATTGCCTCACTGATAGACTGTATTTTAAAGAATCTTCCGGATGTTCTTGAAAAAGGAATTGAAATTGTTTTGGAACTTGCAGAAGGAATCGGCAATGCTCTTCCGTATATCATTACGGCGGCAGGCGATGTCATGGCGGCACTCGTAAGCCGAATTCTGGAAAGCTTACCGGATATAGTGGATAAAGGCATACAGCTAATTCTTAAACTTGTGCAAGGAATAACGGATGCAATCCCTAATGTTGTTGAAGCAATGACAAAGGTTATAACAAAAATCTTAACTACGATAATAGAGCATTTACCACAAATCATAGAATCCGGCTTTAAGATTCTGGGAGGAATTATAACCGGTATTATAAACTGCATACCATCTCTTATTAAGTCACTTGGACAGGTTATTAAACAAATGATAGAAGCTTTTACCAAAGTAGATTGGAAAGAGGTGGGCTCAAACATCCTTGAAGGAATAAAAAACGGTATTCTGAGTGCGGTTGGTTCTGTTGTAGATGCTGCCAAGAATGCGGCAGGTTCAATATACAATGCGGTTAAAGATTTCTTTAGAATAGGTTCACCATCAAAACTCATGAGAGATGATATAGGCCACTGGCTTCCGCCGGGTGTTGCCGTTGGAATTGAGGGCAATCTGTCACCGGTTGAAAAAGCCATGGGAGAGCTTGAAGATACAGTGATGACAGGGCTTGATATGGAGGCACTTAATATATCTTCAAATGGCAGGTTGTTTATAGAGTCGGATGAGAGCGGAGCGACAGGCAAAATTGATGAACTTATGGAAAAAATGGAAAGCTTAGCTGAATATTTAATCACTGAAGTTTCAAACATGCAGCTTGTGGCTATGGTTGATAAGGATGATGTATTTTCATCCGTAAAACAGAGCGCTGAAGAGTATAAAGAACAGACACGCAAGCCGGCATTTGGATAGGAGGAATATGTATAACAGGCATTTGTTAAAAATAAATGGAGTTACTATTCCGAATGACTTCATTGTAGAGGACAGTTATAAACCTGTGGAGAAACCTATTATAGTAAATGATTATTATGACGCAGAGTATAACCGCCATGTAATCTATGCACCGAATACAGACATGACAATTGAGTTTACTTTCAGGAAGATGTATGAAAGTGACTTCAGGAAGGTGTCAGACCTTTTTACAGAGGAGATGTCGGTTGAATATTATGATTTTAAGTCCGGCTCATATAAGCATGGCATATTTACATGTAAAAAGGGTATAACTCCCGGTTCATACAAGTTCCCATCTGAAAGAGCACTACTAAATGAGCATAAAATTGAGCTGTATAGGAAGAGGGTGACACAGTAATGAGCATATACACAGACGATTGTGTTAAAAAGCAGATGTTTTATGAAGGCACAACAGAAATCTCAAAGTATATTGTGCCGGGCTCTTTAAAAAAACAGGAATACTTATGTACAGGACAGCTCAATTTCGGTGAGGTGAATAGTACCAAAATACAATTTAAGACGTATGGGAATCTGAACTTGACCGAAAAGATAATATCTGTCCGATATGGAACCGATGAGGAGAATGTGTTAATCGGAACCTATAAAGTGACATATTCATCTGTCAAGTCTAATTCCTCGATAGTCACAGTCACAGCTTATGATTCAATAAAGGTTTTTGATAAGAATATTGCAGACTGGTATGTTGCGCAGGCTTGGCCGGTTAAATTAAAGAACCTACGACAGAGCCTGTGCGAATATATTGGAATAGAGGCAGCAGAGGTTGAGCTGATCAATGATGATATTATGGTTCCGAAAACAGTTAATCCGTCAAAGCTTAATGGTATGGAAATGCTGTTTTATATTGGTCAGCTCAATGGTGTATTTGCACATGCAGCAGATACATATTCGATAGAATGGTTAAGCCTCGGGACATCAGCAGTGCAAATTCCTAAGCGTGTAACATACGGACCGACAGCCTTTGAAGCTAAATCCTATGATACGGCACCTATAGGCGGGCTTGTGATTCGTCAGGAGGATGGAGATGTAGGTGTGTCCATTGGCACAACCAATAAATACGTTGTGCAAGGAAACATACTTGTATATGGCTATTCAACAGAGCAGCTCACTACGGTTGCCAACAGGCTGTATGACAAAATCAAGGATGTTCGGTATGTACCTTGCAGCTTGAAAGTAAAATATCTCCCTGATGTCAGGATAGGGTCAATGTGTTCCTATGATGGTAATATTTTTTATGTTTTGCAGAGAATATCAACCGGGAATCTATTTGACACGTTGACAGCAGGCGGGAATGAGTACCTCGAAACAGACACGGGCATTGAGTCTCAGCTTGAGCAGATAAGAGGAAAAGCAAATGTGCTTTCCCGAACAATCGAGGAGACTAGGAACACAATCACCGACATAGAACAGGGACTTAAGAATGAAATCACAGCCACAGCTTCGGAATTCGATGTGAAGCTTCGGAATCTGCAGTCTGAGATAGATGGACAGATAGAAGTGATTAACGGTCATGGTCAGCCTACCCTTGATAACTACCCGGCGTATAACTGGACTTCGGGACCTAGGACAGGGGATAAGCTGGTCGAGGGTTTAAGGTTCACCTATTCTGATGAAGTGTATCGCAAACACCAGAGGACATTGTTTTTCGATGAAGCTACAGCGACCACGTATCGTTTTATCAAGAAAAATGATATATGGATATGGGAGCCGCTGGGGAACACGGAGTATTCTGTTTTACAAAAGCAGATAACAGACCTGAGCGTAACAGCTCATGGCATTACCGAAAGCATGGAGGAGCTTTCGGTCAAAATTTCAAATGAGTATATCACGCAGGTAGCGGCGGAGACTCTTGTGTCCAAGACAGCGAACGGAATCAAAGAGGACATATCCAAGGTGTACACAACGAAGGACGATGTCAGCAGCTTCAGGAACAGCATTGAAAAGACGGCAGCAGGACTTACGGCACAGATATGCGAAATCAATGAGGCTCTTGACGGGGCAAATGAGGTATACACCATAAGAGGACAACCTACGCTTAGCAATTACCCAGCATATAACTGGACGTCGGGACCTAAGATAGGCGATAAGCTGGTTGATGGTCTACGCTTTACATACACAGATGAGAGCTACCGCAAGCATAACAGGGCTCTTGTATATGATGTGGTTGGCGGTAAGACATACCGTTTTGTAAAAAACGGAGATACATGGGGATTCACTGATGTGGGAGACACAGAGTTTTCATGGGTGAATAAAAAGCTTGCCGAATACAAGGCAACGGCGGATGAAGCTTCGGTTGCCTTATCGAAGCTTGAAACAAAAGTGGGTTCGGACTACATAACAAAAGTTGAATCGCAGGCCAGCATTAAGCTGTTGCAGGACAGTCTCACAGAGCAGTTTTCTAAGACCTATGCTACGCTGGATAATCTTGGCAATTACTCAACCACTACACAGATGAACACAGCGATAGAAACCTCAGCAAAAGGTGTTCTTACAACAGTGAGTAACCAGTATGCAACTCAAGGTACAGTTGACGAACTTGTAACATCTGTCGGTACTACTGCGGAAGGCTTGAAAGTTAAAATATCAAAAAATGAAGTGATTGCAACTATTAATGCAAGTGCAGAACAGGTGCAGATAGCCGCAAGTAAGCTTGATTTGCAAGGTCTTGTGACAATATCCTCGCTTGAGAAAAGCGGTGAAACAATCATTAACGCTGATAATATTACTACGGGAACCATTAACGCATTAAAAATCAAAGGATGTGAAATAGAAGGTAGCGCTATCGCTTTTAGAAACAATTCTGGAGGATGGAGTTCGGTAATTAATGCGGATGGGATGTGGATAATAGGCGAAGGCGATGCAGATAATCCTGATTTTAGGGTAAACAACAAAGGCGAGCTTACAGCACGAAGAGGCAGGATTGGTAACTGGGATATAGGCTCTGGAGCAATCGCTAATAACGGAACTGTGCTTACAGCGGATGGACAGTTGGTTTTGTCAAGTGATAACAATGCAATACAGCTTGGAAGTAATGCCAGACTTATCCCTACGGCATTATACGTCAATCAGAACGGATATAGTGGCAGCGTACCATGGTGGGGTGTGTATAAAGCAGCAGCACAGGCGGTCGCATCAGATGAGAGAATCAAGCAGGACATAGAATCCATATCGGATGAGGCGTATGACCGGTTTTTTAATTCATTACAGACATACACATACCGCTTCAGGGAAGGCAGTGGATTTAAGAGCGATAAGACCCATATTGGTTTTATATCACAGCATATAAAAAAGAATCTTGATGAAACAGGTCTGTCCTGTTTGGCAGTATACGATGATGACAACCCGGATTTACTGGGTGTTGATAAACAGGAGCTAATAGCCCTGTGCGTATGGCAGATTCAAAAATTAAAAGCCCGTGTTAAGGAGCTTGAAACAAATACAGGAGGTGCAGCATGAATAGTAACTATGACATTAGGATGTTCCGCAATTCGTTAAAAGCCTACATTAAGAAGTTACCAATAGAACCGGAGGTTAAGCTTCTGGTTTTGAGGGATTTAACAGCGCAGGCAGAGAAGGACGCGGACGCGATGGTTGTCCGCGAGTTATCTGAACTGGAAAAGGCGGAACAGCTTAAGAAAAATGCCGGGGATAAGGCAGCAGAGCAGAAAGAAAAGGGGGGGAGTATAAGCTATGGCGGTAGAATATAATCAGCATACATGGGGCTACGGAGAGGAACTCACACCGGATAGGCTTAATAATATTGAGGGCGGTGTTAAGGCAACGGCGGAGGCTGTAAACGAAGTAAATAATAATTTAACCTCGAAGTTGAATTTCTTCAATTTGTCTAATTATGATAACTCAGACATATTAAACTTGAGCAAAAAACAACCGTTCATGGGTTACATCGAATGGGATAGTGATAACACTCCATCTCAAGGCAATAGCTGCATGGTCTTCGGGTACAATCTTGTGGTGATAGCGTTATCGAAGCCGGGCGGCATATATTCCATTAGTACAACCGAACCGTACTCATGGGTTAAAAGAAATTGAGATTATGTCAATCCATAAATGGCAATGATGGCTCTGCCTTCTGTGTATTGTTGATTATCAGAGGCATAATCAGTTATTGATTGCACATATATATGGTCGTCATACACATCGCAAGCAGCTATTGTCTGTGATGTGATATAATTATTGCCTGTCCAAAGTGCTGCTGAACCGATACAACTAAGTAATTTATCACCGCCATGAGGTATGCTCGTTACGGTGACAGCCATACCTCTGAGCGGGAAACTTGTATTGACTATTATTTCGTATTGGGTGTATTGAGTTGTGTCGAAGTAAATCAAACTTTTAGCCTTTGCATTCCCCGACCATAACAGTTTTCTGGTTAAATTATTATTTACATCAGAAAGAAGGTGAAGCTAAGACAAAAAAGTAGTCAAGTATCACATAAATAATCATATAAAAGGTCAAGTATTTTGTAT
>ERZ1027036.1089-NODE-1089-length-12732-cov-5.597381_pt1 | contig 12732 bp, 9 predicted proteins | sample MGYA00519441_ERZ1027036 | MGnify/ENA primary metagenome ERZ1027036 (study PRJEB26926, sample SAMN06164792) | human gut metagenome | biome: ENVO:00009003; feature: ENVO:2100002; material: ENVO:00002003 | host: Homo sapiens | place: USA | collected 2012 ... | reverse complement strand
GACCTGATGGATGAAATCCGGAATACGGATATTCACCGGACACGCCGCCACGCAGCGGGGATTCTTGCAATTCAGGCAGCGGGACGCTTCGAGCGTGGCTTCCTCGACATTATAACCGTAGCACACCTCCTCGAAGTTGGTGGCCCGGACTTTCGGATCTTGTTCGCGCACGGGAACGCGCGGAATTTTATTTGCCATAGTTGTTTGCTTTCATTGTTCTGTGGACGCCTTCGGCATTCGGACGCAGAGCATCGCTCCATACTCGTCTGCCGGAAACGTCCGGTTGTGTGTGGATCGGTAGTTATTTGTCGAGCCCGACACGGCATTTGTGACCGTTCTCGCGCTCCTGCTCGATGGCGCGGGCACGCTCTTCCTGCGTGCGGTACATACCCTGACGGCGCATCGCTTCGTCGAAATCGACCTGGAACCCGTCGAATTCGGGGCCATCGACACAGGTGAAGACGGTCTTGCCGCCCACCGTGACGCGGCAGGCGCCGCACATGCCCGTACCATCGACCATCAGCGTATTGAGCGATACGACCGTCGGCAGGGAGTACTCCTTGGTCGTGAGCGTCACGAACTTCATCATAATCATCGGACCGATGGCCACGCAGACGTCGTACTGCTTGCCCCGGTTGTCGATCAGGTCTTTGATCAGGGCCGTTACCATACCTTTGAAGCCTTCGCTGCCGTCGTCGGTAGCGATGTAGAGATTGTCCGCTACGCGGGCCATCTCCTCGGTATAGATCAGCATCGACTTGGTCTTGGCACCGATGATGACATCGGCTTTCACCCCGTGTTCGTGCAGCCATTTTACCTGCGGATAGACCGGAGCCGTACCCACGCCGCCCGCTACGAACAGGAAGCGTTTCTTGCGCAGGGTGTCGAGATCTTCGTGAATGAACTCCGAGGGGTGCCCCAGCGGACCGACGAAATCGGCCAGCGCATCGCCCTGCTCCAAGGCGCAGAGCTTGCGGGTCGAGGCTCCGATAGCCTGCGTGACGATCGTTACCGAGCCTTGCTCGGCGTCGTAATCGGAGATGGTCAGGGGTACTCGTTCGCCGAATTCGTCGATGCGGACGATGATAAACTGTCCGGGTTTTGCCGCTCGTGCTACGCGGGGCGCATGAATGCGCATCAAATAGATGTTCTCCGCGAGCACTCTTTTTTCAAGGATTGTGTACATTACTTTTTTATAAAAGGTTCTATTTGTTTCCGTTCTCTCCGCTCGGCTCCGTCCGTACAGGTCGGTACCGCGCCTGTCTGCCGGAAAATGTCGGAGTTCCCGCCTTTTTCCGTCCGGCCTCCTGTTTCGGCCGGGTCTCTTCGTACCTTACTCTTCGACAGCGGCCGTCAGGCGGATGCTCTGCATCGGACGCGCGGGGTCGTTGGCGATAAGTATCAATCGCTCCGACCAAAGACCGTAATCCCGCCGCGACGCATCGAATGTCACCACGATTTCGCACGCCTGGCCGGGTTCGATCCGCTCTCCGCCGCGAAGCGAACATCCGACACCTTTCGGAGTTTCTACGGCCCGGATTATCAGGGCCGATTTGCCGTAATTACCAAGTGTCAGAGATCGCTCTGCCGGAGCTCCTGTCCGTTTCACGGGGCCAAAATTAATAATATTTTTGTTCACTTGCCACTTTGGGGCGTTTTCTTGTTCCACCCGGCGGGGATCGTCCACAGCAAAGCCGTGCAGAAAGATGTCGGTCCGTGTAGGACGACCGTCGATACAAACCGTGAGCAACTCTTTCAACGTGCCGTAACGGGGATTGTCCGCCGGCAGGTCGTAGCTGAAGGTAAGGACTCCTCGTTCGTTCGGAGCGATCCGGCGGGGATAGTCCGCCTGAAGAAGTCCGCTCGCCTCTTCGGGACGCAGCTCCAAAGTCAGGGGTTTGTCCGAAAGGTTGGCATATCCGATGGTAGCGACCGAAGTTCGGCCGTTATAAATATAGGTGAAAGCGTGAAAATTGTCTTCGAGTCGCAGTCCGTCGCCGCAGTCGATGGGATAGAGCTCTTCGGGGGTCTTCGGACGACCGATGACGGAACCCGTAATGCGCAGTTTGGCGGCGATGCGGCGGTCGGCCGTAAAGACGGCCAATTCCCGCGAAAAGTTGCCGGGGCGGTTGGCAGGATCGTAAGTTACCGTGATTTCGGCCTCCTCGCCCGGGAGAATCGGTTTACGCGTATATCGGGGTGTGGTGCAACCGCAGGTCGTAGTGACCTGGAGGATCACTTCGGGGTGTTCCCCTTCGTTGCGGCAGACGAAACGATGCGTAACCGGGCCGTCGGTTTCGCGGATGGTGCCGAAATCCCACGCGGGCCGGTCGAATACCAGCCCGGATTGGGCCAGACACGACAAAGCGTTCAAAATCAGCACAAAAGTCAGCTGACAGGTTTTTCGAAACATCTCGTAATACGATTAATTCTCCGTAAAGATACGAGGTTTTTGCAAAAAAAACGGGACAAATTTTGCAGGAATAAAAAAATGCTATATATTTGCACTCCGAAAACAGGGGTAAACCCGGGTTTTCGAAAAAGCCTGAATAGCTCAGTTGGTTAGAGCACATGACTGTTAATCATGGGGTCCTAGGTTCAAGTCCTTGTTCAGGCGCTTAAGAAGGCTTCTTGCCTTTCGGGAGCTTAGCTCAGCTGGTTCAGAGCGTCTGCCTTACAAGCAGAGGGTCGGGGGTTCGAATCCCTCAGCTCCCACCAAGTTCTGCAAACGGAGCTACCTGAAAAATTGAAAACCGTGTATCAGCAAGATACACGGTTTTTTCATTTTATCCGTGCACCGGCGGCAATAAGTGCAAACTCCTTAACAGTCGCCGAAATATGATTGAAAGAGTTTTTTTCTGCGCCCACCCAATCACCCCGACATTCCGGACGATCGATACGGCGACACCTAAAACAAACGGCGCCCGTCCTGACTCAAATAAATTTGGCGCAGCCCCCGGCTTACACTATATTTGCAAAAATATTTCGTTGCAAAAGTGCCAGCTTTTCCGGCAAAAAGAACAACGACCGCATATTTCACACATGACGAACGACTGGAAAGCGAGATTGGGAATGGTCTATTCGACCGACCCGAATTTCAAATACGACACCGAGGAGGCTCCGCAGACCGAAACCCTCGCCCCCGAACGACAGGACCTGCGCGTCTGGCTCGACCGCAAGCAGCGGGGCGGCAAGACCGTCACGCTCGTCAAAGGTTTCGTCGGCTCGGATGCCGACCTGGGGGAACTGGCCCGCCTGCTCAAGACCCGCTGCGGCGTGGGCGGGGCAGCCAAGGACGGCGAAATCATCATCCAGGGCGACCACCGCGACCGGGTGGTCGAAATCCTCGCCAAAGCGGGTTACAAATGCAAAAAGGCCGGCGGATGACCCGGCCTGCTCCCATGCGCCGTTTCGCAGCGATTCTGTTCCTGCTGGGATTCCTCTTCATCGGAGGAAAATCCGTTCGCGCCCAATACTATTCGTGGGGTGCGGATGCGGCTGCGCTGCGCTGGAAACACCTGCGCACCGAGGACGTACGGGTTGTCTTTCCCGACACGGCATCGGCGCTGGCGCACCGAACCCTGCATTATATCCAGGCGGTACGCCCCACGATTACACACGGTTTCAGCCACCCGCCGCTGAAAATCCCTTTCGTGCTGCATACCGAAAATTTCCAGTCCAACGGTCTGGTGATGTGGATGCCCAAACGCATCGAATTTCTCACCACGCCCTCCGTCGATAGCTACTCGATGCCCTGGGTCAAGCAGCTCGTAGCCCACGAATACCGCCACGCCGTTCAGTACAACAACCTCAACCGGGGGTTGATCCGCATCCTGAGTTACCTGATCGGGCAGCAGGGATCGACCGTCGGACTGCTTTTCATGCCCCTCTGGGCGCTCGAAGGCGATGCGGTGATGAACGAAACCGAGATGTCCTCCTACGGCCGAGGCCGCCAGCCGCGCTTCACCATCGAATATCGCGCCCTGGGTTACGAGGTGCTCCGCAGGCGCAACTGCGACAAGTGGTTCTGCGGCTCCTACCGCGATTTCGTTCCCGACCACTACCAAATGGGCTATCAGATGGTCGCCTACGGCTACGACCGCTATGGGGGTGAAATCTGGGACAAGACCCTGCGCTACGGCGTCCGCAACGCCTACATGCTGACCTTCAGCACCAGCGTCGCCCTGCGCAAATTCTACGGCACGGGCGAGGGCATCCTCTTCCGGGACGCCTTCGCCGACCTGAATCGTTTCTGGGATTCGCTGCCAAAGGTCGCGGATTCGGGGCGCACCCTCACGCCGCTGCCGGAGAAAAACTACACCACCTATACTCATCCCGTGTCCCTGAACAATACGACGCTCGTAGCGCTGAAAACGGACTTCGACCGCCCTTCACGGCTCGTTACGGTCGATTCCCGAACGGGACGCGAGAGGCGGCGCACCTGGACAGGACTCGTCTCGAGCCGCCCCGCAACCGACGGACAACGGGTCTGGTGGACCGAATACCGCCGTTCGCTGCTCTTCCCCGAGCGGGTCAATTCCAGGCTCGTCGTCCTCGACCCCGGAAAAAAACGCCCCCGCACCGCACCGAAACTGCGCAATGCCCTCTACCCGACCCCGATCGGGCGAAGCGGCGTCCTGGCCTGGGTGGAATATACGCCCGACGGACACTACACGATCGTCGCTGAAGATTCGCTGCGGCAGCGCACCGCCTGGCCCATGCCGGGCTTCTCCGAAGTGCACGGACTGGCCTGGGACAATGCGACCGAACGGCTCTACACGCTCGTCACCGACGATTCGGGCATGTGGATCGGCCGAATCGAACCCGGCGAAGGCTTGCAGGCTGTCACCCGAGGCGCCTACATCACGCTGAGCGACCTGCGGGCCGCCGACGGCAAGCTCTACTACGGCTCGATCGCCTCGGGCCGCGATGAAGCCCACTGCTTCGACCTCGGCGAAGGGCGCGAATACCGTCTTTCGACTTCGACCTACGGCAGCTTCGCCCCGGCTCCCGCCGACAGCGGAGCCGTCTGGACGACCACCTACGACCGAAAGGGCTACCGCATCACCCGTCAGGAAAACATCGAACCGATTCCGGTCGCCCCGTCGCAACTGCCCGTCGATCTGGTCAATCCGCCCCGCCGCCGCTGGAACGTGGTCAATCTCGACACGGTACGCTATACCCCCGCCGACTCGGCCTCCCTGCACCGCAAATATCCGGCACGCCGCTACCGCAAGGGATTGCACCTGCTCCGGGCCCACAGTTGGGCCCCCGTATCGTTCGACCCGTTCAAGACCATCGAAGAGTTCAACCCCCGGCTCATGTGGGGCGCCACCGTTCTCTCCCAAAATCTGCTGTCGAGCACCGAAGCCTTCGCATCGTGGGGCTGGAGCCGGTCCGACGGCCATGTGCTGAAAGGTACGATCCGGTATAGCGGCCTCGGCGTACGACTGGAAGCCCGGGCCACCTACGGCGGCGACCGCATGACCTACGGCATCGCCCAGCGGGGCGCCGACGGCAAGGCCGAGCGCCAGCCGGCCCCGGCTCATGCCAAATATTGGTCGGCGGCGGCCGGGGCCACACTGCCCCTCTATTTCGACCGGGGACATCATATCCGACAGCTCTCGATCTCGGCGGGCTGGGAGTATTCGAACGGAATGGTGGCCGACGTGGATGCGATCCGTTACGACGCAGAGGGACGCATCGCCAACCTGCAAACGCTCGGCTACCGCGAAGGACTCCACAAACTCTCGCTGGGAATCGGCTTCTCGGACGTGGTGCGCGCCGCCTACCGCGACGTCGGGACCCCTTGGGGTTATACGCTCTGGGCCGGGTACGACCTCAACCCCGAAAACCGCAACTTCAGCGACCTCGTATCGGCCTACGCCCGGATCTACACGCCCGGATTCTTCCGCCACAACTCCCTCTCCGTAGCAGCGGCCTACCAAACCTCCGTCGGCGGCTACCGCTTCCCGTCGGGGCTGCGATTCCTCGGCTACAAATCGACCCGGCTGTTGCCCAGGGGCTTCTCCTCGTCCGACATTTCGAGCAATAATTACCTGGCCGGCTCCGTTGATTATCAGTTCCCGCTCTGTTATCCCGAAGGTGGAATTTCGGGCGTGATCTACTTCAAACGCATCCGGCTGAACGTCGGGGCCGACTACGCACGGTTCCAGGAGTTCGGCAGCCGGGGCAAAACATGGCGCGACATTTACTCGTACGGCGGCGACCTGCTTCTGGACCTCAACATCCTGCGTATGTCGGCAGCCGCCACAGCGACCGTAAAGCTCTCGCTCTACAAGCCCAGCGAGGGGAGCTGCTGGTTCGGCTTCGGCCTGGAGCTGCCGTTCTGATCCGTCCGGGCGGCAGAACCGATAAAATCAGCAAGCGACCCGCAGAAAACCGGAACGTATAATCCGAGATTTTTCATACCTTTGCGAAAGCGAATGCTTTCATTCAGACAGGCTTCGCCGAGGCATAACCGAATAAATTTGTCCTTGCCCTCGGCTTGCGCCATCTTTCCGGAAGATGGGAAGCGCCTCGGAAAACTGGGAACAAGCTCCCGTTTTCTCTCGGCTTTCACTATCTTTGCAGAAGATAGGAGGCGGTTCGGCAATTTTCGAGAACAAGTTCTCACAATTGCCCTCACCTTTCACTATCTTTGCGGCATATTGAATTGAACCGATGAAAAAACAGACCCCACATAAACCGCTGCCCAAATCCGTCAAATGGCTCTGGGGCATCGTATTCGCCCCTTTCGCACTCTTGCTGCTCCTGCTGCTGCTCACGGCCGCCGGCCTGTTCGGGCGGCTGCCGTCGTTCGAGGAGCTGGAGAACCCCAAGAGCAACCTGGCCACCGAGATTCTCTCTTCGGACGGCAAGGTGCTGGGCACGTTCTTCGTGCAGAACCGCTCCTACGTACAGTACGACGAACTCTTCCCGCTCGACTCCGCCCAGCTGCTCCGGCTCGACGGATACGACGTGCCGCCGATCATCGCGGCCCTGATTTCGACGGAGGATGTCCGTTACCGGGGACACTCGGGCATCGACCTGATGTCGCTGGTACGCGTAGGCGTCAAGACCGTCCTGATGCAGAACACCTCGCAGGGCGGCGGCAGTACGATCACCCAGCAATTAGCCAAAAACCTCTTTCCCCGCGACATCAACGAGAACCGGGGCAAGATCGCCCGCACGACCAAGTTGGTCGTATCCAAACTCAAGGAGTGGATCACGGCCCTGAAACTCGAATACAACTACACCAAGGAGGAGATCGCCGCCATGTACCTGAATACCGTGGAGTTCGGTTCGAACGCCTACGGCATCAAATCGGCGGCCCACACCTTCTTCAACAAGGAACCCCACGAACTCAACATCCAGGAAGCCGCCCTGCTGGCGGGACTGGTCAAGGGCCCCACGATGTATTCCCCCCGCCGTAACCCGGAAAATGCCCTCGCACGCCGTAACCTGGTGCTCGACCGCATGGCATCGGCAGGCGCCATCACACGCTACCAGCGGGATTCGATCGCAGCCCTGCCGATCCTGCTCAACTACAAGCCGGTCTCGCACAACGAAGGCCCGGCGACCTATTTCCGGGAGATGCTCCGCCTGACGATGAACGCCGAACGGCCCAAGCGCCGCCAGTTCCAGAACGACTGGGACTACGAACAGGCGGTCAAGGAGTACGACGAAAATCCGATCTACGGCTGGTGCCTGAAGAACACCAAAGCCGACGGCACGCCCTACGACATCTACCGCGACGGTCTGAAGATCTACACCACGATCGACTCCCGGATGCAGGAATACGCCGAGCAGGCCATTCAAAAGCAGATGGAGTCGGTGATCCAGCCCCAGATGGACGCACAGTTCAAACGCACCAAAACGCTCTTCATCGACGCAGACAGACAGGAGCGTGAGCGCATCATGCGCAACGCGATCCGTTACTCGGACCGCTACTACCAGATGCAAAAGGCAGGCGTGGACGAAAAGACCATCCTGGCGAGCTTCGACAAGCCCTGTCCGATGAAGATCTTCACCTACAAGGGAGAACGCGACACGGTACTCACGCCCCGGGACTCGATCCTCCACCACAAGCGGATCATGCGGGCCTCGTTCGTAGCGATGGATCCCCGCTCGGGATACGTGAAGGCCTACGTGGGCGGCCCCAATTTCCGCTACTTCAAATACGACATGGCCAAGCAGGGCAAGCGGCAGATCGGATCGACGATCAAACCCTTCGTCTATACCTTCGCCATCGACCACCTGGGACTGAGTCCCTGCACGCCCGTACCGAACCTGCCGGTAACGATCGAAACCGCCAACGGGGTACCTTGGTCGCCCAAGGAGGCCGGCAAGGTCGAACAGAACGGCGAGATGCACCCCCTGAGCTGGGGCCTGGCCCGCAGCCGCAACAACTATTCGGCGTGGATCATGAAACAGGCCAAGCAGCCGCAGGCCGTGGCCAACTTCATTCACAACATGGGCATCCACAGCTACATCGATCCTGTGCCTGCGCTCTGCCTGGGAACCTCGGAATCCAACGTCTATGAAATGGTGAGCGCCTTCTCGACCTTCGCCAACGAAGGCGTCTATACCACTCCGATCTTCGTCACCCGCATCGAAGACCGTCAGGGCAATCTGATCGCCAGCTTCGCCCCCCGGACGCAGGATGCGATCAGCGAACACACGGCCTACACGATGCTCACGATGCTCGAAGGAGTGATCCATTCGGGTACGGGCGGACGCCTGGGATGGGCCTACAACATGCAGAATGTCGAAGTCGGCGGCAAGACGGGGACCTCGCAGAAGAACCGCGACGCATGGTTCATGTGCGTCCTTCCCAAACTGGTAGCCGGCTGCTGGGTCGGCGGCGAGGATCAGGCAGTGCGCCTGGTATCGCGCGGCGAAGGCAGCGTAATCGCCCTACCGATCGTGGGCGAATTCCTCAACCGGATTTACGCCGACCCTTCGACGGGTATCAGCAAGCAGGATCTCTTCACGCGTCCGGCCGTCATGCCGGTTTACGATTGCGACGAAACCGAGAAAACGGACGACAGTGCAACCCGGTACGAAGAAGACGAATTTTTTGAGTAATACAACCTATAACACCTTTGAGAAAGCCATGAAATTAGCCATTGTCGGGGCCAGCGGAGCCGTTGGCCAGGAATTTATGAACATTCTGGAAGAGAGCCGTCTGCCCATCGACGAATTGCTGCTTTTCGGTTCGGAGCGGAGCGCCGGACGCAAATACCCCTTCCGGGGCAAGGAACTCACCGTACGGCTGCTCGCCCACAACGACGACTTCTGCGGCGTGGACATCGCGCTGGTATCGGCGGGCGGCTCCACCTCGAAGGAGTTCGCCGAAACGATCACCAAGCACGGCACGCTGATGATCGACAATTCGAGCGCTTTCCGCATGGACGAAGACGTTCCCCTGGTGGTTCCCGAAGTAAACCCCGAAGACGCCCTGAACGCCCCCCGGCGTATTATCGCCAACCCCAACTGCACGACGATTCAAATGGTCGTGGCACTCAACGCGCTCGAAAAACTCTCGCACATCCGCCGCGTGCACGTAGCCACCTACCAGTCGGCCAGCGGCGCCGGCGCACAGGGGATGGCCGAACTGGAAGAGCAGCACGCGGCTCTGGCAAAAGGCGGCGAACCCCGTGTGGAAAAATTTGCGTATCAACTGGCTTACAACCTGATACCTCATATCGACGTCTTCACCGACAACGACTACACCAAGGAGGAGATGAAAATGTACCACGAAACCCGCAAGATCATGCACTCGGACATCGCGGTTTCCGCGACCTGCGTGCGCGTACCCGTGATGCGGGCCCACTCGGAAAGCATCTGGGTGGAAACGGAGCGCCCGATTTCGCCCGAAGAGGCACGCGACGCCTTCGCGTCGGCCCCGGGCGTCGTGCTGCAGGACGCTCCGGGCGACAAGGTCTATCCGATGCCGCTGTTCGCTGCCGGTCGGAACCCGGTGTACGTGGGCCGCATCCGACGCGACCTCACCTCGCCCAACGGCCTCACGTTCTGGTGCGTCGGCGATCAGATCCGCAAGGGTGCCGCACTGAACGCGGTGCAGATCGCCGAATGGCTCATCGCACACCGCGCCTGACGGAACAACCGGAAAATCACGGCGGGACCCCGATTCGTCCCGCCGTTGTTTTTCCGCAAAAAACCGTCGGCATAGCATCGATTCCGCAGCGCCCACACTAAAAAATTTGGGATTTCGTTAAATAAAGAGTAACTTTGTGCGATTATCGCCGGATAATTGCGGAAAAACCTGATCCCGATGAGAAAAGAAAGGCTATATGTCTTGTGCACAGTGTGCTTTGCAATCCTCGCTGCGGGCTGCAATAGCGTACAGCAGGTTCTGAAAAGCGGTCGGCCCGACCACATGTACCAAACCGCTCTGAAACATTACCAGAACCAGAAGTGGTCGAAAGCCGCAATGCTGTTCGAAGCGGCCGCACCGTACTACTCCGGAACGATGCAAGAGGACAGTATCGCCTTCATGACCGCTTTCTGCAAGTTCAAGACCCGCGACTACGAGGTGGCCACGTCGATGCTCGACGATTTCCGCCGCAAATTCGGACGCAGCGTCTTCCTCGAAGATGCCGAAGGAATTCTCGCCTTGAGTTACTTCTACCTGGCACCGGGCCCCACCCGCGACCAAACGATGACCACACAGGCTATCGTGGCGGTCAATGAATACCTGGCCCACTACCCCAACAGCTCCCGCAGCGACGAATTCCGCGAGATGGACAAGATCCTGACCCAGCGGCTGCACGACAAAACTTACCTGAACGCTTACACATACTATAAAATCGGACGTTACAAATCGGCGATCGTAGCTCTCAAGAACGCGCTGAAGCTCTATCCCACCAGCTCCCACCGCGAAGAGATCATGTACCTGATCGTCAAATCCGGCAGCAAGCTGGCCGACAACTCCGTGCAGGACAAGCAGGCAGACCGCTACCTCTCGACGCTCGACTCCTATTACTCGTTCGTGGCCGAATTTCCCGAATCGCACTACCTCAAGGAGCTCGACCGGCTGGCCCAGAACGCCAAAGACTTTTTAGACCGAAACAACAAAGAAAAACAATAATTCCATGGAGATCAAGAAAAGCACTCCCACCAACACCGTAACCCGTAAACTGGTCGATCTGGATAAGGAAACCGGCAACATTTACGAAACGGTCAATATCATCGCACGCCGCGCCAACCAGATTTCGACCGAACTGAAAGCCGAACTCACGCGCAAGCTGGCGGATTTTTCGTCGCCGACGGACACGATGGAGGAAACTTTCGAAAACCGCGAGCAGATCGAGATCTCGCGTTACTACGAACGTCTGCCCAAACCGGTGCTGATCGCCACCGAGGAGTTCCTCGACGGCGAACTCTTCTACAAGGAGAACAAACCGCAAGCCTAAACATCGCGGTATGAGTCTCGAAGGACGACATATCCTGCTCGGCATCACAGGCAGCATCGCCGCCTACAAAGCGGCCATACTCTGCCGCCTGCTCAAAGGCGCAGGCGCCGAGGTGAAAGTCGTAATGACTCCGCTGGCCAAGCAGTTCATCACTCCGCTGACCATGGCGACGCTCTCGAAGCATCCCATCCTGGTCGAATTCTTCAATCCGGAAAACGGGGAGTGGAACTCCCACGTCTCGCTCGGCGAGTGGGCGGACTGCCTGCTCATCGCCCCCGCGACGGCCAATACGCTGGGCAAGATGGCGCACGGCATCGCCGACAACCTGCTGCTGACGACCTACCTTTCGGCCCGCTGCCCGGTAGCGGTCGCCCCGGCGATGGACCTGGACATGTTCGCGCATTCGGCCACACAGGAGAATCTGCGGATTCTGCGCAGCCGAGGCGTACGGATCGTCGAACCGGCCGAAGGGGAGCTGGCAAGCGGACTTTCGGGCAAGGGACGCATGGCCGAACCGGCCGACATCGTCGCATTCGTCGAAGACCTTCTTTCCGAAAAAAAAAAGAGCCTGCGAGGTAAACGGCTGATCGTTACCGCAGGCGCAACCATCGAAGCCATCGATCCGGTGCGGTTCATCTCGAACCACTCGACGGGCAAGATGGGGTATGCCATCGCCGAAGCGCTCGCCCGGCGGGGCGCCGAAGTCGTACTCATCAGCGGCCGCACGTCGCTGCCCACCCCGACCGGAGTTCGACGTATCGATGTCCTCTCGGCACAGGAGATGTACGAGGCTTCGGTGAGGGAGTTCGCCACAGCCGACGGAGCCGTTATGTGCGCCGCCGTCGCGGACTATACCCCCGAAGAGGTCGCCCCGACCAAACTCAAGAAAGGGGACGGCGAGCTGACGATCCGCCTCAAACGCACGCACGACATCGCAGCCGAGCTGGGAGCGCACAAAGCGGGTCGGATCCTGGTCGGCTTCGCCCTCGAAACCGATCACGAAGAGGCCAATGCCGAAGGGAAACTCCAACGCAAAAACTTCGATTTCATCGTTCTGAACTCACTGCGCGACGCCGGGGCCGGATTCGGCGTCGATACCAACAAGGTGACGCTCATCGACCGCGCAGGACGCGAGGAGCTTCCTCTGCTCTCGAAAGCCGAAACGGCCGAGAAGATCGCCGACAAAATGGCCGCCGTGCCCGCGTTCGCCAGCTCGCGCATCTCGGCGCCCATGAACTTGAGTCTGTCTCTTATACACATCTGACGCTGCCGACGATCGCATAAGTGTAGA
>ERZ1027036.1068-NODE-1068-length-12885-cov-5.708496_pt1 | contig 12885 bp, 12 predicted proteins | sample MGYA00519441_ERZ1027036 | MGnify/ENA primary metagenome ERZ1027036 (study PRJEB26926, sample SAMN06164792) | human gut metagenome | biome: ENVO:00009003; feature: ENVO:2100002; material: ENVO:00002003 | host: Homo sapiens | place: USA | collected 2012 ... | reverse complement strand
GCCCGCAACACCCCCATTCAGGGCACTGCCGCCGACGTCATCAAGCTGGCGATGGTGCGGGTCTGGCGGCGTCTGCGGGACGAGAAGATGGAGAGCCGCCTCATCCTGACCGTCCACGACGAACTCATCGTGGAGGCCCCGGAGGCGGAGGCCGCAAAGGCCGCTTCTATCTTACAAGAAGAGATGGAAGGCTGTGTCAATTACGCTGTGCCCCTGAGCACCGAGGTGCATCAGGGCAAAAACTGGCTGGAGGCCCACTAAGACCATGATCATTCTAGGAATCGAATCCACCTGCGACGAGACCGCCGCATCTCTGGTGGAGGATGGACGGCATCTGCTGAGCAACGTCATCTCCACCAGCGTCAAGGAACAGGCGCTTTATGGCGGCGTCGTGCCCGAGATCGCCAGCCGCCGCCACTGCGAGTTCATCAGCGCCACCGTCAAAAAGGCTCTGCTGGACGCCGGAAAGACCATCGACGACGTGGACGCCGTAGCCGTCACCTTCGCGCCCGGACTCATCGGCGCGGTGCTGGTGGGCGTCAACTTCGCCAAAGGCCTCGCCTACTCGGCGGGCAAACCGCTGGTGCCGGTCCACCACCTGCGGGGCCACATCGCGGCCCTTTACCTCACCCACCCCGAGCTGAAGCCGCCCTTCCTCTGCCTTGTGGCATCCGGCGGACACAGCCACATCGTGGAGGTACAGGACTACACCCACTACCACATCCTCGGCCACACGGTGGACGATGCCGCCGGTGAGGCCTTCGACAAGGTGGCCCGGACGCTGGGCCTGCCCTATCCCGGCGGCCCCAGCGTCGCCAACGCCGCCAAGACCGGAGACCCGAAGGCCTACCGCCTGCCCGTCCCCCACGTCGAGGGCCGATACAACGTCAGCTTCTCCGGCCTCAAGACCGCTGTGCTGAACGAGGTGAATCAGGCCCAGATGAAGGGCACTGAGATCCATGTGCCCGACCTTGCGGCCAGCTTTCAGGAGCGCATCGCGGGCATCCTCGCCGAAAAGCTCCTCCTCGCCGCCGCCGACACCGGCGCAAAACAGGTCTGCCTCGCGGGCGGCGTCGCAGCCAATGGCCGTCTGCGCCAGCTGGTCAACGACGGTGCCCAGAAGCTGGGCGCAAAGGTCTATCTGCCTGAGCTGAAGTTCTGCGGCGACAACGGCGCCATGATCGCGGCGCAGGGGTATTACCAATACATCGCAGGCCATACCGCCGGGCTGGAGCTGAACGGCCTGCCCACGCTGCCCATTGATTACGAATAAGGTATAACGAAAAAAGGAGCCTCGCGGCTCCTTTTTCTTATGCATTCTCTGACACCGCATCCCGTCCGAAGTAAAGCTCCACTTCGCCGATCTTCTTTTTCCGCAGCAGGAACGCTGTGGGGATGAGATAGACCGCCACCGACGCCAGCATGGTGATGTCGTAGGTGCTGATGCTGTCGGCCACCGACTGGGTGCCGTACAAGCCGCCCACCAGCATGGAAGTGATGTCCATCGCGGCGTGGATGAACACCGTCACCCAGATGTTGCCGGTGCGGAAATAGACTGCCGCCAGCAGGGTGCCCAGCGATGCCGCAAAGACACACTGCATCAGCACGCCCAGCGGCGCGCTGCCGGTGAGGTTGGTCAGGTGGGCCGCGCCAAAGTACAGGCCCGACAGCAGACAGGCTTTCCAGACGCCGCCCCGGCTGGTGCCGAAGTGCTCGAGCAGGGTCTGGGCGATGACCCCCCGGAACAGAAACTCTTCGGCCACGCCCACGCTGGTCATGCCCAGCAGGAACCACACGATGCGCCACGCGGGCAGCATATCGCCCTCCGGACGGCCGAACAGCAGGGTGTTATAGGCGTTGTAGCTGATGAGTGCGATGGGGTACAGGCCCACCAGCAGGCCGTTGAAGAAGCCGCTGCCCCGGCGGCGGAGCAGGCCGATCTTCCCGGTGCGGGCCAGAAGGAAGCAGGCCGTCAGGATGCCCGCCGCCTCCTGCAGGGTCGTCAGCAGATAGTCGTCAGCCATCTCGAGGTCGCGCAGGACGAATAAGATCCCCAGAAGCGACACCATCGACGCCACGAACAGCATCCCCAGAAACAGCACCTCGGCCCCGAGGCAGTAGAGCATCGGGTGGGCGCTGCGCAGACGTTTGAGCATAGAAAGACCTCCCTGTGTCGTAGTGGTACTATTCTACCATATTTTCAGGGAAAGAGATAGAGAAACCTAAAAATCCCACTGCCTTGCGAAGATAGAAAAAGACCGGTACACAAATGTGTACGGTAGTCACCAACTGTTGACATTCCTAGCCGTTGGGACCCGCGGGCTAAGCAACAGCCCACTGGGCTGATTGCTTGCCTTGCTGCGCAAGGCCGCCCTGTTCAAATCCCACTGCCCTGCAAAGATAGAAAAAGACCGGCACACGAATGTGTACCGGTCTTTTTCAGTCGGAGCAGCGGGATTTGAACCCACGGCCTCCTCGTCCCGAACGAGGCGCGCTACCAACTGCGCTATGCCCCGAAAATACCGCAACCCAACGGGCTGCGGTCTGGTTGGGGATGAGAGAATCGAACTCCCACAAGTAGAGTCAGAGTCTACCGCACTACCACTATGCAAATCCCCATTATTCGGTTTTGTCTCGCGGCGGTGAGCCGGTCAACGTGTGCTATTATACCCGCCTCCGGGCGCTTTGTCAAGCGGAAATCTGAAAAAATTTGCAGATTTTTGGAAATCTGCGAAAGTCCGTCAAGTTTGTTCTTCCGTCTCCGAAGCGTCCTCTTCCAGATAGACCGCGACGTCCTCAATTTTGCAATCGAGGATTTGGCAGAGAATATCGAGCGTATGAGTGCTCACACTCTCGTTTTTACGCAGACGGTCAAGTTGTCCTGTACTAAAATGGTAATCCTTAATGAGTTTGTATTGCGAGACTCCACGATTTTTCATGGTAGCCCAAAGAGGTCGATAAGAAATCATAGAGTACACCATCCATAAGTTACTTTAATTGAATGGTAACACTGTATTTACTGATTGACAGTCGCCCGATAACGGGCTATACTTGAAAAAAGTATAGCCCATATATGGGCTATTATGTAAAGTACGGCAAGAGCAAAAACAGAAAGGATGACATTATTGTGACTGCGGCAAACATCAAGGACTATCTCAAAATGGCAATCGACCTCGAATGCAGCCTCTACACGCAAAAACGAATGATTGCATCTCTGCAAGAGCAAATCAGTAATTTAGGGTACTACTGGCGTTATAACGAACCTACATTCCCGGATTTTAAAAGCGATTACTATGGTTCAAGCAGCCACGGCACTGCTGGACTAATGCTGGCAGCTGGAATACCTCTAGTAATTGTGGCCGCACTTGGATGGGTCATTATATTATTGCTTCGTTTGGAAGTCAACAATCCTCGTGACTACGAATTTTTCATGCGCATAGTAATTATCATTTTATTGCCCGGAATTGCTCTTTGTTTCGCCGCAAACGCAATAAACAAACAAATCTATAATGAACTGTATGACGAAGCAAACGCTTCTTATGATAAGAGCGTTGCAACCTACAACCAGCTCCTTGCGGCAGATGCACAGCGCGTCGCATCTGAAAACATCAAAAAAGCAGTTCTTCAGTCTGATTTGGATGCACTGAAAGCCGCAAATGCAGAAACGCAGGCTAATTTGAAGAAGTTTTACGACGAAAATATTCTCTATACGAAATACCGCAACTACGCCTGCGTCTGCTCCCTGTACGAATACTTTGATTCTGGCCGCTGCACACGGCTCGAAGGCCACGAAGGCGCATACAACATCCTTGAATCCGAAATGCGTCTGAACCGTATCATCACCCAGACCAACCAAATCCTCTCCAAGCTGGACGAAATCAAAGAGAATCAGGAGCTGCTCTACGACTCGATTCAGGAGTCCAACCGCAAAGCAGACAAGCTTCTTGCCAGCTGCCAGAATATGTCCAACCAGCTGGTGGGCATTCAGGCACAGGGTGAGGAGCTGAACTCCCGCATCGCACAGCTGCAAACGACCTCGGACTTGAATCTTTACCTCAACGCCTGCTCTACATTGGAACTCGACTCTATCAGACGGGCCAACCGTATCGCCCAATAAAAACTTTCGCCGCCCCCGAATCCCCAGAGGCGGCGGTCTCTTTTTGTGCTGACCAGAATCCAGCATTTTCTGCGTCCTCTGCACCATATAATAAAGTAAACTATGTTATTCTGTCTTTATTTTATGGTACACAAACTTCAAAAGGAGGACGCCTTATGCTGCAAGCCTATCCTAAGACCGCCCAGACGCTGCTTTCGCCCCGCATCCCCCGCGACAGCGAGCACGAGCGCTATGACCCCGAGCTGGAGGAAGAGCTGAAAGAGTGCCTGTTCTGCCTGCGGCGGAACGCGATGATGTTCGACCTCGAGGTGGACTCCGACCTCATCGAACAGCGCATCTACGAGCGGCAGGCCCTTTTGTGCCGCTACCGCTACCTGCTGGCCCGCGCCCGGGAGCTGGGGCTGCACACCATCCTGAAAAAGTACCAGCCTCTGGGCTAAAAAAACGCCGCGCGGAATCTTGACAGAATCCCCACATCGTGTTATCATACATAAAGATAACACTGTATACAGAGCGCTGTATGCAAAACTTTGGAGCTTAGAGAGGTTTTCAATTATGGAACGTATTAAGACTATCGCTACTCGTGACCTGACCAAGAGCGTCGTGACCGGCGGCTGCGGCGAGTGCCAGACTTCCTGCCAGTCTGCCTGCAAGACCTCCTGCGGCGTCGCAAACCAGCAGTGCGAGAACAGCAATAAGTAATCATTGCAGACCCTATGCCGCCTTTGCAGGGCGGCATTTTTTTATGGCAACAACAGATTGGAGAATGAAATGGTACACCAGTATCAACTGAACGGATATAACATCGTGCTGGACACCTGCAGCGGCTCGGTGCACGTCGTGGACGACGTGGCCTACGACGTCATTGCGATGTACAAAGAGCACTCTGCCGACGAGATCGTGGCCGCTCTGCTGGCCAAGTACGGCTCCCGCCCCGACGTCACCGAGGCCGACCTGCGCCAGTGCCTCGAGGATGTGGCCTCTCTGGAGTCCGCAGGCAAGCTGTGGGCACCCGACGTCTACGAGAACATGGCCTTCGACTTCAAGAACCGCCAGACGGTGGTGAAGGCCCTCTGCCTCCACGTCGCCCACACCTGCAACCTCAACTGCTCCTACTGCTTCGCCTCCCAGGGCCGCTATCAGGGCGACCGCGCCCTGATGAGCTTCGAGGTGGGCAAGCGGGCCATGGACTTCCTCATCGAGAACTCCGGCACCCGCCGCAACCTCGAGGTCGATTTCTTCGGCGGCGAGCCGCTGATGAACTTCGACATGGTGAAAAAGCTGGTGGCCTACTGCCGCGAGCAGGAGAAGATCCATAATAAGAATTTCCGCTTCACCATGACCACCAACGGCGTGCTCATCGACGACGACGTCATCGACTTCTGCAACAAGGAGTGCCACAACGTCGTCCTGAGCCTCGACGGCCGCAAGGAGGTCCACGACCGCTTCCGCAAGGACTACGCCGGCCACGGCAGCTATGACGCCATCGTCCCGAAATTTCAGGAGTTCGTGAAGAAGCGCGGCGACAAGAACTACTACATGCGCGGCACCTACACCCACTACAACACCGACTTCACCAACGACATCTTCCACATGGCCGACCTCGGCTTCACCGAGCTGAGCATGGAACCGGTGGTCTCGAAGCCCACCGACCCCAGCGCCCTCACCGCCGAGGATCTGCCCATCCTGAAGGAGCAGTACGAGATCCTGGCCAAAGAGATGATCAAGCGCGACCGCGAGGGCCGGGGTTTCACCTTCTACCACTACATGATCGACCTCACCGGCGGCCCCTGCATCTACAAGCGCATCTCCGGCTGCGGCTCCGGCACCGAGTACATGGCCGTTACCCCGTGGGGCGACCTCTACCCCTGCCACCAGTTCGTCGGCGACCCCAAGTATCTGATGGGCGACATCTGGAAGGGCGTCACCAACACCGCCGTGCGGGATGAGTTCAAGCACTGCAACGCCTACGCCCGCCCGGAGTGCAAGGACTGCTGGGCCAAGCTCTACTGCTCCGGCGGCTGCGCGGCCAACGCCTACCACGCCACCGGCAGCATCACCGGCGTCTACGAGTACGGCTGTGAGCTGTTCAAAAAGCGCATCGAGTGCGCCATCATGATCAAGGTCGCCGAAAATCAGGAGCTTGCCGCGCAGGGCATCGAGGTGCCCATCGAGCTGGGCACCACCTGCAACGCCTGCGCAGACGGCGAAGCCTGCGAATAAGCGCCTATGGACACTCCCATCGTTGATTTTGTCCGCCGCTACGCCCAGCAGCGCACCACCCGGATGCATATGCCGGGCCACAAGGGCTGCGGCCCGCTGGGCTGTGAGGCGCTGGACATCACCGAAATTGCGGGCGCGGACGAGCTGTACGAGGCCGAAGGCATCATCGCCCGGAGCGAGGCCAACGCCGCGCAGCTCTTCGGCACCGCCCGCACCTATTACAGCACCGAGGGCAGCAGCCAGTGCATCCGGGCCATGCTCCACCTTGCGCTCCAGATGCAGCCTGCGGGGGCATCCCGCCCCATCCTGCTGGCGGCGCGGAACGCCCACAAGGCCCTGCTCTACGCAGCCGCCCTGCTGGACTTCGACATCCGGTGGCTCTGGCCCGCGCCGGACGCCGCCGGGGCGCTCTGCACCTGCCCTGTAGAGCCGGAGGCCCTCGCCTGCGCATTGGACGGGCTGACCGCCGAGGGCCGTACCCCCTTCGGCGTCTACCTCACCAGCCCGGACTATCTGGGCTTCGTGCAGGACATCGCCGGGCTTTCGGCGGTCTGCCACGCCCACGGCGTCCCCCTTCTGGTGGACAACGCCCACGGGGCCTACCTCCACTTTCTGAAGGAGGGCAGCCGCCACCCCATCCAGCTGGGTGCCGACCTCTGCTGTGACTCGGCCCACAAGACCCTGCCCGTCCTCACCGGCGGGGCCTATCTCCACCTCGGGCCGTCGGTGCAGGCCGACGAAGCTGCTGTACGCAATGCGCTGGCCCTCTTCGGCTCCACCAGCCCCTCTTATCTCATTTTGCAGTCGCTGGACGCCGCCAACGCGGTTCTGGCCGACGGCTTCCGGGAGAAGCTGGACATCTGCCGCTGGCGGCTGGGGATGCTCTGCCGGGAGCTGGATGCCTTCCGGCCCGGGCTGGCCCTCCCCCTCACCGGGGCGCACCGTGAGCCGCTCAAGCTGACGCTGGACGCCGCCGTGCTGGGCCTCTCGGGCCAGCAGCTGGCGCAGGCTCTGCGGGAGCAGGGCGTGGAGTGCGAGTATGCCGACCCCCGCTATCTGGTGCTGATGCCCTCCCCTGAGAGTTCCGCCGAGGACTTCGTCCGTCTCCAGAAAGCGCTCCACGCTCTCTGTGCCGAAGCATCTTCCGCTGCACCCGCCTCGGACAGCGACGCCGCCGCCTTTGCGGCTCTGGCTGAGGCGCTTCAGGCGCAGCCCCGCCCCGCCGCCATCCGGGAGGCCGTCCTCGCCCCACAGGAGATGGTGCCCGCTGCCGAGGCTGTGGGCCGCATCTGCGCCGCACCGGCGGTCTCCTGTCCGCCCGCTGTCCCCATCGTGGTCAGCGGCGAGGTCATCCCGGCGCAGGCTCTCCCCCTCTTTGCCCGCTATGGCATCGGGCGGGTGGCCGTCGTAAAAGATTGACTCCAAAAGGCCGGGCGGCTGTCTGCCCGGCCTTTTGTGTCCCCCAAGTGTTAAAAATCGGCTAAGAACCCCGCATTTTCCTTGACAATCCTCTCCGGTTCTGGTTTAATAGTCTGGATAAAAGGGAGTAAAGGGCATCCCGCCTTATGGGGGTGCTGCATGACAGCGTCAGCACGGCAGAAATGCCCGATGTCATGCGTTCGCTTGAGACTTTTGTCACAGTATCTGGTGCTGTGGCCGAAGTCTCTTTTTTTCGTCATTGCACCGCAAATTTCAAAGGAGGCAATGACATGGAATTCTGGAATGCATTCGCCAGTCTGTTCTCTAATTTCGGGAACCTGACATGGCAGATGGTGGTGATGTGGGGCATCGGCGCGCTCCTCATCTACCTTGCCATCGCAAAAAAAATGGAGCCGAGCCTGCTTCTTCCGATGGGCTTCGGCGCCATCCTCGTCAACCTGCCCTTGTCGGGCGCGATCACACAGGGCGACACCGTCGGCCCCATCTCGGCTCTGTTTGAGGCCGGAATGTCCAACGAGCTGTTCCCCCTGCTGCTCTTCATCGGCATCGGTGCCATGATCGATTTTGGCCCGCTGCTGGAAAAGCCGTGGCTGATGCTCTTCGGCGCGGCGGCACAGTTCGGCATCTTCTTCACCCTCTTCCTCGCAGGCTTCTTCTTCGATTTGAAGGACGCAGCCTCCATCGCCGTCATCGGCGCGGCAGACGGCCCTACGGCCATCTTTGTGGCAAATACCCTCAACTCCCAGTACCTCGGCGCCATCATGGTGGCGGCCTACAGCTACATGGCGCTGGTCCCCATCGTCCAGCCGCCGGTCATCAAGCTGCTGACCACCCAGAAGGAGCGCCGCATCCGGATGGCCTACCAGAAGGGCAGCGTCAGCCAGCTGACCAAGATCCTCTTCCCCATCGTCGTGACCATCATCGCAGGGCTCGTGGCCCCGGCCAGCGTGGCGCTGGTGGGCTTTTTGATGTTCGGCAACCTGCTGCGGGAGTGCGGCGTGCTGAACGCCCTGAGCGAGACGGCCCAGAACATCCTCGCCAACCTCATCACCATCGTGCTGGGCCTGACCGTGGCCGGGCAGATGACGGCAGACAAGTTCGTCCGGCCCGACACCCTGCTCATCCTTGTGCTGGGCCTCGTGGCCTTCGTCTTTGACACCGCCGGCGGCGTCCTCTTCGCCAAGCTGCTCAACCTCTTCCTCCCGGCAGGCAAGAAGCTCAACCCCATGATCGGCGCAGCGGGCATCTCGGCCTTCCCCATGAGCGGCCGCGTCGTCAACCGCATGGGCCTCGAGGAGGACAACCAGAATTTCCTGCTGATGTACTCCATCAGCGTCAACGTCTCGGGCCAGATCGCCTCCGTCATCGCAGGCGGACTGATCCTGACCCTGATGAGCTAAAGGAGGGACTGAAATGCTTCATCTTACTTCTTGGATGACCACCCTGCCCATCATGGTCATCGGAATGCTGGGCATCGTGCTCGTCATCGGCGTCATCGTTCTGGCCGTGATGCTGCTGAACCGGCTGACCGGGCGGAAATGACCCCCCATCCCTGATGCGATAATGCAAAAAGCCTCCGGCTGCACCCAGTGTGCAGAGCCGGAGGCTTTTTTCGTTCTTACTCTTCTTCGTCCTTCGCCCAGTGGTAGGCGCAGCGGACGGCCTTGTTCCAGCCTTTGATCCGCTTGGCCCGCTCCTCCTCGGAGATGGCCGGCTGGAACACGCGGTCCACCGACCAGTTGCGGGTGATGTCCTCGGTGGACTGCCAGTAGCCCACGGCAAGGCCCGCCAGATAAGCCGCGCCCAGCGCCGTCGTCTCCACGCAGCAGGGCCGCTTGACCTCGAGGTCGCTGAGGTCGGCCATCGTCTGCATGAGGTAGTCGTTGGCCGACGCGCCGCCGTCCACCCGGAGGGACTTCATGGCGATGCCGGAGTCCGCCGCCATGGCGTGGAGGACATCGTTGACCTGATAGCAGATGCTGTCCAGCGTGGCCCGGATGATGTGGTACTTGTTGCAGCCCCGGGTAAGGCCCACGATGGTGCCCCGGGCGTACTGGTCCCAGTGGGGCGCGCCGAGGCCGGTGAAGGCCGGCACGACGTAACAGCCGTTGGTGTCCCGGACCTTCCGGGCCATGTACTCCGAGTCCCGGGACTCTTCCAGCAGGCGCAGCTCATCGCGGAGCCACTGGATGGCTGCACCGGCCACGAAGATCGAACCTTCCAGCGCGTAATCCACCCTGCCGTCGAGGCCCCACGCGATGGTGGTCACGAGGCCGTTCCGGGAGGTGACGGGCGTCTCGCCGGTGTTCATGAGCAGAAAGCCGCCGGTGCCGAAGGTGTTCTTGGCTTCGCCGGAGGCAAAGCAGGTCTGGCCGAAGAGGGCCGCCTGCTGGTCGCCCGCCGCACCGGCGATCTTGATCTCGCCGCCGAAGTGCATCGGGTCGGCGTACTCATAAAAGCCGCTGGACGGCATCGGCTTGGGGAGCATCTGCTTGGGGATGTTCAGTTCCTGCAAGATTTCGTCGTCCCATTCCAGCGTGTGGATGTTGAACATCATGGTGCGGCTGGCGTTGGAATAGTCGGTGATGTGCGCCTTTCCGCAGGTCAGCTTCCAGATGAGCCACGTTTCCACGGTGCCGAAGAGCAGCTGACCCGCCTCGGCCTTTTCCCGTGCACCGGGGACGTTATCGAGGATCCACTTGAGCTTGGTCGCCGAGAAATAGGCGTCGAGGATGAGTCCGGTCTTGGCCCGGAACTTTTCCGTCAGCCCTCTGGCCTTCAGCTCGTCGCAGTATTCGCTGGTGCGGCGGCACTGCCAGACGATGGCGTGGCAGATCGGCTCGCCCGTCTCCTTATCCCAGACGATGGTCGTCTCCCGCTGGTTGGTGATGCCGATGGCGGCGATGTCCTCGGCCCGGGCGCCGACCTTGTTCATGGCCGAGAGGGCCACGCCCAGCTGGGTGGCCCAGATCTCGTTGGCATCGTGCTCCACCCAGCCCGGCTTCGGGTAATACTGGGCAAACTCCTTCTGCGCGACGCTGCAGATCTCGCCTGCCTTATTGAACAGGATGCAGCGGTTGGAGGTGGTTCCGGCGTCCAGCGCCATGATGTACGACATAGGCTCTTTTCTCCTTTTCCTGCTCTTGGTTTCTGGTTCAGAACGCCAGCGCGGGGCTGACCTCGTTCCGCCGCTGGGTCTGGACGATGCACTCCCTGTCCGGCACGACGCCCGCCGCACCGAGGGTGGAAAAAACGGTCTGCAAGGCCAGCGCGGGGGTGTTGTTCTCCTGCGAGAGGTGGCAGAGCGCGAACTTCTTGCAGCCCCCCTGAATGAGTTCCAGCAGCTTGGCTGCGCACTCGTCGTTGGAGAGGTGCCCTCTCACCGACTCGATGCGGGCGCGCAGATAGTAGGGGTACGGCCCGCTGCGGAGCATATGCAGGTCGTAGTTGCTCTCCAGCGCCACGAGGTCGCAGTCCGAGAGGGCTTCATGTACGACAGGGGTCAGCACACCGAGGTCGGTGGCGATGGTCATGGTCTTTTCATCGGGGGTATGGATGCGGTAGCCCACGCAGGGCACATCGTGGCTGGTGGGGAAGGCTTTGACCCCGAATCCCCCGATCTCTGCTTCCCGGCCCGGCGTCAGGGCCGTCATATCGCAGGAGGGGGGGACGACATGGTTCTCCTCCAGAAACCCCAGCGTCTCCTCCGCGCCGTACACCGGCAGCGGATGCTTTTTCAGGAAGGTGGAAAGCCCCTTCACATGGTCGCTGTGCTCGTGGGTGACAAGGATGCCGTCGCAGTCGGCGGGGTCCAGCTCCACCGCCTTGAGGGCCGCGCCGGTGGTCCGGACGCCCTTGCCCATATCCACGATGAGATACCGCTGCCCGCAGCGCACCACGCTGCTGTTGCCGGACGAACCGGAGTAAAGCGAGATAAATTCAGACATGATAAACCTCAACAAACAAAACCTCTCCGTCTGCTTTACGTCCGTTGATGCAGCGTCTCCCCCTTGTCCGGGGAGGCGGCATCGCGCAAACGATGACGGAGAGGTTTTTCTCAATTACATAGCCTGTTCCAGTGCAGCGGGCACCCGCTCCACCTTCTCGATGTCTGCGCCAAGGCCGCGCAGCTTCTCGACGATGTTCTCATAGCCGCGCTCGATGTGGCCGATCTCCTCGATCTCGCTGGTGCCGTCAGCCATCAGGGCCGCAACCACCATCGCTGCACCGGCGCGCAGGTCGGAGGCGCGCAGCGGGGCGGGAGAAAGCTTCTCGACGCCCTCAAACACGGCCACCTGACCGTCCACCTGCACGTTCGCGCCCATCTTGCGCAGCTCGTCCACATAGCGGAAACGGTTGTCCCAGACGCTCTCGGTGACGGTAGAAGTCCCCTTCGCCACGCTGAGCAGGACGCCCATCAGGGGCTGCATATCGGTGGGGAAGCCGGGGTGCGGCATGGTGTTGATCTTCAGCGGCAGGATATCGCCTTTGCGGGAGACGCGGACGGAATCATCGAATTCCTCCACATCCACACCGGCACGGCGGAGCTTTGCCGTAATGGGTTCCAGATGCTTGGGGGTGACATTTTTGATCAGAACGTCGCCGCCGGTGGCAGCAGCGGCAACCATGTAGCTGCCCGCCTCGATCTGGTCAGGGATGATGCTGTAAGTGCAGCCGTGCATCTTTTCCACGCCGCGCACCTTGATCACATCGGTGCCGGCACCGCGCACATCCGCGCCGCACATATTCAAAAAGTTTGCCAGATCAACGACATGGGGCTCCTTGGCGCAGTTTTCCAGAATGGTCTGGCCCTTGGCCATGACAGCGGAGAGCATACCGTTCATGGTAGCGCCCACGCTGACCTTATCAAAGAAGATATGGGCACCGGTCAGCTCCTGCTTGGTGCGCACGGTGATCATGCCGTAATCCACGCTGTCCTCTGCGCCCAGGGCGCTGAAAACTTTCAGGTGCTGGTCGATGGGGCGGGGGCCCAGGTTGCAGCCGCCGGGCATGGCCACCTGTGCCTTGCCGAAACGGGACAGCAGTGCACCCAGGAAGTAATAGCTGGCGCGCATCTGGCGGGACAGGTCCTGTCTCTTATACAC
>ERZ1027036.1061-NODE-1061-length-12960-cov-8.725300_pt1 | contig 12960 bp, 9 predicted proteins | sample MGYA00519441_ERZ1027036 | MGnify/ENA primary metagenome ERZ1027036 (study PRJEB26926, sample SAMN06164792) | human gut metagenome | biome: ENVO:00009003; feature: ENVO:2100002; material: ENVO:00002003 | host: Homo sapiens | place: USA | collected 2012 ... | reverse complement strand
TCTACACTTATGCGATCGTCGGCAGCGTCAGATGTGTATAAGAGACAGTCCTGATCCTGAACCTGATGCCTTTGAAGGAAGAGACCGAGCTTCAGCTGCTTCGTTCCCTTTCCAACACCCCTCTGCAGGTAGATGTAAGCTTCATGGCCGTAGAGTCCCATCAGGCAAAGAACACATCCCGAAGCCATCTGAACAAATTCTATCAGACCTTCACAGAGCTGAAGGACAAGAAATTCGACGGAATGATCATCACCGGCGCACCTGTTGAGCAGATGGAATTTGAAGAGGTAGATTACTGGGAAGAGGTGACCAGGATCATGGACTGGTCCGAGACCCATGTGACCTCCACCATTTTCCTGTGTTGGGCAGCCCAGGCAGCGCTCTACCATTTCTATGGCTTGAAAAAGCGTATGCTGGACAAGAAAATGTTCGGCCTTTTCTGGCACAAGGTAATGAACCGCAAGATCCCGCTGGTAAGAGGCTTTGATGATGTGTTCCTGGCACCGCACTCCAGACACACAGAGGTTCCCATTGCGGACGTACACGCCTGCAAGGACCTTACTGTTCTGGCAGAATCCGACGAGGCAGGCCTGTTCCTTGCCATGGCAGAAGATGGCCGCAAGATCTTCGTCATGGGCCATCCGGAATACGACCGGGTCACCCTGGATGGCGAGTACAAGCGCGACCTTTCTAAAGGCCTTCCCATCGAAATGCCAAAGAACTATTACAGGGATAACAATCCGGATAACGGCCCCCAGCTTCTCTGGAGAGCCCACGCTAATAATCTGTACACAAACTGGCTGAATTACTACGTCTACCAGGCAACCCCGTACAACCTGTACGGAACACCGGATTTCAGCGGGAAGTAAAGACAGGAGCAGATGTTTTTTCAGGCTGAGAAAGAAATACAGTGGATTATCGGCGAAGAGAAATCCTCACCCGGATTTCTCTTCCTATTTCACCATTAAACCTAAATATTCAACCAAAAGAAAAAACTTTACATCAGCCCGATATTGTGCTATACTTTTCAAAGTCGAAGTGGTTGTACATTGATAATTCAACAACTCGAGTTTTTTATGCACCTGTAGCTCAGTGGATAGAGCAGTGGTTTCCGGTACCATGTGCGGGGGTTCGATTCCCTTCAGGTGTATTGCCTGGAACGATCGGGCGTTCCGGTGCGTTGTATTAAGGAGGACAAGAACTTGGATAATTTCAGAGAATGGTTATCAGATAACCTTCGCTATTTTATGCTTGGCGGAGCGATTCTGTTAATCGTGGTTGTCCTGTTTTTCGGTATCCGTGCATTTATGGGAAGCGGGAAGGGCGATTCCAGTAAGGACACAGTGGAGAATCAGACGACAGCAGACAACGACCAGGGAAATGTTCCTTCTTCTCCGGCAAATGATGGGGAGACTGACGGGAAGAAAGACGCCAATCCCATGGAAAAAGCTAATGAAGAGATTACTTCATTGATCAAGAGCTATTACACAGCTCTGGGGGATAAAGATATTACCACATTGCGTACTTTGGTAGATAATCTTGCACCGGCAGACGAGTCTAAGATTACCAATGCCAAGTACATTGAAGGGTATGAAGCTGGTGATATCTACACGAAAAAGGGGCTTGATGACGATTCCTATGTAGTATATTCCTGTTTTTACTACATCTGTCAGGGGATTGATACAAAGGTACCTGCGCTTGCTGAGTTCTATGTGGTAAAGGACACAGACGGGAACTGGAAGATTGACGGCGCTGCTCACGATGACAGCGACGAGATAACGAAATATGAAGTTTCTTTGCGTCAGGATGACGACGTGAAGGAGCTGAAGGCCAAGGTACAGAAGCAGTATGAGGATGCACAGACTGCAGATCCTGCACTTGCTGCTTTCCTTGATGGTCTTGGTGAGGATGTCACAGGATCTGCAGAGACAGCCGATGGAACTACGCTGGTAGTGACAGAGGATTGTAATGTCCGTGCAGCAGCCAGCAGTGATGCAGAAGTGATTGGTGGATTGTCCGCTGGGACAGAAGTAGTCAAGAAAGGTGAGAGCGGAGACTGGATCCAGATTGACTATGAAGGCTCTGAGGCGTATGTTCACAGCAGCCTTCTGGAAGAGAAAACTGAATAAGTATAAAAGAGGAATTGTCATGATGGCAGTTCCTTTTTTGCGTGGTGCGCCTGGCGGCGCACGTTTCTAACGGGTTAAAGTCCCGAATCCGCCCGGTAGTGGGAAGGATATAGCCGAAGGCAAGGGTGTCCATCGTGAGATGGAATCTGAAGGAAGCTGGATGTGAGGAATATACCAACTCACGGGCAAATCTCTGGTCTGACGAACAGAAATCTCATATGAGGTCATGCATGTGGGTAAGACAGCAACCCATGTTAAAGCCCAATAACTACACGGAATCATGCATGATAAATGAGGCAGATGGATGGAGAGGAAGAAACGTGTGGTACCTAGGGAGGTCTGTGCGGTACGCCTTGAAAGAGGTAACCATTGCATAAAGCAATGCTGAACGCACAGAAGTCAGCAGAGGTCATAGTAGCCGAGAGGTGAAGGACCGAATCAGTAGGAGTCTTGAGTATGACCGAGAAAGGAGGAATGACCGTCTATGGCAGAAAACATTGAAAACAATGGCTGTTCGCAAAGAGATAATGCGGAACATGAAGGGTATGTGAAAGCGTCTAGGTCATTCAATCGGATATGGAAAGAAAGAGACAGTGCACAGCCGAGACTTTTGGAAGCGATACTGTATAAAGACAACTTTAACAGAGCGTATAAGAGAGTTAAGGCAAACAAGGGAGCGCCAGGAATTGATGGCATGACCATTGAGGAGGCTCTTCCATATCTAAAGGAACATCAACAAGAGATAACCGACCGCATTTATCGTGGAAAGTATACTCCGTCTCCAGTAAGACGAGTTGAGATTCCCAAACCAGATGGTGGTGTGCGAAAGCTTGGCATACCAACAGTGGTAGACCGTACACTTCAACAGGCAATAACCCAACAGTTAGTGCCAATCTATGAACCGCTGTTTGCAGAGGGTAGCTATGGCTATCGTCCGAACAGAAGTGCAAAAGATGCAATACTTAAGGTTAAGGAGTATGCCGAACAAGGCTATACATTTGCTGTAGTCCTTGACTTGTCAAAGTACTTCGATACTCTTAATCACGAAATTCTCATCAATCTTCTCCGGAAGAATGTAAAAGATGAACGTGTAGTACAGTTGATAAAGCGCTATCTGAAAAGCGGTGTAATGGAAAACGGAGTGGTCATTGACACAGAGGAAGGCTCACCACAAGGTGGAAATCTATCACCATTGCTGGCAAATGTCTACCTCAATGAGTTCGACCAAGAATTCTTGAAAAGAGGTGTTCCATGCATAAGATATGCAGATGACATCGTGCTTCTTGCAAAGAGCAAGCGAGCATCAGAGAGACTCTTGGAAAGCAGTACAAAATATCTTGAGGAGAGGCTGAAACTTACAGTCAACCGAGAAAAGAGCCGTACTGTCAGCGTGTTTGCAATCCGAAATTTTAAATTCCTTGGCTTTGCATTGGGAAGGAACGGAAAAGGCATTTATGTCCGAGTTCATACGAAGTCATGGAAGAAGTTTAAGTCTAGACTGAAGGAGTTATCTTCCCGTAAGCGATGTCAGTCAATCAAGCCAAGCCTTGAGAAAATCAAGGTGTATGCAAGGGGATGGCTTAACTACTACGGAATTGCAAGTATGAAGAGCAACATAGATGACATCAACGGATGGCTCTATCACAGAATACGCATGTGTATATGGAAACAGTGGAAGAAACCTAGAACGAAATATAAAAATCTAGTCAAACTTGGAATCCCAGAACACTATGCGTCAACAATAGCAAACAGTCGCAGAAAGTATTGGTATATCAGCAATAACAAAGCTGTGATTTGGGCGCTGAATAAAGAAAGACTGATAAACAGTGGCTTTTATGATTTAGCCACAGCCTATCAGTCTGTGCACGTCAACTATTGAAAGCGCCGTATACCGAACGGTACGTACGGTGCTGTGAGAGGACGGCGGTTAGTCACCGCCTCCTACTCGATTAATAATACAAAATCACTTCTGTTTATGATGAGACTTGACCGGCTGTACACACAAAACTTATAATTATTTGCATAAAAAGAAGAATTTGGAGAAAACAGATGAAGAAAAATTTTAACGAGGAGCATATAAGAGACAAGACTGATTTTGTACGCACGCTGTCATACAACATGCAGATTATGAGAAAAAAATTAGGATTTACTCAACGTTACATGGCTGAGCAGATAGGGGTGAGCGTGAATTATATCAGTAACGTTGAGCGTGGCAAAACGGAAATTACAGCATATATGGTGCAGAAATACTGTGATCTCCTTGGGCTGACACCGAATCAGATATATAACGAGGATACAAACAGGATCAAAATCAGTGACTCACTGAATGATAACATTTTAAAGCTTAACAAAAAAGAGATTTATATAGCTGGCGAAACAGTAAAAACGCTGTTAAAATCGCGAAATTACAACAAGACTACGAGAGAATAGTACATTAATCACACATAATTGCGAGTTTATTTCATTTCAAGCAGAATGAAATAAATACATGGTAAAATGCAGACATATAAATAAAAAAACACCAGCCCGCAATGCTGGTGCCTGATTTACCATACATCTTAATATATAATCAAAACGTACAGAACTCAAAAACTGTATTCAATATAGCATATCTTCAGTAAAAAGTCAACAAAAATGCAGGTTTTAGGGCATTTCTTCATTACCATATGGTATTTCATTTATTTATAAATTCACAGAAATGGGAGATTTTAACTGAATGAAAAAACAAAATACGGTTTACCCGCGCTTTTCGGTGTATAAGCATGTCCTGATAACAAAAAAGGATATCCGCATTACATCTTTATTTATTGTACTCAAAATCGACAAAATGGGAACAATAATGCTTTTTACAGACTGGCATAAGTATGTGAAAACAAACAGCAGGAAGGCTGCTCACAGAATTACTGAAAGCAGCAATAAAAAGCTTTATTACGTGACCAAAATGTTAAACTTCCTGTTCTTTGATTCTGACTTCAGGATTGAAAAACTGTCGGACATTACTGTTGAGATGGCCAAAGATTTCATGAATGCTTATGGACAGTGCCAGCTTCCTGACGATGGCGATAATACAAGCAGGGCAGAACAGTCGGTAAACAGGTGCATTGATGCAAACCTTGGCTTCCTGTCAGAGCTTGCTGAAAATAAGATTGTCAGCTTCAGAAAGTCAGATCTTTACAAGACTGTCGAATACAGGACTAAGAAGGGCGGTATTGGAAAAAAGAGAGTGCCAGTATTCAATGTATATTACACATCGTCTGAAAGGGAACTTTTAAGGGATATGCCAGAAAAGGTGTTCTCAGTTTTTCTGAATCTTGTCAGGAACAAGTATCCTGATATTCTGATGTGCGTTGCATTAAGCGCCTTCGGCGGACTCAGGCCGTCAGAAACATGCAATGTTAGACGCAGGGATTCAGCACTTGGGCCGGGAATACGTTTTGCCATGGAGAATGGGAAAACAATGGATATAGCTGTTGATTTAAAACAGGAGAAGGTATTGAGAAGTGATGGAATTGACGTCGGTGGAATAAAGAAGGAACGTACACAGAGAATCTACCCGGCATTCAGAAAAGTGTTTTATGAGCTTTATCTTGAATACATGGACTATATTGAAGGCAGAAAATACGAGGCAGATTATGGACCGTTAAATATTAACAGGTCCGGAATGGCGATGACTTATCCGAATTATTACAGCATATTTCAGAAAGCGGTAAAGGAACTGGCTATGATTCTTCTTTCATGTGAAGATGCAGAGCTTAATTCCTACGGGCTGCTTCTTCAGGAAAAAAGTCTGCGTCCGCATGCCTTAAGACACTGGTTTTCCGTAAAACTGACACTGTTTGGTGAAGATCTGGCATCTTTGAAGTACTGGAGAGGAGACAGGTCGCCTGAGTCGGCTCTTTTGTACCTGCAGAATAAAAGTGACCTTGAAAGAAGCTACAAAAGGATAAACAATGAAAACTTTGATTACAGCCTGTGGAAGGCGGGAAAGATGTTCGGGGTGAATGAAAATGCCGGTGATTGAGTTTAAGGAATTTGCCGTTGAAGTAAGGAAAATGTATCAGATACCAAAAGAAAATTATTTTGATGAGCTTGCGGCATTTTTTGCTGACAATGACTGGTTTGGAATAAACCCGGAGTGGAAGGATGGAAAAATGTATATTGATTCAGATGCGTTCGCGGATGTACTGCCTGCCATCAAGCAGCATTTTGATATAGCATCACTCAGAGAAGATGAGCAGAACGCTATGGTGGAGCAACTGCTTGCCGGAAAAGCTGAAAAGACTTTCGACAAGCTGATATGCTTCTATAAAACCTTTGATATTCCTGAAGAAACAAGGCGCCAGCTTAACGAATTTATACTTAAACATCTAAAGACGGATATCCGCCTTGTTACCGATGCAGGACTGAAGGAGCTTGTAAGTGTGGCCTGCGAGGACATCCCAAAATATGTCGGTGATGCATTTACGATGTTTCTGGCATGGGTAAAGGAGCATTACAAGGTATGCTACGCAAACGATTACATGCTTACAAACCGTATCAGCAGAGAAGATGAAAACGGAGCTTATGAGCAGGAAGATTATCTACAGCTTCTGTATTATCTGTACTGTCCGTCATATATTGAGGATAATCACATGTACCAAAAGGCGGCCCAGTCGAAGAATTATGCTGATACATGGCTTTATCTGGCACTGCATTTCATATGTGCCCTGCGTGACACGGATATTGTAGGAATTCCACATCCGCGCCTTGAAAGAGATCCGAAGGATATTTTAATGGATATTAAGAAGGGCTGTTTTTCCGATAAAGAGGCTGTAAAAGTCATTTATTCGATCATATATTCTCTCAGATACAGTCCGATGAAGCCAAACAAAACAAAACGTTATTCCTCTGTGCCGTATCTCAGATTTGATATACCAAAATCATGCGAGGTTCATATAGGCACGCTGTTCGCCATTGCCGAAGCGCACCGCCTTGTTTCAGGTCTTTCTGACAGTGAGCCGATTATAAGAGTGATAAAGAGTTTCCATGATATATCAAAGAACATGGGAGATGAGATAGGCATGCTATTTATTGAGTCAGACTTTAAAGCAAGACGCATGAATAAAGCATACATGCAATCCGTGTTTGAACTGACTGACACAATTTCACAGGAAGGCGATGAGTTCAATACAAAAGGCTACATGATGGCTGCATTTGCACGCTCGCACAAGGGCACGTTCGGTGAGTTTGCACATACAACTTACACATATCTGAAGGATGCAAATTTTAACGGACTGACTCCGGAATTTGTTGCCAGAGAGCTTTTTGAGAGAGGTGTACTGTCATTCATTCCTTCAATGCTGCTTAAGATGCTTACAAACGGAGGATATGACAGGCTGACAGTGCATAACCAGACAAAGATGATAGAGGCACTTGACATGTCTCCCGGAGAAATTGAGACGGCAGTAATGATTTCGGAAGATGCTTTTAAGAAGTCAGAAGAGACTGCCATTGACATGTTTAACGCAACAGGAAAAGACGTAATTCTTAAGGCTCTGCATCGCATGGGAAATGGAGAGGCTGTCTCAAAGCTGTCCGAATGCGGCTGCCTGTACAGTGCATTTGGCAGGATGTGTCCGTATGACGATAACCACAACTGCATGAGCTGTGATTTCAAAATCACCATGAAGTCAACCATGTTTTTTATGGTAAGCGAGTTTAACAGGCTTAATGCACTGTATAAAAGTGCTACGAGTCTGAATGAAAAAGAAAAATGCGAGTCGATACTTGTAAAGATAGTGATGCCTGCCATGAATGAAATGCTGACATGTGCAGCGGAAACATATGGCACAGATGTAGCACGGATGCTCGAAGAAATCATAAAGGAAGGTACAGGAGGGGAGAAAACGGATGATTAATACGGCTGCGGAAAAGCTTTATATTGCGCGTACAGGAATGATACAGATTGATGATACAAGAATAGAAGAGGCAAAAGAAAAGTTTGAGACATTCAAAAGGGCCGGGGTAATAGGAGAATGCAGGTTTGAGGACAACAAATGGCTGCTGACAGATGAGTATTCAAGAATGAACATGCGCTTTTATGTAAATCCATTCACGTATAAGAGATTTTACGAGAATGTTTTTGGAACAGACCTGAATACCTTCATAGATTACATGAAAGTATTTGTGATAACGGTCATGGGAGAAAATGCTCTGGGTTCGCTTGTCAACATAGTCAGGGACATAAAGCATGTCGTAAGGACAAATTTCAAGGAGCGTGAAGCCTTTGATGACATGATTTCCCTTAAGATGCCTGCAAGGACAAAGGAATTTTTCCGGAAGCTGCCGGAGCCTGTAAATGAAGAAGAATACAGAGTGCTGCTTGGGGAGATAGACCGCATTATTGAATATCAGGATGACTTTTACAGCAGTGAGCCAAGAGATCTTGCATCGTTTGATACATATCTTCTTTTTAATGATATTTTAAACGATTTCTGGAAGTCAGACATTACGGAATATGAGAGGCTTTTCTTTTATCCCCTGTATCTCTGGTGGAAAATAACGGCAGTTATACCATTAAGGCCAAGGGAATTTATCCTTACTCCGCGCAGATGTCTTGAGAAGAAAAAAGACGGCTGGTATCTCACCTTGAGACGCAACAAGATAAAGGGAAGTGGCAGAAGCATAACATATAAGATTGCAGGAGATTATATAACAGTTCAGTACAAAATTCCGGATGGCCTTGCCGCTGAAATACAGACATATCTGGATTACACGACCAGATACGAAAGTACACAGCTTCATACACTTTTTATCACGGATACGCATTACAAACACTGGGAGCGCAGAAAATCAAAGGTAAATCGGTATTTCACCTATACAAACATGAACTGTGTTTTAAGGTATTTTTACAATGATGTTATTGTTGGAAAGTATCATCTGAATGTGGTGGATGACAGGACACTAAAGCATTTAAACAGGGGCGAGATACAGAGACTGCATCTGGGCGACACAAGGCATCTGGCACTTATAAACATTATAGCTGAAGGAGGAACTCCTGTTCTTGCCATGATGCTTGCGGGACATGATGACATAAACATGGCATCGCATTATTACTCCAATATTACGTCACTCATAGAATGCAGGACATATGCACAGTACAGGAAAGTGCTTCAAGGAGAAGTGATGTACACATTAAGCGGGGCAGAATGTCTTCCGGCGGAAGCTTTGAGCTATACCGGTCTCTGCGATGGAAACAGATGCTACTCGGAAAAATACATAAACAGGGACTATTCGGATTGTAGAAAGGTTATTGGACCAAAAGGCGAAATAGCATACTGTCCGAGCTGCAAATATTACAGAAAAAGCTGTACGGAAGACTATTTTAAGGATGATGAAGTGTACAAAAGAAACATTCTCGATGACTGCAAGCACCTTGAAAAGGTAGTGAATCTTGCAAGAAGAATGAACGGAAACAGTGAAGACATTATGCAGGCGTTTTTAAGGATAAAATCAGATGCATACGATTACGAACAGTTTTTAAAAGAAAAAGCAGAAAGAGGTATTAAATAATGGCCAGACCTAAGAAAATGGAAGATGAGGACATGCTGGCGCTTGTACAGAAGTTCTATATAGAGAAATGCAGGAGCAATCCTGCAAAGCTTAAAATTCCGGCAATAGGAAATTACATAAGAAGTCTCGGATATGACATTGATGATTTTCTTATAAGAAAAAACAGGATTGTTAGGGAATATATTAACAGCACAAAGAATACGCAGGTACAGACAGCGGTTACAAGGGTTGCTGCTCACCGTGACATTGATGTGGACGCATTCCTTGCACACAATTCATCACCACAGGCTCTCAAAAAAGCTCTTGTTGCCAGAGACAACTACTATGGGAAAATTGCTGACTCCGCAACATTTATTTTTAAGGAAAATGAAACGCTTGGTAAAAAGATCTCGGAACTCGCAAAGAGAGTGGAGGAACTTGAAGAAAGAAGTATGACAGCGGAAACATCAGTGGCTGAGCTGTCTGTAGAAAACAGGGGCCTTAAAACCATGAACAGGGCATACAGAAAAATCATTGATACTTATGTATATCCGGAAATTGCAAATGAACTGCTTAAAAAGGAAGGTATTCTTTTAAATACAGGGGAGTACGTTGATCCTGTGAAGACAGAAGAAAAGGTAATAAGAGCTGACGATGATATAAAGGACATTACAAATAGTGTGGTTAAAGATCTGTATGACAGGATTGGAAAGTAACATATGGCTGGAAAAAATATTACATTGAGGACTGCAAACCCTATAGCCTCAAAAATGTGGGACAAACGATGGAATGAAATGATCAGACCGGGAATAAGCCCGGATAACGTTCAGGCAGATTCGGCAAACGTGGCATGGTTTAGGTGTATGGATAATCCTGAACATATATTTAAGACTAAAATAAAAGATATGACTGACAGAAGAACTGGGGAAAACTGCGGATGTATATTCTGTGGACCGCATGCCCGTAGGAAATTTGTACCCGCAGTCCATCCACTTTCTGATGAGATTAAAGATATTGAAGATGTCTGGTCTCCAATGAATAAAAACGGTTATACTGAATATGAAACAGACAGTATAGAAAAAGTCAGATGGATATGCAGAAAATGTGGTGGAAGCTTTTATGAAAGCATAAAAGAATATGTACAGACTTTAAAAACCTGCGGGAAAGTAGCATGTCCTTACTGCAGTAACAGCAGGCCTCTTGTAGGCTATAATACACTTGAAACAGTCTTTGACGATATAGAAAGCCGCTGGTCAGAACACAATAAAAGAAGTTATCAGGAATGTACCATAACAAGTCTTTATACTGCCACATGGATATGTCCTAAGTGTGGTAAAGAATTTGATAGAAATGTGGCTGCATATATAAAAGGTATTGAGAGAAATGAAAAAGAAGCTTTATGTCCTGAATGTGCATACGCGGACAGAATAGAAAGAAAAGGCAGTCCAGGTGATAAGATTGAAAACATTGATGAAGTATGGGACGGGTCAAACGAAAAGAATTACAATGAGTATCCAGCTGATAGCTTTGATACAGTCATGTGGAAATGCCCTGACTGTGGCGGCAGATTCAGCATGATGATTGCATACTATATTTTACAACTTGATATCGGCCGGGTTCCATGTCCTTATTGCAGTGGTAAAGAGCCGCTTGCAGGTTTTAACACCATTGAAACTGTGCTGCCATATGCGGCGGAGGTATGGTCTGACGAAAATGAAAAAAGCTATACTAATTATCTTCCTGACAGTGATGAATATGCGAAATGGGTTTGTAGGAAGTGTCATGGCACTTTTAAGAGCCCAATAGATTTGTATATCAGAGATGCTGAGTCAGGAATCAACAGGTGCCCATACTGTTTAAATCTTGAACCGAAAGCAGGATTTAATACGCTTGAGATGTATATTGACGACATTGATGAGGTCTGGAGTCCAAAAAACATGCTCAGTTACACGCATTATATTTTTAATTGCGATATGAGCGCATTATTTATATGTAAAAAATGTCATGGCACATACTCTTATGCTGTAAACAGATATGTAAGTGAACGCAGAAAAGGATTGGAAACATGTCCCTACTGCCAAAATAAAAGTGTTCTTGCAGGATATAATTCGCTCGATACAGTTATTACCAATATAGATGACGTATGGGCCGCATCAAATAAAATGTCTTATAGCAGATTTCCTGTAACCAGTTACATATTGGCGGATTGGAACTGCATGAAATGTGGAAGTGTATTTAAGAAAAAAATATCGAAATATATACAGAATGTAAAAGATGAAAAAGAGAACTGTCCATATTGTAGTGGAAACAAAGTTCTTGCGGGATATAACTCGCTTGATACAGTACTTGATAACATAGATGATATATGGTCTAGTAAAAATGATCAGGATTATACAGAATTTACAATATTCAGCGCCCAAAAGGCAATCTGGAAATGTCCAAAATGTGGAGGCGATTTTAGACGTAAAATTAGAGATTACATACGCAATTTTGAGACCAATACCGAGAACTGTCCATATTGTAGTGGAAACAAAGTTCTTGCGGGATACAATTCGCTGGATACAGTACTTGATAACATAGATGATATATGGTCTAGTAAAAATGATCGAAGCTATACTGATTTCAGTCCGTCAAGTTTTGAATCAGTTGAATGGAAATGTCCTGTCTGCGCTGGAACATTTAAACAAAAAATCCGAAGTTATGTAACACAAGTTGAAAATGGTAACAATCCGTGCCCATACTGTAATGGAAAGAGGGCACTAGCAGGCTTTAATTCGCTGGAGACAGTGATAGATGATTTAGATGATGTATGGGATAAATCTAATGAAAAAAGCTACACAGAAGTGCTGCTTGGTAGCTCATATAATGCATACTGGAAGTGCAGAACTTGCAACGGTGTCTACCAAAAGAAAGTTTCTGATTACGTTAAAGCTGTCAAGGAGGAAAAAAGCATTTGTCCTTACTGTAACAATAAAAAACCGCTTGCCGGACTCAACACAATTGAAGATGTTAAACCCGACTGGCTGGATGAATGGTCTTATAGAGACAATTATCTGTTGTGCGGACCTGATGAGCTTATGCCTAATTCCATGCGCAAAGTATGGTGGAAATGCAAGAAATGTGGTTATCTGTACAAGATGTCTCCAAAAGTGAGAGCTATGTTTGAGTTTAGGCACAAAAAGATATGTCCTCGTTGCAAAGGATTAAGACACAGAAAACATTATATTTGATATTTTTATATGACATCAAGGATATGATCTGTCTCTTATACACATCTCCGAGCTCACGAGACAGGCAGAAA
>ERZ1027036.1055-NODE-1055-length-13055-cov-7.171846_pt1 | contig 13055 bp, 8 predicted proteins | sample MGYA00519441_ERZ1027036 | MGnify/ENA primary metagenome ERZ1027036 (study PRJEB26926, sample SAMN06164792) | human gut metagenome | biome: ENVO:00009003; feature: ENVO:2100002; material: ENVO:00002003 | host: Homo sapiens | place: USA | collected 2012 ... | reverse complement strand
AATATAATACGTTATACATGCTAAGTTTATAGCACATGTTTTGACCCCAACATCTTAATAATAACTTCCAAGTATGCTCTGTAAATCCCAGATGCTTATATTCTGGTCATCCATAACAGATAAATAATCAATCATCCAGCTTCCGTTAAGCTTGATAACCTTCACCGTCATCTTGTCGGACTTCCAGAGGGTATCACTACCATCGCTTATAACAACTCTTCCTGTAAGAGTATAGCCTGCTGTAACCTTGACATCCTTAAATTCCTTCATGAGGTTAACAGCTACCTTACATAAATCCTTTGCCTTTGATGTGGAAATTCCAAGAGAATCTGATAAGTCCTCATAATCATACTTATCATAGTCTGCAATCTCTTCACATGCTGACTCAAAGTATGCTGTGTACAGTCTTGAATAGGTTGAAGCAACGCTTTCAAGCTGATCAGCCTCAAGCTTTTCCTTGTCGGCATAGTCGAACTTTATCTTCCAGCCATCATCATAGCTGTCATCAAGCTCATCATAAAACTCCTGAACTGACTGCTCAGCCTCGTCATACGCCTCGGCAAAATCATCTGAGGTCTTCATAATCTTTACAGCCTTCTTATATGCCGATGCCGCGAAGTCCGGAAGTACTGTCGCTGCAAGTGAATCTATACTTGAAGTCTTTTTATTTATAGCACCTGCTATACTGTCAATCGGCTTCTTATATGCATTCGCACTATGTAAGAAAAAGGTGATACCTCCTGCAACAGCGATTATAAGCACCAGCACTGCAATTACAAGACCTTTCTTTCCCTTCTTCTTTCCGCCATCCACAACCGGCTGCTCCGTGCTTACATTCTGATTGACATTCCCACCATCAGCTTTCTGTGTGCAGTTACATATTTCTCCATCAGCAAGCGGTCTGCCGCAATTTTCACAAAATGCCATTTCGTTCCTCCTTATACATTATATTGTTGAATCCCTGACAATAAAAATTATAGCTTTTTTATAGAAAAAAGCAACAAAAAAACCAAATTTTCTCAAATTTACCAGGTTCTCCATCAATGCTGTCATGAAGCCTTATAATCTCCATTAACTATACATCCCGCCATAAGGGAGGCAAAAATTGTCATCGTAACAGAAAAGTCCAGATAGAAAAAGCTCACAATATATCCTATCATAAAAAGTCCTAAAAGCTTATCTTCGATTGCCGTCTTTTTTCTGTAGTCATCAAGTGCCTTATATGCCAGAGCGCACATAAGCGCTATCGTCAAAAACAGTGCTATGAATCCACACTGCGAAAGAATATTGTCGAGAACACCTGCGAAATTATTGATATACACATAAATGTAGAGCAATGCCGTGGTCACTGTCTTCGTTCCGTCATGCAGCTGCATTCCGAAAATATCATTCATATTCATTATTCCCCAGAAAAATAATACCGCAAATGTTATTCCTATCGTGGTCTGCCATCTCTTAAGGGACGGAATATGCTTCTTATCCCTGTCAGACTTTATTCTTGGATGTCTCTCCCTGAGAAGAAGGCTTGCAAATCCTAATATCACCAGAACAACATATAGGCCCTCATTTTTTGCCAGCAGCTGCATAAGCCCATCCTTCAGCGGGATATTCTTGAGAAAGAATACTATACCAACCATTTTCAGTATAAAGACCATCATAAACCATACTAATACATACTTTGATACAGCCGTATAGGTTGCGTCAAGCACCATTATTGCTGCAATAATCATCCCAATACAGATAATTATTCCATTACTGTCCTGATTAATTACAAAGATAAACATGCTTCCGATTACCCCAAGTGCAAACGGAACACATTTTGCTCCTGTTATATTGGTAAAGCCTGCTATGGAAAACAGCAGGATAACCGCGGCAAAGCTCAGAAATCCGTCATTTATTGTCCTGCTCACCAGAAACTGCACTCCCGCAATGACCAGAACAGGAATAAACATAATTGAAAGCACCATCGGCAGATACTTCTTAATACCACCAAGCATTGCCCCCGCAAGGTAGACCAGAATGCAAGCCGTCATATACACTGCCTGCAGATACTGTCCGTTAAATATTCCCAATATTGCAAAATACAACGCCATTCCGACAAACAGTATATTGAGAGATCTGTCATTCTTCATTATCAATGGAATCTCATCAATGTATTTTTTCATAATGCTTCTCCAGCTCCTCTACTTATATTCATCCTTCAGATTGAAGAAATAATACAGTACCGTCCCTTGATAGCCCTCATACATAACCTTAGGTCCATCAACCTGATAGAACTCACTCATTCTTTCTATTGCTGCCTTAGAATCTCCGCGATTCCATGGAATTTCAATATATACCAGCCGTTCAGGGAGTTTTTCAAGCTTTAGGACACCGTCAACCGCCACTCTGTTCACATTCACAAAGCAGCCATCCGCCTGTCCGCTGTGGTACACAATCTCACCTTTTTTTCTATCCCACTTGATATTATCCTGCCGGAACTGTGTCTCTCCTTCATTTGCGGATGAAGCCACCACTATATCCGTGTCCGAAGCATACTCCTTGAGAATACTATCTATTGCTTCATTTACAAATGTATAATGATAATTATAATAACCGTAATCGCCAAGATTTCCATTGAGTGCTTTCTCATCCTTGGAAAACCCCGCAGTATACAGTATCGGAAAACGGTTAGTCTCCATATTCGTAAACAGCTTCGCACTCACAGGGTCAATCGTAATCATAGTCTCCCCCAGCATAAGAGCACCTATAACCGTAAGTGTTGAGAGAATCACCCTTCTCCTCTCAAAAAGCTTGATGAGCATGATCACGCCGAACATGGAAAGTAATGTGTCTGCCAGCATATTGTACCTTGGCAGTGTTGCCTTAGGATATGCCAGAAGATACAGCACATACACTGCATAGCACCCTGTCATGACAAGCCATGGCGTAAATTCCATTCTGTGTGTTCTTCTCACGCGCATATTTGCATACACCATGACAATGCCCATAAGCACGACTATAAGCCATATCCAGTTAAAATTGAGTACATACAGCTGTGCAAGCTTGATTCTGATGTAGTAACCGGAAAATGCTATTCCGTTCACTGCGCACACCCTGATAACACCGTATACAAAGAACATTGCCGCTGCTATCGCAGCCATGGCCACTATTCCGGTCTTTACATTGTACTCATCGCCATCCGTGTCATAGCTGTTATCGTCCTCTGCCGGCTTCTCCTGTGTCCCCCGCTTCTTGTCTCTGAGCGCTGTCACAAGCAGCCCGATTAAATATGTTCCAACAAAGCACAGTGCTACAAGCATGCCCGAGCTCTTGGTTGTCCCAAGCATCATAAGCCAGAACACCATCAGTATATATTTCTTGTTGACACAGCAGTACAGCGCATATATGAAAAACATCGTCATTCCATACTCTAATCCGCATAGCGTCGACATTCCAAGCGCCATAGGTGATAATGACACAACCAAAGCCGCAAAAAACAGTATTATAAGCCTTGCCTTAGGGAAAAGCCGCCTGAATGTCATATAGATACATGCTGCCGCTGCCATTCCCATAAATAACTGGCTCCACTGGAAGCCTATTCCACGGCCGGGGATAAGGAATTCGCCCATAAGCGCAAAAAAGCAGTAACCATGCGCATTTCTGTCCGCAATCTTTCCAGCCTCCAAAAAGTCTGTCACAATTATATCCGGATTATATAACAGCTTTTCCAAGGATTCATAGCAGGTCAGACCTTCATCAAGCTGCACAGTTCCAACCAGCCCGGCTCTTATAAGATAATGAATGGTGATAAGCAGGGCACATACAGTCACATCGCGATAATCAGGTTTTATAAATCCCCCTTTTATCTGAAGTAATACAATTCCAGCTATCATAACAAGCAGTAGTATCGTACCTATGACCAGTCCCGTATCCACCAGACCTGTGAAGCTGTCGCTCCATACCGTGCCATACAGCTCCGATACCCTTGCCAAAGCAAAAAATAGCACAAAAAACAGCGCAATAAAGTTAACCTGCACTATATTATTTATTAAATTACGGTTATTCCATCCGGATGCTGCATTTTTCATTTTCTATCCATTCCCCTGACATCATCAACAAACTCTGCCTGTCTTACAAGCTCATGAGCCATACTCTCACGAAGCCTCTCATCCTCGACAGCCCTCAGATACATTTTAATTGATTCCTCAAACGCATCACAGGACGGTAACTCTACAGTCCTGCTGCCGGCTCCTGTTTCAACAAGTGCCACCGGCTTAAAGCCATCCGGTGCCGTATATATTCTTCCTGTTGTAAGCCTTCCCCTGCTTCCCCATAGCTCAAGTGAGCATTGATACTGACAATCCATTCCGAACGCCGCCTGTGCTATGACTCCGTCATCATTCACGAACTCCGCGGTGCCGAATATATCGATGCCTGTCTTTTCATCATAGTCAAGCTGTGATGACACAAGCCTCATACTTTCTCCAAGCAGCATGTCGATGAGCTTAATAGTGTAGCCGCCATTGTCCATCATGGTGCCTCCGCCAAGCTCCTTAACATACCTGAAATCGCCCTCAGCCCTCCTTGGAAATCCGAAGCTTGTCCTTACAAGCCTCAGCTTTCCAAGCTCACCCGATGCGATAAGGTTCTCTATCTCCTTTAGCTGTGCATGGAATTGGAACATATAATTTTCCTGTACAACAAGTCCTTTTTCTCCGGCTATTCCCACAAGCTCCCTCGTGTCATCAGCCGAAGTTGTCGATGGCTTTTCAAGGAATACATGTTTCCCCGCAAGCAGAGCCTTTTTTGCCCACTCATAGTGAAATGCAGGAGGAAGCGGTATATAAACGCAATCGACACTGTCATCACCTATAACCTCATTATATGATGAGTAAACATGCACATTATACTTTTCAACAAATCTCTTTAACTTATCCGGGGAGTTAGATGCCACTCCGGCACACTCCACGCCTTCAACCTTCATAAGCGCCGGAATGAACTTATTGAAGGCTATATCTGCCGCACCAAGTATTCCTATTCTAAACATAAAATATCCAATCCTTTCGATAATCTATATATACGGCTATATCTCCAGCAATGAGAGCAGATTCCTAAGCTGTATATTAAGGCAGTTATTAATCTGTATCATATAATTTAATGTGCCGTAATCAATCCAGAAATATCCCTCCGGAAGCTCCTTAAGCTCATCAGGTTCTATCTCAACAATATAATTATGATTCTGCTCGTGATAGAAGCGTCCGCCCTCCTCAGACAATATGACCTGATACTGAGTCTCATGTGCAGCAATCTTCTCACGGAACAGTGCGTCGACCGCATTATCGCTATCTGCCTTTTTAGTCGGCTCCCACTGAACCGATGGTCCAAGCTCAATATAGTCAAACGAACCAATCTCCGGTCTGCCTGCAACAAGAAATTCCTTCTTTCCATTGACCGTTCTTGTTATAAGCCCGAAAGCTGCCTTGCCGATTGCCTTAAAAAGCGGCTGGCTCCACTGCTTTACCTCTCTTCCGGTAATATCTATGTCATAATATCTCACCATATAGTCCGCCTCATGGCTGCAGGTGACTCCCGCGTCGTCCACGCTCCAGTCGCGGAGCTGATTGAGCGGCACAAGCACAGTCTTTTTCTCCTCGAACATCTTATAATTGTTCAAAAACTGATATATCTCCGATATATTTGCCGTGATTCCACCTGTAAATATCGAATGGAAAAATGTCTTATCCGTAAAATATTCCGAAAGCTCCGAAAGCTCACCCTCCGAAAATCCGCAATTGGTGAGTGGTATTCCCGAAAGAACCGTCCTTGTATCCATGTTCACAAGATTGTCTATCTTCATCAGCTGTTTTATCTGTCCCAAGGTCATCCACCTGTAATTCGGCAGAACCTCAATATCCTCATCAAGAAGCATTATAATGTTGCGGTTTCGCTTCTTATAGAATCTTCCCGCCTGCTCGGACTGAATCTGGTCATAGATAACTGTATAATTTTTTGAATTGTAGAAATAATTAAAATAATTAGGTAGAACTCCACCGTGTCTTCTCGTATAATTGCTCTTGGTTGCCTGTATGGTCGGAGAAATCTGAATGACATTCACGTTGCCCGGTTCAATCTTGGCCTGCATAAGGAAATTGATTACTCCGTCAATCTCCTTACATATAATCCCAAGATATCCTATCTCCGGCTGCACGATTATGGGCTGCTCTGCTACAAGCCTGTTGTTCTCATAGCGCTGTATTCCGGTTATCGAAAAGAAGGAGCGTTTTCTGTTATGTATCTCCCCCACATAATCATCATAGAACCAGAAGCTGTTGTCCCCCGACTCACACTCCTTGATTGAAACACGCGCATCACGGTTAAGAGCCGCCACCCAGTCGAGTATCTGCGCTGTCGAGTTGACATTTCCCTCCGTTGCCGACCATGATTTAATTATTTTTCTGATAATCTCCTTCATTAAAAAAATCCCCATTTCCCTTGATTCCACAATATAGCATTGCCTTACCTTGTCTTTATTTTCCCAGAAGCCTGTTCTTTAAACCTCCGAGCTTTATCTTTAGCTGCGCCCCCAGCTGTGACATACATACCGCCGCATAGCTCTTGTCAAATGCCTGAATAGCACTCTTAGCGCGTCCCGAACAGTGAATCGCAAATACCCTGACCAACGTCCCGTCAGCTTTTACAAGGTATGGCTGCTTTCTGTCCAAAGCATCCTTCCTGATAACATATTTTTTAATTCCGGCAAATGAATTATACCTATATTCGTTCTCCGAGAAATTCACCCTGTCACACAGATTCTGGTCTATGGTTCCTCCGTCGAATATTCTGGCTGAATTTAAAACCCTGTCATTATCCTTCGACCACAGATACACCAAAGTCATGTCGCACACGCCGCCCGCAAGGTTATGCTCCCTCTGATAGTTCCACTTTTTAAGCAGAAGCTCCTTATTATCGGCAAATGTGCTCCGGCAGAAATTAAGGAAATCATCGAGTGCCTCCCTTGTCCAGTATGAACAATGGCAGCATGAACTCCACCCATAATCCTTCTCCTGTCCGTCAACCGTTGATACCATGGCATAAGCACCTTTAAGTGATGGTATGCTGCTGTAATCCGCACAGTTGTACAGATCACTCTCAGCGACAAGTATCCTGTCAAAATCAAGCTCCTTCATAAGCTCATAATACAGAAAATATCTCTTGAAGCATATCTGCGCAAAAAAATCCGTGTATGTCGAATAGTTCTCAAATACTTTTAAAAACTCATTATATCTTGTAAGGTCAAGCTTTTCATGATCAAACCATTCCCCTGCAACCTTCCTGTTAGCTTCATCGCCAAGCAGAATCACCCGCTCATTCCATCTCTGCGCCGACTGTACACTGTACGGAAGATGTTCAGGACATCCCACATGAAATATTACTACCGGTATAATATCCTTTTTCTCACTGCTGCCCATCTGTTTTTTTCTCCTGATTCTCTTCTTTAAGACCCGAAGTATTATTCATATAAGCAAGTTCATTTACTATCGAATCCTGGGTTGTCCCTGCCATAGGAACCGGCTTGTCATCAAAGTTAATCGTCTTTTCGACGACCACAAGCGGTCTGTGAATGACACGCTTATTGATGTTCAAAATGTATTCACCGATAAGCCCGATGAAAAACAGCTGGATGGAACCGATAAGGAATATACCTATCACAATAGGTGCCGTACCGGCAGTAAATGTGTACCAATGTGTCAATTTATAAACAAGGTATATTACTGCAACCAGCATCGAGAGCGCTGAGGCTATGAAACCGAAAAAGGTTGCCAGTCTTAAGCCCACCTTGGTATATGATGTGATACTAAGCATCGCAGCGTCATACAGTGAATAGAAATTATTCTTGGTCTTTCCGGCACGTCTCTTTGGCTGTGTGTACTCAAGATCCTTCCTCTTAAAGCCGTACTCTGCAACTATTCCTCTTATAAACGGCATCGGGTCATCAAGCTGTCTTAAAAGATGGATAAAGGTCTTATCATACAAGCCGAAGCCTGTAAAATGCTCAATCATCTCGACATCGGACATCTTGCGTATCATCTTATAATAAATTGTTCTTAACATATAGATGAATTTGTTTTCTTTGCTGTGGCTCTTTATTCCGCTCACTATCTTATAGCCATTCTCCCACTCTGCGACGAACTTAGGAATCATCTCGACCGGATCCTGGAAATCACAGCACACCGATATGGCACAATCTCCGGTGGTCTGGCACAGACCGTAAAAGGGTGAGTTGAACTGTCCGAAATTCGTCACATTGAAAATAGCCTTTATATTTTTGTTTCCCTCGCATATCCTCTCGAGATATTCCCTTGTTCTATCCTGTGAGCAGTTATCTATAAATAAAATCTCATAGTCGTACTGAGGCAGATCCCTTGTCATGACACCGACGAGTGCTTCACTCATCGGAATGACATTCTCCTCCTCATTGTAGCACGGAACCATGATGCTTATTTTCTTTCTTTTCTTATTTTCTTCCAAAATGCTCCTCTTTTCTGCCGTTTTGCGGCATGTCCGCCTTAGTATCCGTACAACGGAACACCATAAGTGCGGACCCATTCTATCGTCTTTTTAATTCCATCATCAAATGTTGTCTCAGGAACGAATCCAACATCCTGCCAAAGCCTGCTTATATCTGCTGTCAGGTACATTACCTGCGCACTGCCATAAGGTATCTCACCGAATCCTAAGAGACTCTCATCCGCCCTCGCCGCCCTGCACAGTCTTAATATATATTCTCTCAGCTCACCTTCTGCTTCGCCTGCAAGGCAGTATGTTCTGCTCTGTACACTAAGCGATGATGCACCCAGCATAAACAGTGCCCTCGCGGCATCCCCTGAGTACAGGTAATTCCATATCTGCTCCCCCTTTGTCAGGGAGACTCTCTCCCCGGACAAAAGACCCCTTATAACCGACATTATCATAGTGTTCCTCCCATCAAAGGGACCATAGACGCTTAAAACACGCACCCATGAATGTCTGAGCCCAAGCTCACGGCACAGCTCTGCGCTGCGTATTCCGGCGGCAAGCTTCGCCCTGCCGTACTCATTCTCCGGAAGTGTGCGTGTGTCAGGTGTTAATCTGCCCTCGAACCTTCCGTACTCCGCCTGTGAGCCTGCACCTATAAAATGTGTACAGCCAAGTTTCTTTGCAAGCCTCACGGCATCAAGAGTGTACTCTACGTTTTTCTGCTGCATATCTGCATCGTTTCGCTGTGCACCGAAGGTTCCGCTCCAGCCAAGATGATAAAATACAGCGGTGTCGGCTCCACCTGCTGCTTTCGTCAATAAATCCTGCGAAGCGTAGGTCTGCATATCCTGTGTATTCCTGCTCAAGGCGTAGCCTGAAAGCTCTTCAAGGCTCACATACTCTATCCTCAACAATCCGCTTGCAAGCTCCCCGGAAAAGCTGTCCTTCACACGGTCATTCCGCCCGGAGCCTTTCCGCAGAAAGACCGTGGTGCTTATTCCGTTTTTCAAAAGTTCACCTACAAGTGCCATCCCTATAGCTCCTGTCGCACCTGTTATATATGCTTTTTTCATAGCACGTCCCTTATTCGTTATTTTGCTATATCTTACTCGTTATATTGAATTGTATGGCGGTATCAGCATATTGCGCTCTAACTCCTCCTTAGGAAGAAACGGAGCAAGGTCCTCAAGCGGTGCCGACACCAGTGTTCCGTCCTCAAGCCTCTTTGTAGCTGACTTCGGTTCAAACTTCTGTCCTCTGCTCACGAACACCTCGCATATCGCCGGCCCCTTCATCGCAAGCACTTCGTCTATCACATTGAAGCTACTGTTGTTCTTAACCGCCCTGTATTCATAGCCGTAAGCCCACGCAAGCTTTGCCATATCCGGAAAGCTTAAGTCCCCGCTGTCCTCGCCGATACCCACAAGCGGCTCACCGAAGAAATTCTTCTGTGTCTGACGTATCGAATGATAGCCGCCGTTGTTAATCACGAATATTTTCATGTCCATTCTGTGATGAATAATTGTCTGAAGCTCCTGAAGATTCATCTGAATACTGCCGTCGCCGGTCACACAGATAATATCCTTATGGGCATTATTCTTTATTATATCATAACTGTCGGCAGGATTGCCACTATTTTCATTATGTGCCACCCACGCTCCTATGGCCGCCGGCAGATCATAGCCCATTGAGGCAACCGCCGAATTGATTATAAAACGCTGGTGCTCCTTTATCACATAGGCGTGGCTTCCGACAACGCATGCCGAACCATTTCCTACAACCGTAATCTGCCCCGGCTCAAGCCTTCTGCTCAATTCTTTGATAAACGCATATACGTTAGCATACTCATGTCCGTTCTCAATACAGCTCTCATAATGCTTTTTCTGAACCACAGGATAATCATTCTTCCAGCCGCGGCATATCTCATGCCACTCACTGTCATCAAACAGCTTTTCTCTCTCACCACAGACCTCATCAAGACATTCATCAAGCATTGTGAGAAAATCAAGCGCATCCGCCCAGACAGGCATGTCCACATGGAGAGTCGGCTTTTTAAGCTCCTCGGCATCCACATCCTCTACAATCGTGTACGCAGCTCTCGCCCAGCTCTTATAATTATATCCAACCTGTCTTATGCTCAGCCTGCTTCCGACAGAAAGAAATAAATCACTGTTCTGCACTGCAAAGTTACCTGCTCTGTCGCCCATTATTCCGGCGCGCCCCACATACAGCCCATCATCGTCCGCACACAAATCTATACTGTCCCAGCCTGTCACAACAGGGATATTCAGCTTCCTCCTGACGCTCTCAAAAACCTTCTCCGCCCCGGCTATGCGTATTCCGTTTCCGGCATTAAGAACCGGACGCTTTGATGACTTTATCCTATCAATAACGGACATCACAAGCTCCCTTGATACCTTCGGAGGCAGTGTATCCTCATACTCCCTGTAATCTGCACAGCTCTCGTCATAATCTGCAAGGTCATCCGTATCGATACAGGCACCCTGGACATTGAGAGGGATGTCAAGCCATGTTGGTCCCGGTCTGCCCGTTGTCGCTATATGGAATGCCTTTTTTACATAATATTTTATCTTGTCCGGCTCCGTCACCAGCTCACAGTATTTTGTCATGGAAGCAACAGCCCTTGTTATGTCGAACTCCTGATCGCCCATAGCCCTTATCCCAAGCCCTGTGCTCCGCGCGGTGGTATCATATCTTACCTGTCCCGAAATCACAAGCATTGGTATGGAATCTAAGTAAGCACCCAGCACTCCTGTGAGTGTATTCGTGCCTCCCGGCCCCGTTGTGACACACAAAAGAGCAGGCTTCCCGGCAATCCGGGCATAACTTTCTGCCCCGATTGCGCAAGCCTGCTCATGGTGATTGTATATACATTTCAAGCTTTCGCTGTGTCCAAATGCATCATTAAGGTGCATGGCTCCCCCGCCCGTAACTGTAAACACGTGCTCTATTCCAAGCTGTGCTGTGAGCTGCGCTATATAATCTGATACCTTAATTCTCATGTATACTCTCTCCAATCTCAATGGCTTTATTTTACACTGCCCGGTATTGCATAGGCTGTATGTGATGCTCTAATTAAAAAGTATTCTTAATTATTCCTTTTTTGCTATGTTTTCTCTGATTTGCTATATTTTCTCTGATTTGCTGTCTCACTACGATTTACTATCTCAACACGGCTTCATGGATAGTCTTTATCATATATGATAGCTTAGTCTCTGTCATGCCCGGATAGACACCTATCCAGAAGGTATTTTCCATAATTAAATCCGTATTCTCAAGACTGCCTGCCACCCTGAAGCCTGTGCCCGAAGCCCTCATTCCATCAAAGCAAGGCTGCTTTATTAAATTTCCGGAAAACAGCATTCTTGTCTGTACATTGCGGCTCTCAATATATCCGACAACCTTATTCTTGTCCGTTCCAGGCCTGCAGGTCATGCAGAAGCCGAACCAGCTTGGGTTGGAATTTTCCACCGCCTCAGGAAGGTAGAAGTACTCCGCGAGGTCGGAAAGTCCTTCATATAGCGCCTTGAAATTCTCCCTTCTTCTCTCAACAAAGGATGGGAATTTCTTCAGCTGTGCACAGCCGATAGCCGCCTGCATATCGGTAGCCTTGAGATTGTAACCAAAATGGGAGTACACATATTTATGGTCATAGCCCTTCGGAAGCCCACCGTACTGTCCGTCAAATCTATGTCCGCACAGATTGTCCTGACCGGAGGCGCACACGCAGTCCCTTCCCCAGTCGCGGAGTGAGCGTATTATCTTGTTGAGCAGTGGATTGTCCGTGTACACCGCTCCTCCCTCGCCCATAGTCATGTGGTGTGGCGGATAGAAGCTGCTCGTTCCTATATCGCCCACAGTTCCGGTAAGCCTTGTCCTTCCGTCGATGGTATACTCAGAACCCAGCGCGTCGCAGTTATCCTCCACAAGCCATAGTCCATGTCTGTCGCAGAATGCCTTGACTGCGGATAAATCGAACGGATTTCCAAGTGTATGCGCTATCATAACCGCCTTAGTTCTCTCCGAATAAGCCTGTTCAAGCTTAGTCACATCAATATTGTATTGTGGAATCGTCACATCGACAAACACAGGAACCGCACCATACTGTATAATCGGTGTGACTGTAGTCGGAAAGCCCGCCGCAACGGTGATAACCTCATCCCCGCGCCCTATGGCACGCTCACCTAAAAGCGGTGAAGTGAGTGCCATGAATGTGAGAAGATTCGCCGATGAGCCTGAATTTACAAGGCTGCAGAAGCGCACCCCAAGATATTTTGCGAACTCACTCTCAAACTGTGCCGTATATCTTCCTGATGTAAGCCAGAATTCAAGAGAGGAATCAACAAGCTTCACCATCTCATCATGGTCATAGACCCTCGCCGCATAAGGGAGACGGTCGCCTTCCTTATATTCTTTATTCTGATTGTGGAAGCGGTCACAGTACTCACTCACCAGCTCAAGTATCTGCTCGCGCGCCTCCTTTTCATTCTTTCCCTCAAACATGTGATGCTGTCTCTTATACACATCTGACGCTG
>ERZ1027036.1050-NODE-1050-length-13115-cov-5.773890_pt1 | contig 13115 bp, 7 predicted proteins | sample MGYA00519441_ERZ1027036 | MGnify/ENA primary metagenome ERZ1027036 (study PRJEB26926, sample SAMN06164792) | human gut metagenome | biome: ENVO:00009003; feature: ENVO:2100002; material: ENVO:00002003 | host: Homo sapiens | place: USA | collected 2012 ... | reverse complement strand
GTGGGCTCGGAGATGTGTATAAGAGACAGCTCAATAACACGTCTTTTCGTTATGTTTTCAAGAGCCGGTTCATCTGCCGAAAGAATAGAAGAAATATTACAAGCCCGGTCTGACATTAAGAATCAGGATGCTAATGATAATAAAAGCTGTGATGAGAGCCTTCCGTATATTGTTTTTGATAATGTGAGTTTCTCATATAATGGAAACGTTGATAACCTTTCTGATATTTCATTTTCACTGGAAAAAGGCCAGAAGCTTGGAATTATTGGTGCAACAGGCTCTGGAAAGACAACAATTATCAATCTTTTAATGAGATTTTATGATGTCTCATCAGGAAAGATATTCATTGATGGAAAAGATATTCGTGATTATGATGTGGGTGTTCTGCGTGAGAAATTCGGTGCTGTATTTCAGAATGACATTATATTTGAAGACAGTGTTTCGGAAAATATAAAACTTGGAAGAAATATAACTGACGAGAATATGAAAAAAGCAGCAAAAGCATCATGTATTGATTCACATATAAGCCAGATGGATGAAGGATACGATTCATTTCTTGCAATAAGAGGAAATAACCTTAGTGGTGGACAGAAACAGAGAATGTTAATTTCGCGTGCGATTGCGGGAAATCCTGAGATTCTTGTGCTTGATGATTCTTCAAGTGCACTGGATTACAAGACTGATGCAGCAATACGAAAAAATATTGATGAAATGGGAAAAAACACAACTACAATTATAGTGGCACAAAGAGTAAGTTCAGTGCTTGACTGTGATAAGATAATTGTTATAGATGAAGGCAGGATTGCAGCATGTGGAAATCATGATAAGCTTCTTAAAACATGTGCAATTTATGCAAGAATAAGCAGTCTTCAGAGCGGAATAACACAGTAAAGGAGAAAGTGTTATCATGGCAAAAACAGGTGCAGATATGTTCCGTATGGGACCAAAGATTGCAAAGGGAACAAGTGCGGAAGAGATATATAAAAACAGCATAAGTATCAATAAAAAGGGTACTATTTTGAGACTGTCAAAATACCTTATGAAATATAAATATCTCATGGCAGCAGCGTTATTTTTATCAATTGCGGGTAATGTTTTTGCACTTATCGGACCAAAGCTTTCAGGTCAGGCGATTGATGCAATAACCGGTACCGGTCAGGTGGATTTTAAAAAAGTCACGCATTACTGTATTCTGATGGCAATATTTTATATTGCATCTTCAGTAATGTCTTATATACTTTCTGTCCTTATGATACATATAACACAGAAATGTGTTTACCAGATGAGAAAAGATGTCTATGACAGCCTTATGAAACTTCCGGTATCATATTTTGATAAACATCAGACGGGTGAGATATTAAGCAGAATTTCTTATGATATAGATACAGTAAATACATCGCTTTCAACTGACCTTGTGCAGATACTCACGAGTGTTATAACGGTTGTCGGCTCGTTCTTTATGATGCTTTCGATATCTCCGATGCTGATACTTATATTTGTTGTAACAATACCTTTGTCATTTCTTATAACAAAGTTTATTACAGGAAAAACAAGACCATTGTTTCGGGAGCGTTCAGCAGCACTTGGACGTCTCAACGGATTTGTTGAAGAGATGATAGGCGGGCATAAGACAATAAAAGCATATCACAGGGAAGAAAATACTATTAACAAGTTCAAAGAAAATAATGATGATGCCGTAAAATGTTATTATGAGGCAGAGTATTTCGGAAGCATGACAGGTCCGTGTGTTAATTTTGTTAATAATCTTTCGCTTGCATGCATATCTGTTTTTGGTGCTGTATTATACATCGGAGCTAGGATTTCAATTGGCGATATTTCTTCGTTTGTACTTTATTCGAGAAAATTTTCAGGTCCTATCAATGAGGCAGCAAATGTACTGAATGAATTCCAGTCTGCAATTGCAGCGGCAGAAAGGGTGTTCAGGATTATTGATGAACCGAAAGAGCCTGTAGATAAGCCTGATGCAGTCAGCCTTAGTAATGTAGAAGGAAAAGTTGATTTTGATAATGTAAGCTTTGGGTATGTAAGAGATAAGATGATACTTAAAGATATAAGTCTGTCAGCAAAACCCGGACAGGTAATAGCAATAGTAGGTGAAACAGGAGCCGGAAAGACAACAATAATTAATCTTCTTATGCGTTTTTATGATATTGCCAGCGGCAAGATAAGCATTGATGATAAAAACTACAGGGATTATAAAATGTCGGATTTAAGGAAATCTTTTGCCATGGTTTTACAGGATACATGGCTGTTTAACGGAACGGTGTACGAAAATATTGCATATGGTAATGAAAATGCTACAAGGCAGCAGGTTATAGAAGCAGCTAAAGCAGCAAAGATTCACAGATATATTGAAAGTCTGCCTGATGGTTATGATACTGTGCTTACTGAAAATGCAACAAATATTTCAAAAGGACAGAAACAACTGCTTACGATTGCGAGAGCAATGCTTCTTGATTCGTCAATGCTCATACTTGATGAGGCGACGTCAAATGTTGATATAGTAACAGAGGCGGATATATCCGGTGCAATGGTCAAACTTATGAAAAATAAAACATGCTTTGTCATTGCACACAGACTGTCTACAATACAGAATGCAGACAGGATTCTTGTGGTAAAAGACGGCAATATTGTAGAGCAGGGAACACATCAGGAACTGCTTGATAAAAAACAGTTCTATTACAGTATGTATAATGCTCAGTTTTCGTGAAAAACAAGGGATTATACAGTAATTGACTACTTGTATTTTCAGATGGTAGAATATATAATTAATATTAAAACTAGAAAGAGACACAGCTGGAGCTGATGATGAAGCGGAGGTAATGGTATGCCGGAAAAGATTGTACTTGAACAGGATAAGAATATTAAAACAAAAGAAGTTGAGAGACCGGTGGATACTCCTGCGGATTTCACAAGCCCGGAGGTGCTTTATCAGGATTTAATCACAGAGATTAAAAAATATCATCCGTCATCGGATTTATCTGATATTGAGAAAGCATATAAGGTCGCTTACAAGGCACATGAAGGACAGAAGAGAAAGTCGGGTGAGCCATATATAATTCATCCTCTTTGTGTTGCAATTATACTTGCAGAACTTGAGCTTGATAAGGAGTCGATTATAGCGGGTCTTCTGCATGATGTAGTTGAAGATACAGTTATGACAAGTGAAGATGTAGAAAAAGAATTCGGCTCTGAAGTTGCACTTCTTGTTGATGGTGTTACAAAGCTTACACAGCTCAACTATGAGCATGATAAAATAGAAGTCCAGGCAGAGAATCTTCGTAAGATGTTTCTTGCTATGGCAAAAGATATTCGTGTAATTATGATAAAGCTTGCCGATAGACTTCACAATATGAGAACAATGCAATACCAGTCACCGGCTAAGCAGATTGAAAAGTCAAGAGAGACTATGGAAATATACGCTCCTATTGCACACAGGCTCGGTATTTCAAAGATTAAGGTTGAACTTGACGACCTTTCAATGAAATATCTTATGCCTGATGTATACAACGATCTTGTTGAGCAGGTAAATCTCAACAGACCAGGCAGGGAAGCATTTATCAAGAGCATTATAAAAGAAGTCGGAATGCACATAAGCAATGCCGGAATTGAGGCAGAGATTGACGGAAGAGTAAAGCACTTCTTTTCTATTTACAGAAAGATGGTCAACCAGAATAAGACACTTGACCAGATTTATGATATTTTTGCCGTAAGAATCAAGGTTGACACAGTAAAGGACTGTTATGCCGCACTCGGTGTAATACATGAGATGTATAAGCCAATCCCGGGACGTTTCAAGGATTATATAGCAATGCCTAAGCCTAATATGTATCAGTCGCTTCATACAACATTGATTGCTTCTAACGGACAGCCGTTTGAGGTGCAGATTCGTACTTATGAGATGCACAGAACTGCTGAGTATGGTATTGCGGCACACTGGAAATATAAAGAAGGCAAGAGCGGTGCACCTTCCAATGAAGAGGCAAAGCTTAGCTGGCTTCGCCAGATGCTTGAATGGCAGACAGAGATGTCTGATAACAAAGAATTTCTTTCTTCTATTAAGAGTGATTTGAATCTTTTTTCAGATAATATATATTGTTTTACACCTACAGGTGATGTCAAGAATCTTCCGGCCGGTTCATGCCCTGTTGATTTTGCATACAGCATTCACAGTGCAGTCGGCAATAAGATGGTAGGTGCAAGAGTCAACGGCAAACTTGTAACCATAGATTATGAATTAAAGAGTGGTGACAGAGTTGAGATTATCACATCGCAGAATTCAAAAGGACCGAGCCGTGACTGGCTTAATATTGTCAAGAGCACGCAGGCAAGAAACAAGATTAATCAATGGTTTAAGCAGGAGTTAAAAGAAGATAATATTTTAAAGGGCAAGGAGCTTATAACTAATTACTGTAAGACAAAAGGCATTGTTCTTTCTGATATTATGAAACCTGAAAATCAGGAAAAGACACTTAACAAGTATGGCTTTAAAGACTGGAATTCACTTCTGGCATCTGTCGGACATGGCGGATTAAAGGAAGGTCAGGTTGTCAATAAGCTTGTTGAGGAAAATGAAAAACGCAAGAAAGCCGAAGTTACTGATAATGATGTATTGGAAGGCATTGTACAGCAGGAAGCAAAGAATAAAGATAAATATAAAAAAACACGTGGCGGTATAGTAGTCAAAGGCATACATGATGTAGCCGTAAGATTTTCAAAGTGCTGCAATCCGGTGCCGGGCGATGAGATTGTCGGATTTGTAACAAGAGGAAGAGGTGTTACAATACATCGTACAGACTGTGTAAATGTTCTTAATTTTCCTGAAAATGAGAGAGAACGTCTCATTGAGGCTGAATGGGAGCAGGTTGATTCATCTGCTGATAAATACAGCACTGAGATTAATATTTTTGCAGGTAACAGAACCGGACTTATTGTAGATATATCAAGAATATTTACAGAGGCTAACATAGATGTTAAATTTATGAACAGCCGTGTTAATAAGAAAGGTATTGCAACAATTAATCTTGGATTTGACATACATGGAAAAGATGAGCTTAACAGGCTTGTAGAAAAGCTTAGAAATATCGAAGGCGTTACAGATATAGCAAGAACAGCAGGCTGATTAAAAACTGGAGAAATAATATGAATATAAAAATGGATTATACTGTAATACCGGGAGTTTCAACAAACTGTTATCTTCTGATAAACAAAGATACAGACGAAGCAGTTATAATTGACCCGGCTGGCAATGAGCCACAGATTAGTGCTTTGATTGAAAAAAATAAATGTCGCCCATGTGCAATACTTATAACTCATGGCCATTATGACCATATAGGTGCAGCAAGGCAGCTTGCCGTTAAATATGGAATAAAAGTGTACGCGGGTGAGCATGAAAAGGAACTTCTGGCAGATGCATACAAGAATCTTTCGGCTCATATGGGAGCTAAGATAACACTTGAGGCAGATGTCTGGATTAAAGATAAACAACATATTAATCCAGCCGGAATAGATATAGAAGTAATCCATACGCCGGGACATACATCAGGCGGTGTGTCATATTATGTTAAAGATGCATCTGTGCTTTTTTCAGGTGATACTTTGTTTGCTGAATCAGTTGGAAGGACAGATTTTGCAACGGGAAGTTTTTCGGATATTGTTTCAAGCATAAAAGATAAATTGTTTTTACTGCCTGATGATACAGTTGTATTTCCGGGGCATGGTGAGAGCACATCAATTGCCCATGAAAAGAAATATAATCCATATTGCCAGTAAAATATCTGTCTAGCTGCAATATAAAAATTAATAACAGAAATGAGAAAAATATGATTTATGTAGATTTGCGGAATTCTGATTTTTATGATGATGCACAAGTGCTTATAAAGTCGTTTTATCCTAGAATGCAGACATCGCTTCTAAAAGACGACTCCCGGCTTACGGATGAGGATACGGTTATATATGCAGATACTTCAATGTGTGAAGGTGTTTCAAAGAAAGAGGCACATGACAGATTTAAGAAAAATCTGTATTTAAAGCTTCAGGGTGATACGGGAAAAAATCTTCCATGGGGATATCTTACAGGTGTAAGACCAAGTAAAATTGCATATTCAATGTTAGAAGCTGGTAATTCTGATGAGGAGATTATGTCAGAATTTGAAGAAAAGCATTTTGTGTCTCATGATAAAGCAGAACTTGCAATGCAGGTCGCAAAGACAGAGAAAAAGATTCTTGAAGACATTGATTATACAAATGGTTACAGTATTTACATAGGAATTCCGTTTTGCCCGACAACATGCCTGTATTGTTCATTTACATCGTATTCACTTGCAGCTAACAGGTCCAAAGTTGATTTGTATCTTGATGCACTTGTCAAAGAAATGAGATTTGTTGCGGACAGAATGAAAGGCAGACGTCTTGATACAGTATATTTTGGAGGCGGAACGCCGACCACGCTTGAACCTGAACAGCTTGACAGGCTGCTTAATGAGCTTGAAGCAGACTTTGACATGAGTAGCGTAAAGGAGCTGACTGTAGAGGCGGGAAGACCTGACAGTGTGACGGTACAGAAGCTTGAAGTGTTAAAAAAACATGGTGTTGACAGGATTTCTATAAATCCGCAGACGATGAATGACAAGACTCTTGAAATTATCGGAAGAAGACATAGTGCCACGCAGGTTGAGGAAGCATTTAAACTTGCAAGAAGCGTTGGCTTTGATAATATTAATATGGATATTATTCTTGGACTTCCGGGTGAAGGAATTAATGAACTGCGGTATACACTTGACAAAATAAAAGAGTTAAAGCCGGAGAGTCTGACTGTTCATTCGCTTGCGATAAAGAGGGCAGCCGCACTCAATATATGGCGTGAAAAATATGAAAACCTGAAGTTTGAAAACAGTGATGAAACTGTGAGTCTTGCACAAAAGTATGCCGGTGATATCGGCTGTATGCCATATTATATGTATCGTCAGAAAAATATGGCAGGAAATCTTGAAAATGTAGGTTATTCTGTTCCTGGAAAAGAATGTATTTATAATATTCTTATTATGGAGGAAAAACAGACAATAATAGCCATGGGTGCAGGTGCATCAACAAAAGCGGTATTTGGTGCGGACCAACCGAGTCCGCGGATAGAGCGTGTCGAGAATGTAAAAGACCTGACAAGCTATATTTCAAGAATTGATGAAATGATTGAAAGAAAAAGAATATTTTTTGACAATAATATGTTATAATTAAATAACATGTTATAATAAATAATAATTATGTTATTTACAGGAGGAAAGTTAGTAATGGCTGAAGCAATGGTAGGCTTAAAAAGAACACATAGATGTACGGAGGTATCAGCTGCCAATGTAGGCGAGACTGTAACAGTTATGGGCTGGGTTCAGACAAGAAGAAATCTTGGCTCGCTTATATTTGTGGATTTGAGGGACAGAAGTGGCCTTTTGCAGATTGTATTTGATGAAAATTCAGTTGGAAAAGAAGGATTTGATAAAGCATATACACTTAGAAATGAATATGTTATAGCTGTAGTCGGAAAGGTTGAGAAGCGTTCAGGTGCAGTAAATGAAAATCTTAAAACAGGTGATATAGAAGTTGTTGCATCACAGCTCCGAATTCTTTCAGAATCAGAGACACCACCATTTCCAATCGAAGCTAATATCAATACGAAGGAAGATTTGAGATTAAAGTACAGATGTCTGGATTTAAGAAGACCTGATATCCAGTCAAATATTATTATGAGAAGCAAGGTTGCCACGCTTACAAGAGCATTCCTTGCCAATGAAGGATTCCTTGAGATAGAGACACCAATGCTTACAAAGAGTACACCGGAAGGAGCAAGAGATTATCTTGTACCTAGCCGTATTCATCCTGGTAAGTTCTATGCACTTCCGCAGTCACCACAGCTTTTTAAGCAGATGCTCATGTGTTCAGGTTATGACAGATATATGCAGATTGCAAGATGTTTCCGTGATGAGGATTTACGTGCAGACAGACAGCCTGAATTTACACAGATAGATATGGAGCTTTCTTTTGTTGATGTAGATGATGTTATTGATGTAAATGAAAGACTTCTTGCACACCTTTTTAAAGAGGTTCTTGGAGTTGAAGTTAAGCTTCCAATCCAGAGAATGACATGGCAGGAGGCCATGGACAGATTCGGTTCAGATAAGCCTGATTTGAGATTTGGCATGGAACTTAAAAATGTTACAGATATAGTTAAAAACTGTGGATTCGGAGTATTTACAGGTGCTATTGAAAATGGTGGCTCAGTACGTGGTATTAATGTTAAGGGTCAGGGTGCAATGCCTCGTAAAAAGATTGATGCACTTGTTGATTTTGCAAAGGGTTATGGTGCAAAAGGACTTGCCTATATTGCTATTCATGAAGATGGAACAGTTAAATCATCATTTGCGAAGTTTATGACAGAAGAAGAAATGCAGTCACTTATCAAGGCAATGGATGGAGAAAATGGTGATTTACTTCTCTTTGCAGCAGATAAGAATAAGATTGTATGGAATGTTCTTGGTGCACTCAGAGTTGAACTTGCAGACCAGCTTGGACTTCTTGACAAGAATGAATTCAGATTCTTATGGGTAACAGAATTTCCTCAGTTTGAATGGTCTGATGAAGAGAACAGATTTGTGGCAATGCATCATCCGTTTACAATGCCTATGGATGAAGATCTTGATATGCTTGAGACTAACCCTGGTGCAGTACGTGCAAAGGCATACGATATTGTACTTAACGGTACAGAAATCGGTGGTGGTTCAGTAAGAATTCATCAGGCAGATGTACAGCAGAGAATGTTTAATGCACTTGGGTTTACAAATGAAGCGGCATATGAAAAGTTCGGATTCCTTCTTGATGCGTTCAAGTATGGTGTACCACCACACGCAGGTCTCGCATATGGTCTTGACAGACTTGTAATGATTATGGCAAAGAGAGACAGCATCCGTGATGTAATAGCATTTCCAAAGGTTAAAGATGCATCATGTCTTCTTACAAATGCACCTGATGTGGTTGATGAGAAACAGTTAAGGGAACTTTCAATAAATATAGATGTTGAAGAAGACGATAAATAAAAAGAGTTACTAAAAGTGCTGTGTTGCTGTTGCAAAAGGAAAGAGCATTAGAAAGAGGTATACGTGTATGGGAGATTTTGAAGAAAAAAACCAGGAAAGCGAAAATTTAATAACAGACGTATCATCAGAAGAAACATCTAATGAGAATTACAACAATGACATCGACGTGACTGACGCAGAGACCGCTGTTGAACAGTATGATGAGACAGGTAATGATGTAAATGTTAACGATGATGTTATATCTGAAGATGTTCAGTCAGATGAGTCTGAATCATCTCAATCTGCTGAACCAGAAGATAATATTGATGATGATATTTTGCAGGATGATTTATCAGAAGACAGTAGTAATGATTTAACTGCTGACAGTAACGATGTCATGAAGGATTTATTTGCAGAAAATGATTTGCAGTCTGAAGAAGATAATAAAACTTCTGGCGGCAGGAAAAAGAAGAGAAAAAACAAGAATAACAAAAAAGCAAAAACAGAAAGCAAAAAAACAGAAGATTTAATGAAAAATCTTGGAAAATTCAAGCTTTCGGCTGGCTTTAAAAATGGAATATCTATAAAGTTTAAGCTTATTAGTGCATTTATAATTCCGGTACTTCTTATAGTGCTTCTTGGTGTAGTTTCGTATGAGACAGCAGCAAATGCCATAAAGTCAAGCTTCATGGAAACTTCAGTGTCAACGATACAGAAAACAGCAGATTATTATACTTTGATGTTTTCTAATATTAAGGCACTTGCAAATGATTTTGCTAATAATGCCGATGTTAGATCGTATTATTCAGGTTCGCTTGCATCAGACCCGCTTAATGAGAAAAATGTTTATGATAATCTTAATACTAATCTGTCATCTACAGCACTTGGAAATAAGGCTGTAAAGGCGGTATATGTAATTGGTAAAAACGGAAAGAATATTTTTACAAGTGCCACATCAATGAATCCTACTGGTGAGTATAACAGTGTTAAGGCAGCATCAGAGGGACAGACAATTGATAAAAATAAATCAGCATGGTTTACATCAAGAGATTACATCGACCAAAAGGGTGCAAAAGATTATTCTGTAAGCTTTGGACGTCAGCTTTCCGGTAATTCAGGAAAGGGTGTAGGTTACATATTCTATGATTTAAAGACAGATTATGTATCAGATACACTTAAAGATATTGATCTTGGTAAGAACAGCATGGTACTTCTTATTGCTCCGGATGGCGGTGAGATAGGTGCAACGGATAATGCAGACAGTAATGCAAAGTATATATCTGACAAAGAGTTTTATGAGACAGCTGTTAATGGTGAGGAAAAGAGCGGAAGCAAGTTTGTTAAATATAACGGGAAACGCCAGCTTTTCGTATATAGCGTGACAGATGACGGATTTATGGTATGTGCAATGATTCCTCAGAGTACAATTCTTGCACAGGCAAATACAATAAAATATGTTTCTGTAGGTGTTGTTATTGCATCAATTATAATTGCAATTATAATTGCCGGTTTCCTTTCTACAAATATTATCAAGGCAATCAAGCATATTATGGATAGGCTTGAAAAAGCTGCGGCTGGTGACCTTACAATAAATGTTGATGTTAAGGGGCATGATGAATTTGCAATACTCGGAAAGAGTACAAACGGCATGATTAGCAACGTAAAGAGTCTTATTGAACAGACAAAGAATATATCGGGCATGGTTGATAATTCCGTTGAAACCGTTGCACAGAATGCACAGCAGCTTCTTGATGATACACAAAAGATTACTGTTGCAATTCAGGAAATTGAACATGGTGTTGTCCAACAGGCAGAAGATTCTGAGGATTGTTTAAGACAGATGGATAATCTTTCAGATAAGATTAATCGTGTATCTGATAATTCAGACAAGATTGCACGCATTGCAGATGATACATCAAAAATCGTTGAAAGCGGAATGACATCAATACAGGAACTTAAAGGCAATGCGGAAAGTACAGTTCAGATAACAAATCAGGTTATCGAAGAAATTACAAAACTTAAAGATTCATCAAAGTCAATTGCACATATTATTGGTGCAATTAATGAAATTGCAGAGCAGACTAATCTTTTGTCTCTCAATGCTTCAATAGAAGCTGCAAGAGCTGGTGAAGCAGGAAGAGGCTTTGCTGTAGTTGCTGATGAAATCAGAAAGCTTGCAGAACAGTCTGTGGATTCTGTAAATGAAATCCGTAAGATTGTTGATGATATTAATGCAAAGACTAATGATACAGTCAATATTGCAAAGAAAGCAGAAGATGTTGTTGAAATACAGGGCGAATCGCTTCAGAATGCTGAGCATGTATTTGACAAGATTCAGGAACAGTTTACAGAACTCATAAGTAATCTTGATGAAATTACAAACGGTATTGATACAATAGCGGATGCAAAGGCACAGACAATAGATGCAATTCAGAGTATTTCAGCTGTGTCACAGGAGACTGCTGCGGCATCAGAAGAGGTAACAGAAACAGCTAACCGTCAGCTTCAGCAGGTTGAAGCACTTAATGAGGCAGCACAGAATCTTAACCAGAATTCATCAGCTTTGGCAAATGCTATTGACTTGTTTAAGATTTGATTATATTATAATAGAATATACAAAAAATTAATAATTATACGGAGGTTGCACAATGTATTCATTTGATGAAGTTTTAAATTACGACCCTGAAGTAGCGAAAGCTATGGAGGACGAACTCACAAGACAGAGAACACACATTGAGCTTATTGCATCAGAAAACCTTGTAAGTAAGGCCGTTATGGCAGCTATGGGAAGCCCGCTTACGAATAAATATGCAGAGGGTTATCCGGGAAAACGTTACTATGGCGGATGCGAATATGTGGATGTTGTTGAAACTCTTGCCATTGAGAGAGCTAAAAAGCTCTTTGGCTGTGAGTATGCAAACGTTCAGCCACACTCAGGTGCACAGGCTAACCTTGCAGCATTCTTTGCAATGGTAGAGCCGGGCGACACAGTTATGGGTATGAGCCTTGACTGCGGCGGACATCTTTCACACGGTTCACCTGTTAATATTTCAGGTAAATATTTTCACATTGTTCCTTATGGTGTAACTTCTGAAGGTTTTATAGATTATGATGAAGTGTTAAGAATTGCAAAGGAATGTAAGCCTAAGATGATTATTGCAGGTGCAAGTGCATATGCAAGAACAATCGATTTCAAGAAGTTCAGAGAAATCTGTGATGAAGTTGGTGCTTATCTTATGGTTGATATGGCTCATATCGCAGGTCTTGTTGCAGGTGGTATGCATCCAAGCCCGATTCCTTATGCTGATGTTGTTACAACAACAACACATAAGACACTTCGCGGACCAAGAGGCGGCATGATTTTAAGTTCAGCCGAAAACGCAGATAAGTTCAAGTTCAATAAGTCAGTATTCCCTGGTATACAGGGTGGCCCTCTTATGCATGTAATTGCTGGTAAGGCTGTATGCTTAAAAGAAGCATTAGATCCAAGTTTCAAGGTATATGCAAAGAATATTGTTGATAATGCAGATGCACTTTGCAAAGGTCTTATGAACAGAGGTTTTGATATTGTTTCAGGAGGAACAGACAATCACCTTATGCTTGTAAATCTTATTAATAAGGGTGTTACAGGTAAGGAAGTTGAGAAGCTTCTTGATACTGCAAACATCACATGTAACAAGAATACAATTCCTAACGATCCTGCTTCACCTTTCGTTACAAGCGGTATCCGTCTTGGTACAGCAGCAGTAACAACAAGAGGATTCAATACAGAAGATATGGACGTTGTTGCAGAAGCAATCGCTCTTCTTGTTGATGATGTTGAAAAGAATCAGGCAAAGGCTATGGAACTTGTTAAGGGACTTACAGACAAGTATCCTCTTTATGAATAATTCAATTTCATGAATAATTAAATAAAAAATTGTATAACACATACATAGCAACAAGCCGCAGGACAGATAATGTTTTGCGGCTTGTTGTTATATAATCTGTCTCTTATACACATCTCCGAGCCCACGAGACAGGCAGAAATCT
>ERZ1027036.1043-NODE-1043-length-13158-cov-6.803938_pt1 | contig 13158 bp, 10 predicted proteins | sample MGYA00519441_ERZ1027036 | MGnify/ENA primary metagenome ERZ1027036 (study PRJEB26926, sample SAMN06164792) | human gut metagenome | biome: ENVO:00009003; feature: ENVO:2100002; material: ENVO:00002003 | host: Homo sapiens | place: USA | collected 2012 ... | reverse complement strand
GTCGGCAGCGTCAGATGGGTATAAGAGACAGCACTGAGACCGTGGACACCGACATCCTCATCGTCGGCGCGGGCAACGGCGGCATGGGCGCAGCTGCCTACGCAGCCGCCAACGGTCTGAACTTCCGCGTCATCGAGCAGAACGGCAATGTGCAGGATACCCGCCACTGGGTCGGCGCGGTGGACGGCTTCGGCGCACAGGCACAGGGCATCAAGATGGACCGCGCAAAGCTCCTGAGCGAGGTGTCCCGCTACGCTTCCGGCAAGTGCGACCAGCGCGTCGTCAAGACCTGGATCAACGAGTCCGGCGAGATGATCGAGTTCATCCGCTCCATCATGGAGGACAAGTACGGCGTCAAGATGATCTACACCTACGGCGATGAGGCAAGATGGCCCGCCGAGAACGCCGAGCACAACACCGACTATATGTACCCGGAGATCGAGTACACCTACGACCGCAGCTCCGGCGCAGCCCGCAACGAGCTGCTGCTGGACTACATCCGCGAGCTGGGCTATGATGTGGACTTCAAGACTTCTCTGGCAAAGCTGGAGAAGGACGAGACCGGCCGCATCACCGGCGTCATCGCCCAGAGCACCGAGGACGACCACTTCATCCGCTACAACGCCAACAAGGGCGTCCTGCTGGCCTGCGGCGGCTTCCCCGGCAACCCCTACATGATGGAGCAGCTGGACCCGCTGGGCACCTCCGTCACCACCGCCTGCTCCTACTCTCCGGCCGATAAGGGCTACGGCATCCGTGCTGCGGTCTGGGCCGGCGCAAACTTCGACAAGGAAGCAGCTCCCATGCTGTTCGACCGCGGCATCGTGGCCCCCGGCGTGGACGGCGGCTATGTGGCAAGCGATTCTGCCTTCGGCGGCAAGGCCTTCCCCGGCCCCATCCGCCAGTACAACCCCGGCACCCAGCCCTTCCTGAAGGTCAACCGCAACGGTGAGCGCTTCGCCAACGAGAGCAGCCCCTACAACGACATCGTCTATGCTGCGGCCCACCAGCCGGGCCGCGTCTACGCACAGATCTGCGACGCCAATATTCTGGAGGACGCAAAGCGCTTCCACACCATCGGCTGCTCTGCTCAGACCCGTGCCGGCGGCGAGAAGTATTTCCAGGGCAAGGTCGATGAGGCAGTCGCAGCCGGCACTCTGTTTGTCTGCGACACCATCGAGGAGCTGGCCGACAAGCTGGGCTTCACCGGTGAGGCAAAAGACACCTTCCTCGCTACCGTTGACCGCTACAACGAGCTGTACGACAAGCAGGAGGATGAGGACTTCGGCAAGCCCGCTTACCGCCTGAGCGCCATCCGCACCGCCCCCTTCTACGGCTGCTGGCTGGGTGCCTCCCTGCTGTGCACCGAGCAGGGCATCGCCATCAACGATAAGGGTCAGGCTCTCGACAACGACAACAAGCCCATGCCCGGCCTGTACGTCACCGGCGATATGTCCGGTTCCTTCTTCGCCAACAACTACCCCTGCCTGATGGCGGGCGTGGCAATGGGCCGCACCCTGACCTTCGCCATCAAGGCCATCAAACAGATGGGCGGTCTGGAATAAGTCATCCCTCCGTGCTGCCTGAGCACAGGATAAAATGAAAAGACACCGCAGAAGTGCAAACTTCTGCGGTGTCTTTCGTTATTCGAAACCCTCTATACACAAAAAAACACCAGATGGGTCGATGTCTCAAAAAACAGCCTCAGCACACGGCCCGGTGGACGGGCAGAGGCTCCGTGATGTCGGGGTGGATGCCATCACGATAATCGAGGTCGCCCTGATCGAGGCCGCGCAGCAGCACCTCGGCCGTGGCGATGTTGGTGGAGATGGGCACGCTGTGCATATCGCACAGCCGCAGCAGATTCTGCTCGTTGCTGCTGCCGGTCTCCTGCTTGAGGGGGTCACGGAAGAAGAGCACAAGGTCTACTTCGTCACAGGCCACCCGAGCCGCGATCTGCTGGATGCCGCCCAGCTTCCCGGAGAGGTAGCAGTGCACGGGCAGACCGGTGGCCTGCGCCAGCATCCGACCGGTGGTACCGGTGGCAATGACCGTGTTGCGGGATAAGATTCCACTGTAGGCGGTACAGAACTGAAGTGCAAGTTCTTTGCGGGAGTCATGTGCGAGTATAGCAATCGTCATAACGCTCTCTCCTTCATTCCAAGTATAGTGTTGTGGGTGGGCGGATATGCTCGGAAAAGTGTCCCTGAATAGAAAATGACTTAAAAAACTGAAGTCTCGTGGAGAACAACTCTCAACAAACAGACCAAACAAGTAAGATGGTGTCGAATTATATCTTCATCTTAAATTTAACCCACTCAAAGCCCGGATGTCAAGAGGTTTGTTGTGATTTTTGCGAGACAAAATGGGGAAAGTATGACTATAGCTTTGTGGAGAATGGCGAAAATTTGGATACAAGAATTTATTTTCCGATGAATTTGTAAAAATTTTTTCAGCCGAAAGTGTATCTTGCAGAAAAACAGTCCATTCGAATGAAACAAAAGTACAGGCCGAGGCGTCTAGCCTCGGCCTGTCGTGAAGAATGAAGAAAATTTTTATCGCAGCGGCGGTCTTGTCAAAAGATCACCGGACCTGACCGTCGCCGCGGATGATGTACTTGTAGCTGCACAGCTCGCCGAGGCCCATGGGGCCGCGGGCGTGGAGCTTCTGGGTGGAGATGCCCATCTCACAGCCGAGGCCGAACTCGCCGCCATCGGTGAAGCGGGTGGAGCAGTTGACGTAGACGGCAGCGCTGTCCACGGCAGCCGTAAAGAGGGCCGCGTGGGCGTCGGTCTGGGTCAGGATGGCTTCGCTGTGGCCGGTGGAGTGGGCCGCGATGTGGGCGACGGCCTCCTCCACGCTGTCCACGACCTTCACCGCGAGGATGTAGTCGAGGAACTCGGTGTCGAAGTCCTTCGGCCCGGCGGGTGTGCCCGGGATGAGGGCGGCGGCGCGCGGGTCCAGCCGCAGCTCCACCGGGTGCAGGCCCTTGGCGGTGCGGTCCGGGCCGAGGCGCTGGGCCAGCTTCGGCAGGAACCCGGCCGCGATGGCGCTGTGGACGAGGCAGACCTCCTCGGCATTGCAGACGCTGGGGCGGCTGGCCTTTGCGTTCTCGATGATGTCCAGCGCCTTGGTCTGGTCGGCGGTGTCGTCCACGAAGATGTGGCAGATGCCGGTGCCGGTCTGGATGCAGGGGACCTTTGCGTTCTCGACGCAGGCCCGGATGAGTCCGGCCCCGCCCCGGGGGATGAGCAGGTCCACATACCCCACAGCGGTCATGAGGGCGTTGGCCGAGGCGTGGGTGGTGTCCTCGATGAGGCAGACCGCCGTTTCGGGCAGGCCGTTGGCCCGCAGACCCTGCCGCAGGGCGGCTACGATGGCGTTGGCCGAGCGCCACGCCTCCTTGCCGCAGCGGAGGATGCAGGCGTTGCCGCTCTTGATGGCGAGTGCGGCGGCGTCGCTGGTGACGTTGGGGCGGCTCTCGTAGATGATGGCGATGACGCCCATCGGCACGGCGGTCTTTTCGATGAGGAGGCCGTTGGGCCGCTGGATGCGGCTCAGCACCCGGCCCACCGGGTCGGGCAGGGCGGCGACGTCCCGGATACCCTTGGCCATCGCCGCGATGCGCTGGGGCGTCAGAGCGAGGCGATCCAGCATGACGTCGCTGATCTTCCCCTTGGCAGCAGCCATATCCGCGGCGTTGGCGGCGAGGATGGCGTCCAGATGCTCCGGTGCGCCGAGGGCGTCGGCCATCCCGCCGAGGGCGGCGTTCCGGATGGTGCCGTCCGAGAGGGCGACGGCGGTCTTGGCCGCGCGGGCGGCCTCGAGGATCTCCTGTGTGGTCATGGTCATGCCTCCTGTCTGTGGGCCGCAAAGCGGGTGCCGACGGCACGGCCCTCGGCGATGTCATAGAGCAGCTCGGGATGGGCGCCGTTGGCGATGACCATGTCGGCCCCGCTGGACGTCACCATCCGGGCGGCGCGGAGTTTGGTGGACATACCGCCGGTGCCCAGCGCCGACCCGGCCCCATCGGCCAGAGACATCACCTCGGGGGTGATCTCTTTTACCAGCGGGATGAGCTTTGCCTCCGGGTGGGTGTGGGGGTTGGCAGTGTAGAGGCCGTCGATGTCGCTCAGCAGCACCAGAAGGTCGGCCTTGATGCAGCAGGTGACGATGGCGGCGAGGGTGTCGTTGTCGCCGATGGAGGTGATCTCATCGGTGGCCACGGTGTCGTTCTCATTGATGATGGGCAGCGCGCCCAGCTCCAGCAGCCGAGTGAGGGTGTTCTGAATGTTCTCCCGGCGGCTGGCGTGCTCGACGTCCACGCCGGTGAGCAGGATCTGGGCCACCGTATGGTCATAGGCGCTGAAGAGCCGGTCGTAAACATACATCAGCTCGCACTGGCCCACGGCGGCGCAGGCCTGCTTGGAAGACATATCGGTGGGGCGGGCGGGCAGCGACAGCTTGCCCACGCCCATGCCGATGGCACCCGATGACACGAGGATGACCTCATGCCCGGCGTTCTTCAGGTCGCTGAGGACCTTTACCAGTTCCTCGGCGTGGCGGATGTTCAGCCGCCCGGTGGCGTGGGCCAGCGTAGAGGTGCCCACTTTGACGACGATGCGCATAGATTCAGCCCTTTCCCATCTCTTTTGTCTTATTGTAGGCGGCGAGGACGGCGTCCATCACAGCGCCCCGCATCCCCTTTTCTTCCAGCACCCGGACGCCTTGGATGGTGCTGCCGCCGGGGCTGCACACGGCATCCTTGAGTGCGCCGGGGTGCTGGCCGCTCTCGAGCACCAGCTTTGCGCTGCCCAGCACCATCTGGGCGGCATACTCCTGCGCTTTGGCCCGGGGCAGGCCGCAGGCCACGCCGCCGTCGGCCAGCGCCTCGATGAACTGGTACACCCAAGCCGGGCCGCAGCCGGACACGCAGCTGGCCGCGTCGATGAGGGCCTCTGGCACGGCGTCCAGCCGCCCGGCGGGGGCCATCAGGCGGAGGAAGTCGGCCTCCTCCTCGGCAGTGACGCCGGAGGTGCAGTACTGGATCATGCCTGCCCCCACAGAGGCCGGGGTGTTGGGCATGATGCGGATGACCGGGTAGTCCCCGCCGGCCATCTCCTGAATGCGGCCAATGGACAGGCCTGCCGCCATGCTGCACAGCACGAAGCGGCCCGGCCGCTCGGCCAGCGTGAAGCGGAGAGGGGCAAGAAGCTCCTCCATCATCTGAGGCTTGACGGCCAAGAAGATAAGATCGCAGCGGCCTGCGACTTCGTCGTTGCTGGTGGTGTTGCAGCCCAGCTCTGCGGCTAATGCCTCCGCCTTGGCGGGGGTGCGGTTGGCCAGCCAGACGCTCTGGGGGTCGGCTGCCTTGCAGACGGCCCGTGCGATGGCCCCGCCCATGTTGCCGCAGCCTAAAAATCCGATGGTCTTTCTCATACTTACCCTTCCTTTCTGCTTTCCATTTAAGCACAGCCGGGCAGAAAATCAAGTATTTTGTCTCTGCTGCGGGGGAAAAGAGGCCGTCTTTGCCGGAAATAAAGAGGAAACACCCGGCGGTGGGACACAAAAAGTTCATGAAAATGTTGGAAAAGATGCTTGCACTGTCCCGACGGTCTGCGGTATCATAAAGATATGACCGATAAAAGTTGGAAAACTCTGCGTGCGGCAGAGGGACAGGCAGAGAGCCTTGGGGCAAGAGGCTCTGGTCGGAAAGGATGGGCATTCTTGTGGCACAGACGACAAAACGGGCGCTGGAAGCATCGCTGAAAAAGCTGCTCCTCCGCAAGCCCCTGAATAAGATCACGATCAGCGACATCACCGAGGACTGCGGCGTCAACCGCATGACCTTTTATTATCATTTCAAGGACATCTATGACCTTGTGGACTGGATCCTGATGGAGGATGCCGCCGAGGCGCTGGAGGGACTTCAGGATTTCGAGACGTGGAGCGGGGCGCTCCGGGAGATGCTGGAAAAGGTGCAGGCTAATCGGGTGCTGGTGCTGAACGTCTACCGCTCGGTCAGCCGGGAACAGGTGGAGCAGTACCTTTATAAGATGCTGGACCCGCTGCTGCGGATATTCGTGGAGCGGCTGAACATCCCGGTAAAAGAGGAAGACAAGCAGTTCATCATCGACTTTTACAAGTACGGCTTCGTGGGGCTGGCGCTGGAGTGGATCCGCCGCGACATGAAGGCCGACCCAGCCATCATGGCCGAGCGCCTGAATACCATCATGCAGGGCGACCTGAAGCGGGCCTTGCAGCGCTTCCGCACCGATGGAAAAGCATCAATCGAGACAGACTGATAAAAAATTGAGCAACAAAAGCAGGGTGATGGAAAAACTATCACCCTGCTTTCGTTGTTTATAGAACCTTTGCGGAGAAAATGTTAAAGTATTGTCAAAGAAAACCGGCAAAGAACCGGCTAAGGAGGCTGACATTATGAGTACCGCATTGGATTCTCTGAGCCACAAGGTGCAGCGTGCTGCTGTCGGGACGATGGTGGATGTCGCACTGGCCCATGTCAACAAGGACCGTCAGAAGGCGATCGCCGAGATGGTGGACGTGGCAAAGCAGTTTTACGGCGATTCCTTCAGCGAGGAGACCTACGAGCACGCCCACGCCGTGCTGGCTGACCCGGGCAGCAAGTGGTCGAAGCTTATCAACTGTGTGCTCAGCCAGACAGACTCCAATGTGGCCCGCACCACGGCCCTCAACCTCGGCTATGAGGCATTCTTCCGGGGCACCAAGACCATCCGGGAGAACCGGGTCAAGTACCGCTGCAACATCCCGTGGCTCATCCTCTTCGACCCCACTTCGGCCTGCAATATGCACTGTGTGGGCTGCTGGGCGGGCGAGTACGGCCACAAGAACAACCTCAGCTTTGAGGATATGGATAAGATCGTCACCGAAGGCAAGGCGCTGGGCGTCTACCTCTATATGCTCACCGGCGGCGAGCCACTGGTGCGGAAGGCGGACATCCTTCGTCTGGCGGAGAAGCACAACGATGTGCAGTTCGCCATCTACACCAACTCCACCCTCATCGACGAGCTGTTCTGTGAGCAGGTGGTAAAGCTGGGCAACATCGCCTTCATGCTCTCCATCGAGGGCACGCCTTCCACCAACGATGCCCGGCGGGGCGAGGGCCACTATGCCGCTGTCATGCACGCGATGGACCTGCTGAAGGCCCACGGCATCCTCTTCGGGACATCCATCTGCTACACGAGGGACAACCTTGAGGCCGTCACCAGCGACCACTTCATGCGGATGCTCTGCGATAAGGGCGCGCATTTCGGCTTCTACTTCCATTACATGCCGGTGGGCAACGAGGCTGCGCCCGAACTGATGCCCACCCCGGCCCAGCGCAAGTATATGCTGGAGCGCATCCGGTATCTCCGCTCGGAGAAGAGCGACATCCCGTTCTACCCGATGGACTTCCAGAACGACGGCGAGTTCGTGGGCGGCTGCATCGCAGGTGGACGCAACTACTTCCACATCAACTCGGCGGGCGACGCCGAACCCTGCGTCTTTATCCACTACTCGAACGCCAACATCCACGACAACAGCATCCTCGACATCCTCCGCAGCCCCCTCTTCATGGCCTATCACAATGGGCAGCCTTTCAACAAAAACCACCTGCGGCCCTGTCCGATGCTGGAAAATCCCGAGCTGCTGCGGAAGATGGTCCACGACACCGGTGCCCACAGCACGGATCTGCAGTCCCCTGAGACCGTAGACCACCTCTGTGACAAGTGTGCGGCCTATGCGGCAGACTGGCAGCCTGTGGCCGACGAGATCTGGTCTCACGTCACGCTCCGGGAGAGCCGGTACGAGAACTACAAGGACTGGAGACCCACCACCGCGAAATGACTTTATCGGTCTTTCTATCAGAATAAAAATGCGCAGAAAAGCCCCCATCTTCACCGGCTGAGGCAGCCGGGAGGATGGGGGCTTGTTCTTGTTATTCTTCGCCGGAGTCGATGACGATCTCGGTCTCGCTCTCTGCTTCGGCAGGGGCGGGAGCCGGGTCATCCGGGTCGCCGAACTCTTCATGGTAGGTTTCTACCTGCCCGAGCTGGCCGTTGCGGCGGAGGCCATGGAACACCAGCTTCTTGATGATGTCGTAGATGACGGCAAACAGCGGCACGCCCACGATCATGCCCACGAAGCCCCACAGCCCGCCAAACAGCAGGATGGAGAAGAGCACCCAGAAGCTGGAAAGTCCGGTGGTGTTGCCCAAGATCTTCGGGCCGATGACGTTGCCGTCCAGCTGCTGGAGCACCAGAACGAAGAGCACGAACCAGAGGGCCTTGATGGGACTCTGGATGAGGATGAGCAGGGTGGCGGGGACCGCACCGATGAAGGGGCCAAAGAAGGGGATGACGTTGGTGACGCCGATGATGACGGACACCAGCAGAGCGCTGGGGAACTTGAAAACGATGCAGGCAAAGTAGCAGAGCACGCCAATGATGGCAGAGTCCAGAATCTTGCCGTTGATGAAGCCGCCGAACATCCGGTCTGCGTAAAGGACTTCTTCCTGAATGAGCTGCGCCCAGCGGGGCTTGAAGATGCTGTAAAGGATCATCTTGGCCTGCTTGACAAGTTTTTTGCGGCTGGCCAGCAGGTAGACCGCGACGATGAGGCCGATGAGCAGGTTCTTGAACCACGTCACCACGTTTATGACGCCCACGCCCACGCTGCTCAGGACGCCCTGCAGGTTCTGGAGAGAGGGCAGCAGGGTGGTGCGCAGAGAGGCCAGATTGCTCGTGATGGAATCGTAAGCGTCGTTGAAGTAGCCCATCAGGGTCGCATTGTCCAGAAAGACGTCCTGCGTGTTGACCCACCGCATGAAGCGGGCGATGCTGGTCTGGGCCGTGTAGTAGAGGGAGGTGACGCTGGAGATGACCTGCGGCACCACCATCATCACCAGCGCGTAGACCACCAGAATGCCGAAGAGCAGGGTGGCCGCGATGGCCAGCATATTGGCCAGACCGTGCATCTTCTGGGGAAAGATGCGGTGCAGAAAGTTCTCGATGGTGTTGCACACCGGCTTGAGCAGGTAGGCGATGACCGCACCATAGATGAAGGGCATCAGGATGCCGGTCATGGTGGAGACGGCGTCGCCGAAGCCGTCGAAGCGGTAGATGAAGAAGAAAAAGAGGATGCTCAGGCTTATCGCACCAAAGCCCGCCAACATTCCGTAGATGTAGGGCTTGATGTGCGGTTTTTTGTCCATCATGTGAGACTCCATTCCTGCCGCAGACGGCAGGAGCCGATACGGCGATGTTTAGATTTTGTTGCTGCGGCGCCAGATGTGCATCTTCTCGGCCTCTTTGATGAGCTGCTCACGGAAGTCGGGGTGTGCCACGTTGATGAGGGCCTCAGCCTTCTCCCAAGTGGTCAGGCCCTTGAGGTTGACGCAGCCGTACTCGGTGCAGAGATAATGCAGGTTGGCGCGGGTGTCGGTGATGATGCTGCCATTTTCCAGCGTGGGACGGATGCGGCTCTCCAGCTGGCCGGTCTTTTTATTAAAGAAGGTGGAGGACAGGCAGATGAAGCTCTTGCCGCCCTTGGAGAGGTAGGCACCCAGCACGAAGTCCAGCTGGCCGCCTGCACCGGAGATGTGCTTGATACCGGCGCTCTCCGCGTTCACCTGACCAAACAGGTCGATGTCCACCGCATTGTTGATGGAGATGAAGTTGTCCAGTGCGGAGATGCTGCGGATGTCGTTGGTGTAATCGACGGGGGCGGACATACACTCGGGATTGTTGTTGAGGTAGTCGTACATCTTCTGGGTGCCGGCACCGAAGGCGTAGACCTGACGGCCCTTGTCCAGCTGCTTGTGTGCGCCGGTGATCTTGCCGGCCTTGGCGATGTCCACAAAGGCATCGACGTACATCTCCGTGTGGACGCCGAGGTCCTTCAGGTCGCTCTGGGCGATGAGGCTGCCGATGGCGTTGGGCATACCGCCGATGCCCAGCTGCAGGCAAGCACCATTGGGGATCTGGGGCACGACGAGATTTGCGACCTTCAGATCGACCTCAGAAGCGGGGCCGGCAGCGGCCATCTGGCCAATGGGCGGGTTGCTGCCCTCCACGATGCCGGTGACCCGGGAGATGTGGACGCAGTTCTCCATGCCGCCGAGGCAGCGGGGCATATTGGTGTTGACTTCGACGACGATCTTCTTGGCCTTCTCGCAGACAGCGCCCAGATGAGAAGCGCTGGGGCCGAAGTTGAAGTAGCCGTGCTCGTCCATCGGTGTCACCTGAAAGACAGCGACATCCAGCGGGTCGGGGCTTTCGCGGTAATAGCGGGGAAGCTCAGAATACCGGATGGGGGAGTAGAACGAAAAGCCCTGTGCGATGGCCTTGCGCTCGATGCCGCCCATATGCCAGCTGTTCCAAGTCATGTGGGCAGCAGGATCGTCGATCTGGAAGATCTCGGGCACCCACATCAGGATGCCGCCGCGGAAGTTGACATTCTCCAGCTCCGGCAGGCGCTTTGCAAGGGCGGCGTCCACGGCCACAGGGGTGTTGACACACCAGCCGTAGTCCACCCAGTCGCCGCTCTTGACCAGCGCGGCAGCCTGCTCGGCGGTCATCTTTTTCTGCGCGTACATTTCCTTAAAATCCATTATAAACCATCCTCTCCTATAATAACATAAAAGAATTGTAAATTTACCATTTACATTCCTGCGGAACAAAGATCTTTGCCGGAAATTTACCGTTCGTTTCCAGTTTTGACACCGGCTTATCACATCCCGGCGGTATTCTTGGAAACAGCAGGACGGGTGCCTCCGGCAGAGGCAAACTTGCTCAACTTAGTTATAACATTAACAAAGAGCAGAATCAAGACCCCTTTCGTAAAAAATAGCCCTACGGACAAGGTGACTAAAAATCTTAGCAATTTGTGGGGATAATTTGGTACGACAAAAACAAATTTTTTTGAAAAAAGACTTGATAAAATTTTGACAATATGGTTTACTTAATGTGTACCAAGACAAAGCGCCCCAGTGCGACGTTAATTGACTAAAAATTAACGATGTTGCGAGGGGCGTATGCCTCGATACTTGAAGCGGGAACTGAAAAGTGCTATCATGGCAACACCAAATTGCGCTTTTCCAAAGCGCGGCGATAAAGGAGACCATACCGATGGCAACAGCAGTTTACCCCGGGTCCTTCGACCCGGTCACGAGAGGACATCTCGACATCATCAAGCGGGCAGCAAAGATCAACGACCACCTCATCGTGGCAGTGCTCATCAACAGCGCGAAGAACCCTCTGTTCACCGTAGAGGAGCGGGTGGCGCTGCTGCAGGAGTGCTGCAAGGACATCCCGAACGTGACGGTGGAGAGCTTTGACGGCCTGACCGTGGAGTTCGCCAAGAAGCGCCACGCCTCGGTGATGGTGCGGGGCCTGCGGGCCGTGACGGATTTCGAAAACGAGATCCAGCTGGCGCAGACCAACCACGCACTGATGCCCGGCATCGAGACCATGTTCCTCGCCACCAGCATCAAATGGAGCTACCTTTCTTCCACCATCGTCAAGGAGGCTGCCCGCTACGGCAGCAACATCTCCAAGTTCGTGACGCCCAACGTAGAAGCGGCCATCCACGCGAAAGTGGAGCAGCTTCAGGCGGAAGGAAAGACCATCTGATCCCTTTTATCATGCAGAAAGGCTCTCGGGCCTTTTGATAGATCGTTTTACGAAAACCCCGTAAATATACACATTTCAGGAGGCTATTAACATGAAAAAAATTGTTATCGCATCTGCCTGCCGTACCGCTATTGGTAAGTTTGGCGGCACTCTGGCAAACGTCCCTGCTGCTGAGCTTGGCTCCATCGTTATCAAGGAAGCTCTGAACCGTGCAAACGTGAAACCTGAGCAGGTCGATCATGTTTACATGGGCTGCGTCATTCAGGCTGGTCTGGGCCAGAACGTCGCCCGTCAGGCTTCCCTGAAGGCTGGCCTGCCCATCGAGACCCCCGCTGTCACCGTCAACGTGGTCTGCGGCTCTGGTCTGAACTGCGTCAATATGGCTGCTCAGATGATCGAGGCCGGCGATGCTGACATCGTGGTCGCAGGCGGCATGGAGAACATGGATATGGCTCCCTTCGCCCTGCAGAAGGCCCGCTACGGCTACCGCATGGGTTCTCCCATGGGCAAGAGCGAGCTGGTCGATACCATGGTCAACGACGCACTGTGGGATGCCTGCGGCTTCAACAAGCACATGGGCATGACCGCTGAGAACGTCTGCAGCAACGAGACCTATCAGAAGAAGTACGGCTACAGCCCCATCACCCGTGAGCAGCTGGATGAGTTCTCCTACAACAGCCAGATCAAGGCTGACAAGGCCATCAAGGACGGCGCATTCAAGGACGAGATCGTTCCTGTCGTCATCAAGGGCAAGAAGGGCGACACCGTGTTCGATACCGATGAAGGCCCCCGTCTGACCCCGGTCGAGAAGCTGGGCACCCTGAAGCCCGCCTTCACCAAGGACGGCATCGTGACCGCTGGCAACTCTTCTGCTATCAACGATGGCGCTGCTGCTCTGGTCGTCATGAGCGAGGAGAAGGCTAAAGAGCTGGGCATCAAGCCTCTGGCTACTTGGGTCGCAGGTGCTCTGGCAGGCGTCGAGCCTGAGGTCATGGGTCTCGGCCCCATCGCTGCCACCAAGAAGGTCATGGCAAAGACCGGTCTGACCGTTGATGATATGGATCTGATCGAGGCCAACGAGGCATTCGCAGCTCAGTCCATCGCAGTCGGCGAGGCTCTGGGCTTTAACAAGGACAAGCTGAACGTCAACGGCGGCGCCATCGCTCTGGGCCACCCGGTCGGCGCTTCCGGCGCTCGTATCCTGGTCACCCTGCTGTACGCTATGAAGCACCGTGGTGCTCACAAGGGTCTGGCTACCCTGTGCATCGGCGGCGGCATGGGCTGCGCAACCATCGTCGAGATGGACTAAGTTCCCTTTGAAGGGTCACTCCGGATATTGATACCGCCCGGACAAGGGGCAGGACCGGAGACCTGTCCCCCTGTCCGGGGGCTGATTTGAGTAAGATATAACCTGATTGGAGGTTTTCACAATGGCATTTGTAAAAACCGAGGTGCAGGGTGCTGTCGCTGTCTCTTATACACATCTGACGCTGCCGACGATCGC
>ERZ1027036.1017-NODE-1017-length-13416-cov-4.475339_pt1 | contig 13416 bp, 8 predicted proteins | sample MGYA00519441_ERZ1027036 | MGnify/ENA primary metagenome ERZ1027036 (study PRJEB26926, sample SAMN06164792) | human gut metagenome | biome: ENVO:00009003; feature: ENVO:2100002; material: ENVO:00002003 | host: Homo sapiens | place: USA | collected 2012 ... | reverse complement strand
GAGATTTCTGCCTGTCTCGTGGGCTCGGAGATGTGTATAAGAGACAGGTTCTGTGTTGTCTGGTTATTCTTAGCGTTGTTGCTGTTGTTCTTCTTATTATTGTTATTGTTATTGTTGTTTTTGTTGTTATCACCGGATTTATTTTTTGCTACTGCAAACTTCGTAGTTGCAGAACCATCTGTCCAGACGATTTCAAACGTATGATCTCCGGTAGCAAGTGTCTTAAGATAATCCGCTTTCAATGTGATGATCGTGGAACCCTTTGTAACCGTATAGTTTTTCTTATCAATGATCTTACCATCCACTTTTACATTCTGGAACTTCTCCATTTCACCGTTTCCCCGAATGGTAAGACTTCCATCTGTATTCTCTGTCCATGAACTGTTGGCACCGTCAAGGATTTTATAGGAAACCGGATCCGGTGATGGTGTCGTACTTTCTGTCACTGTCAGAGTTGCTGCATTCGTTGTAACAGAACCCGCAGAATTGCTGATCACACACTGATATTTATAACCATTGCAAAGCATGTCTACCACACCAGTCGTATAGCTTGCTTTGTCTGCTCCGGTAATATCTACGAATCCCTTGCCATTGTTTCTGTTTATCTGCCACTGATATGTTAAGTCTGTTCCTGTAGCTTTTACTGTAAAGGTTGCCTGTTCTCCTGCCTTTACAGATACATTCTGTGGCTGTTTACTGATACCTGGTTTCTTTACTGTAGGCTGAACCGGAGTCGCCTTTTGTTTGAAAGTTACTTCTATCGTATGTGCTGCCGTTACATTTTTAAAGGTATAGCTTGCTGCAGTGTTTACTGTTTTTCCATCTACTTTCAGAGATGCTATTTCATATCCGTCTTTTGCTTTTATGGAAAACGTCTGGTCAGCCCCTTCGACCACTTCCACTTTTCCGCTTGGAGAAATGCTTCCGTTTGCTCCGGCTGTAGCCGTAATGATGTGTTTTGTAACTGCCGGAGGCGTTACATCCTCTGTTACAGTCAGAGTTGCTGTACCGGTTGTAACAGAACCCGCGGAATTGCTGATCACACACTGATATTTATAACCGTTACAATTTTTATCTGCTGCAGATGTCGTATAACTTGCTCTGTCTGCTCCGGCAATGTCTGCAAATCCCTTACCATCATTTCTGTCTATCTGCCACTGATACTTTAAGTCCGTTCCGGTAGCTGCCACTGTAAAGGTTGCCTGTTCTCCTGCTTTTACGGATACATTCTGTGGCTGTTTACCGATACTTGGTTTCTCTACTGTAATCTTTTGTTTGAAGGTTGCTTCTATCGTATGCGCTGCCCTTACATTTGGAAATGTATAGCTTGTTGCAGTGCTTACTACTGCTCCATCCACTTTCAGGGATTCGATCTCATAGCCTTCATTTGCTGTAATAGTAAATGTCTGGTCAGCTCCTTCGACCACTTCCACATTTCCACTTGGCGAAATGCTTCCGTTTGCTCCGGCTGTAGCTGTAATCGTATGCTTAACGATCGGTTTTGGAATATTGATCGTGTAGGTAAATGTCTTTACCTCACTGTCCTGCATACCATCCTTTACTGCAATGGCTTTCAGGGTTGTTGTTATACTCTGACCTTCCGTTCCCGGGACAGTAATCGGGCCTGTATATCTTGTTCCGGTCGTTCTCCCCGGCTCTGCACCATCCGTTGTATAATAAATGGTTGCTCCTTCTGTAGAAGATTCTAATGCAACTTTCTGGTTCTCAGTATATGTACCGCTTTCTACCGATGGAGTCGGTGCACCTACAATACCTGCAGCACTGACTGTAATGGTGATCCTGGTAGTAAGTTCTACTCCATTTGCATCTATATTTTCCGGACATGTTACCCTACCGTTTAAAGTTACAACCTGCTCTGTCAATACAGAAGGATCATATTTACCACTTACTGTATCCCATGTAACATCTGCTTTGTCTACCGTATTTCCTTCTGTCACAATGTTAACCTGCGTTGGAAGGTTCATATCCTTATAATAAGCAGTACCATTCGCAACGGTAATAGCCCCCGGTGCCGTGATTCTTGTAAGTTTATCCTTTGCCGTTACAGGGAATGTGCATATTGCCGTTAACGTTCCATCTTCATTCTTTGTTACACTTGCACTGTTTCCATTTATGGTCACTATTACAGAATCTGTAAACTCGTAGTTTGCAGATGCTTCAAGAGTAACGCTTGCTGTATAGATTGTGTTATAGCCTGCGGTGGTGTCATTCGGTGTCCATGTAACAGCAGGTGCAGTTGTGCTTACTCCTTGGGTTGCACATACGGCAGAAGTATCTAATGCCGTATTGGATACCGGTGTGTCGATATCTGTAATCTCTACCGATGAAATATTGGTCTTAACCACGTCTTTTGTCGCTGTTGCCTCAACCGCATAAGCCACACTATCTTCCGTTACCTCCAGCCAGATTTTACAATTTGCAAAATCAATATCAGAAGGTGTATTCGATTCTGCTGCGATATCAGAGGTATTTACGATCACATTATCTGTTCCACTGATCTGTTTACTGTAATACCAGTCATTCGTTCCGTCATTTCCTTGTACTACAAGTGCCACATTACCTGCGGTATTTCCTTTTTTCGCATTGATCTGTCCTGCGTCAGCATTGCAGGTTACCGTACCAATCTCCTTGCCGTCTCCATTCAGTCGCAAAGTCATTGCTTTCCCTTGTGTAATCTCTCCTGACACTGCGGTACCAGAAGTTGCTGCTTCTGCCGACGATGCAAAGAGAACATCTGTCAGATTCAGATTAGAAGCAGCACTGCCTGCTTTAACCAGCTGATCGGTAAGGTAGCCGGTCGAATTCAATGTTCTCGACACAGCGTACACATGATCCCCATAATTCTTTACAGCCGAACGCGTCCATGTCGGGTTTTGGCTATCCCAATAGACCCGCGTCGATATCCTTATTTGATCATTGCTTCCTATTCTTAAGATTTGTTTGTAAGAAGGATTAAAAACAGGAGCGTATAATTTATCTGAATTCGTATAGGTATAATCCACTCTGTCAAGTGTATACGTTGTTGTTATCTTGGTCGTATTCAACAGTTTCTGCTGCGCTGTAGAAAAGCAGGCCTTATCACCCGCTATCTTATTCAGTTCCTTTCTTAGAGTACTCGCTCCATAATGATTACAAGGTACAGTTGTTGGTACCTTTGCTGTTGTGTATGTTCCATAGCCGGCCACATATTCTCTATCATTTGTCGTCACCGTTGAATATTTCTGTGCGTCATTTTTTATTGTGAGAGGAATAATTCCGTCTTTTACTGTAAAAATTACGGTATTTTCACCGTCTACATATTTATCTTTTCCTAAGATATACCATTCCTGCGTCTTTTTGGCCCTATTCTTACCAAATGCCAACACACCTACATTTGCAGCCGTTCCGCTGCTATTACTCGGTGCAAAAGTACCATCCATCATCTGTTGCTTTGTTGCATAGGCTGTCACACTTGGTTCACTGGTTGCCGCCTGTACAGATTGCATGCTGTCCTCGAACCCCGGAATCACTCCCGTCGTCATTCCGAATGCCAATACGCCCGAAAGCAAAGCTGCAATTCCTTTTTTCATTTGATTTCGTTTCCTCATATGCATTCTCCTTGTAAACTTACATACTTTTTGTTATAGTAATTATAAATCGTACCCTAAGGGACAAGTCAAGTGATAACTACCCTTATTCCACATATTTTTTTCAAAAAAGAACGGAGAACGATCATGAAAAAGCAGGACGATCATTTATTTAAAATAGGCGAAATCGCAAAAATTCTTGGTATCACCAGAAAAACCATCCTTGTCTATGAGGACATGGGCTTACTGACACCTGCCGTCAAGGATGAAAACAGTGGATACCGCTACTATACCGCCGATAATATGACACAGATCCGCTCCATCCGCTCTTTGCAGACTTTAGGACTGTCTCTCTCAGAAATCAAGGAATATTACTATGATTCTAAAAATCTCGACCACCATCTGGAACGTCTGATGGATCTGCGTGCTGCATTAGACCACAATATCCGGTTGCTTCAGGTGCGTGCTGCAAAACCGGGTGACTTAAGCATTCATCGTGTACGCCTGCCAAAGCAGGTGTGTTTTTGCCGCAGATATCAATGTAAAGATACAAAGGATGCGGCTGACAAATTGCGTGACACTTATATTGCCGCCGCCAGAACCGGAAAGATGTCCATGTCTGCCAGAATGTTTACCATGCGTATCGGAGAACCTGACACGGGTCTGGATCTGATGTGCTGCATTCCGGTCGAGGACGATTTTACAGGCGAAGAACGGACAGAATTTGACGAATCACCTGCCTTATGCATCTATTACCGCGGACCTTATGAGGGGATCGGAACTGCGATTGCTACCTTAAATACCTATGTAGAGACCAACCATATCCAGACCACCGGACCGTTTCGCAGTATCTATTTAGAGGCTCCACCCAGCCGTGGGGAACAGAGTTCGGATTATATTACGCAGGTTGCTGTTACGATTTAGATATGGGGAATGCCTACTTGCCCCCATTACATACCTATGATATTATATCATCAGATTCACATAGGAGATGACATTATCGTTAATGAGAAAAAAGTGCTCTGTTCTAAAATGAACAGAGTTTTTTATTTATCTACTTCCATATCCGGCAGTAATAAACAGATAACTGCCCCCAAAAATCCACACATCAAAACTGTCCAATTTTTATATGATAGTGATGAAACCTTTCATTGAAAGATGTGAGTCTTTTGCACAAACCGACGTATTATCTCTGGCGTAGTGATTTTTCTTCACAGGAAGAATTTGAAGCCGAACGTAGAAAATATGCTGACATCGGTTTTCGGGTTGTCACTTTTTCAGATGGCGATCCGGATGCCGATATCCATAATGGCATCCGGGCACTGATCAAAAATCATTTATCTGATACCGACTGATCTTATTTTTTTAATTTCTGTCGGAAGAAAAAGTATTTTACGGCAAACTGTAAAAAGATAACCATATATAAAACCATTAATGCAGCAAACACGATCGTAAGTCTATGTGCTCCATGTTCGGTCGTGGACATATAACCATTTATGATCAGACAGCAAAAATTTCTTCTTTCTGCTGCATCCTTGTCATCGGTTTGCGAAAATAGCAGTATCCATTAAAATTCATCAGATACTCCCATCCCTCCTGTGCATTGCGATACAATCTGCGGATCCTCTTCCACTCCAATTCCAGAACTTCCGTACCGAGATCTGTAATCTGATAAATTTTTCGCTTATCTTCTTCACAGACAAACTGGATCAATCCGTCTTTTTCCATTTTCGATAAACTTCCATACATGGTTCCCGGACCGAGTATGACTTCATTGTCTGTGATTTCCTTTACTTTCTGTACAATTCCATATCCGTGATTCGGAGAACGCAGACATAACAGAATATAAAATCCGGTCTCCGTCATCGGAACATAAACTTTTTTATATGTGCATCCATTGTCCATTTCCTTTTTTAGTGCGATATATCGCACTGCGATCTATATGTCAATTTTTTTTTAACGATTAGGGGGGCAAAAGACGATGTCATATCATTCCATAATGCTTCATAAACTATTTACATTCAAGCAGAAAGGCTCCTCTATGAATGCAGGATATGTCCGTCTCTCCAAAGACGATGATAAAAAAAATTATGTTTCCATAGAAAACCAGAAGCTGATCATCAGCCAGTATGCAGCCGATCATGGCATCGCCATCGATCGCTGGTACGAAGATGACGGCGTTTCCGGTTATGTCTTTGACAGACCGGGATTTCAGCAGATGATGGCTGATCTGGATCACGATATTGATACTGTCTATGTCAAGGATTTTTCACGCCTTGGCAGACATAACGCAAAAGTGCTTTTATTACTGGACGAATTTCAGGAGCGTGGAAAACATCTGGTTGTGATCGACGATAACTATGATTCTATGGAACCAGCCGATGATACGATCGGGATTAAAACCTGGTTTAATGAGCGGTATGTAAAAGACACCAGTAAAAAAATCAAACGTGCCATAGGTGCGAAGCAAAAAGAAGGTGCACTGCTGACAAGACCGCCGTTTGGGTATCGGCGTGACACAGACAATCCGACGATGTTCAGCATTGATCCTGCCGAAGCGGAATCCATCCGATCCATTTATCGGCTCTATCTTTCCGGTCTTGGCTACCGGAAGATTGCCAATTATTTAAATGAACAGCAAATCCCTACTCCCTCTATGAAACAGCACGAGCATGAAATAGAAAATAGACAGTTAACCAAAAGAAACGTTGCTTTTCGCTGGTCAGACAGCATGGTGCGGGATTTACTTGACAATGATTTTTATATCGGTACGCTCCGCTTACGAAAACGTGCCAGAAAAACCATCCATGGCAAAGACTGTCGCATCCCCAGGGAAGAACAGTATCTATTTGAAAATCATCATCCGGCAATTATCGATGAGACTACGTTTTCTCTGGTGCAGGAATTAAAAGAAAAACGCAATCACACAAACTACCGTGGCAGCTTTGGACAATGGGCAGGTTCAGAAGTTCCAAATCCATTCAGCGGTTGTCTGTTCTGTAAGGATTGCGGAAAACGTCTCACACCGATCAAACGCCGGACCTCCGGCAGAGAACGGAAATATTATATCTGCACCACTTATAATACGAAAGGGAAACGTTATTGTTCTAAGGCTCATTTGATTGAAGAAGCCAATCTGATGAGAGACATCCTGACCTATCTCCAAGTGTGCAGAGATGTTTTCAGTGACATAATTGCCGGCTATGATCCGGAGGATTTTCAGACAGAGAAGAAAAGCCTAGAAGAAAAATGTCAGGAACTGCATACCGCGATCGATGACCGTAAAAATCAACTAAAACTCCTTCTTACACAGAAAATAAAGGATTTATCACTTGCTGCCGAAAATGAGACTTCCATCCATAAGGAAGATTTTATCCATGAGGCTTACGAGTCTATGCAAACAGATTTATGTAAACAAATTCACGAATTGGAAATGCAACGAAAAGAACTGGAGAAATCTGCCACAGAAGCACCGGATATAGCGGACAGTTTAAAAAATCCTCTGGATATCATGGATCACATAATTGCAAAAGGAACTCTGGGGCATAAAGATATCGAACTACTGATCAAAAAAATCATAGTGGATGAAAATGGAATGCCGGAAATCATGTTAAAATATGGCTTAGCCAGCTTCATAAATAACAACCCTACCAAAGAAATGAATTGCAGAGAAAATACTATCATTGCAATCGTTATGAAACTGATCGCAGAGGACAAACGCGGTTACACTTCTGCAAAATACCTGTCAGAACATCTTACCGATCTGGGATTTCCAAAGACAAAGCAGAGTATTTTACCTTATATCGAATTGATGAAAACACTCGATATCCTAAAGGATACAGACAATCCACGAAAGCCTTACCGTATTATGAAATCCGAAAATGAAATCTCCCTGCTTGCCCGTAACTATTTGCCGGATTTATCAGCGGAAATGACTGCAAAGCAAATATCGGATGATTATTTACATAGTTCTGTGGCAGACAGGTGGCATGCCACAGATGGTTTTTGAATATGTTTTAAAACAGCAGGGAATTGACCCCAAAAAAGATCTAACCATTGACAAGAGCATTGATTTTGGAAGCACTGCCGCTGCTTTTTCCGGTGGAAATGGCGATTTTTCCGTTGAATTTGAACCAGGCGCAACCAATTTAGAAAAAGAAGGCTCCGGCTATGTGGTTGCTTCCCTCGGTGTGGATTCCGGCTATGTTCCTTACACTGCTTTTTCTGCAAAAGAAAGCTATATCAAAAAACACCCTGAGCTCATCCAGAGCTTTACCAACGCTCTGCAAAAAGGCATGACTTATGTCAACAATCATTCTGCTGCGGAAATTGCAAAAGTCATTGCCCCTCAGTTCAAAGATACGGATGAAGCCACTATTGCCATGATCGTGGAACGTTATCAGAAACAGGACACCTGGAAGGACGATTTAGTATTCACTAAGGACAGCTATGAGCTTTTACTTGATATTTTAGAGGAAGCAGGCGTTCTGACTGACAGACCGCCTTATAAGGACTTGATCACTACTACTTATGCAAAAGAAGCACGTTAAGTTACCTGAAAATAGCATCTGCCCCGTGAGTATTCGTGCAAGATTTCCTGCATTCTCCTTTTTCTATGCATAAATGAAATCTCTGCACTGCCTCACGAGGCAGCAAATATTTTCCTATTTTAGCAGTATTTTTTCAAAAGAGAGATCAGCTTTTGCATTTCTTTGTCGGTTCCGATCGTAATCCGAAGATAATTACTGATACGCTCCGGTTTTGCAAAATAACGCACATAGACCTTCTCTTTTTTGAGATTCTCAAAAAGCTGTTTTGCCGAAACATTCGGATGTGTTACAAACACAAAATTGCTCTTAGAATCTTCAAACAGAAAGCCTAATTTTTTTAACTCTTCCTTTGTCCACTCTCTGGTACGGATGATCTTGTCGGTGGTCTGCTTAAAATATTCCCGGTCCTCCACCGAGGCTTTTCCCATTGCCAGGGTCAGCTGATCCATGGTGTAAGAATTAAATGAATATTTAACATCGTTCAGATATGCGATCAGTTTCTCACTTCCAAACGCATATCCAATCCTCATGCCCGCCATGGAACGTGATTTTGAAAACGTCTGTACCACTAACAGATTCTCGTATTTTTCAATCAAAGGCAATGCGGATACGCCTCCAAAATCAATATAGGCTTCATCCACGATGACCACAACATCCTGATTTGCCCGGATGATCTCTTCTACCTGTTCTAACGGCATGAGAACGCCGGTCGGTGCATTCGGATTTGGAAAAATAACACCACCGTTTTCCCGCTGATAATCTTTGGTACAGATCTGAAAGTCCTCATCTAACGGCACGGTCTCATAAGGAATCCGAAATACTTCTGCCCAGACATCATAAAACGAATAGGTAATGTCAGGGAACAGGATTGGTTTTTTAGAATTAAAAAACGTCATAAATGCCATTGCAAGGACATCGTCCGATCCTACTCCGGCAAACACCTGTGAAGATCTTACACCATATTCTGACGCGATCGCATCCACTAACTCAGAAGATGCCGGGTCAGGATAAAGACGCAGTCTGTCTGTTTCAAATTCCTTCAGTACTTTCTGTACTCCCGGTGCCGGCGAGTATGGATTCTCATTTGTATTCAGCTTAATGATATCTCTTTTTTTCGGCTGCTCCCCCGGTGTATATGGGGTCACCAGCCTTACATTTTTTTCCCAGTTCTTCATTTTACTAACCCGTATTCTTTCGCTAATTGTTCAAATCCTGACATGGATTTTTCTATCATCTGTGGAGACACACAATATGCAAGCCGCACATAGCCCGGACATGCAAAGGCTGCTCCCTTGACCATGATAATGTGATATTTTTTCGCTGCCTGTACAAATCTTTCCTCATCCTTATCCGGAGACTTCATCCACAGATAGAAAGCTCCCTGCGGATAGATGCAGGTAAAACCGAGCTTTATCAGCCCTTCATACAGTAACTTGCGATTCTTATCATAAAATGCGATGTCTGTCTTTTCATCCACACATCGGCTGACTGCCTTTTGGATCAGCGACGGTGCATTGACAAATCCAAGGGTTCTGTTCGACACCTCTAAGCCGGCAATGACATTCTCTGCATCCGCAACCTCATCCGGTACTGCAACATAACCAATCCGCTCTCCCGGCAGTGACAGGGATTTGCTAAACGAATATCCCACGATCGTATTGTGATAATACTTTGTTAAAAATATTTCTTTTGCGTCATCATAGACTAACTCGCGGTATGGTTCATCTGACACTAAGTAGATGTCCGTTTTAAATTCCTGCTCTTTTTTTCTTAAAATCTCTGCCATTTCCTGCATTGTCTCTTCCGTATAGACCACACCGGTCGGATTATTTGGTGTATTGACTAACACGATCTTCGTCTTAGCCGTGATCTTTCCTGCAAATTTTTCTAAATCAGGCTGAAAACTTGCAAAATCAGGTTCTACCTCTACGATCTTTGCATCAAAATTTGCTGCATAAGACTTATATTCTCCAAAATAAGGGGCAAAGACGATGACTTCATCCTCCGGGTCTAACAGTGTCTTAAAGATAATGTTCAGACCGCCTGCTGCCCCCACCGTCATGATGATATTATGTGCATCAAAGGAGGTCTGGAATCTCCGGTTCAGATTCTCTGCCATTGCCTTTCTGACATCCTCATATCCGGAATTTGACATATAGCCATGTAACTCTAACGGGTCCATCTCATTCACGATCTCTTTGATCGAGCGGTTGACCGACTCCGGTGCCGGAGTTGCCGGATTTCCAAGACTGAAATCATATACGTTCTCAGCACCATAACGTGCTGCCATTTCTTTTCCTTCATTAAACATTGCACGGATCACAGAACTTCCCGCCAATGCCTGTGCTATCTTTTTTGAAACCAAAATGCTCCCACCTTTCCTGACATTTCTAAAAATAACTCTACTACAACTCTTTAGTAAAGTAAAGTAAAAAACACCTCCAAAGCAACAGATTTTTCTATTTCATCCATCCACTTCAGAGGTATTATATTTTCCATATATTTTTATGATTCAGACAAAGATTTAAACTCTTCCTCTGCTGCCGTTAATGTGTCATAGTTTGATACCATGGCTTTCGCTCTGTCGGAAAGTGCATTATAGGCATCTCTTGCTCTCTTGATCGCATCTCCGCTGCCTGTCGTTACCTTACCGATCTGACCGATCAGGTCGATAACCCCATTAGCTTGTCCCTGTGCCTCATTATTTGCCTGATTCTCTGCCTCCTGGCTGACTAATCCTGCATAAGCTGCTTCTGCTGCCTCTAAGGTACTGTAATTCGTTACATAGCTCTTTGCTTCCTCGGAAAGTCCGTTATAAGCATTTCTTGCATTGGTGATCGCACCTTCGCTGCCTAAGGATACCTCTCCGATGCCGTTGATCGCATCCACAACCGATGCACCCTGATCCATGGCGATCGCTTTCGGGCTCTCGGTTCCAGGTAATTCATATACTAAGACCGGATAACCTGCTGCAATATTTTCAAAAATGGTCTTTGCTGCTGCATATGGTAAGTTGACACATCCGTGAGAACCGTTTCTCTTATAGATGTTTCCGCCAAAGGTACTTCTCCAGGAAGCATCATGCATTCCGACATTGCCGCAATACGGCATCCAGAAACTTACATCAGAAGAATAGTTTTCTCCCTTTAAGGTTGCATTACGCTCTGTATAGGTAACCGGATAAGCTCCAACCGGAGTGCCGTTTCCTTTTGAGATATTTCCTGATACAAAATCGGAATCTACTACAAGATTGCCATTTTTATAAAAATACAGATGCTGTGCTGTCAGGTTGATCTCAACATAAGTATCACCATAATCATTTTCGCCATGGCTGTTTGCGGTCTGCGCATAGACAGGATCCCTTGTCACATCCTTGCCTGCATCAATATCTTTTTTCAACTGCTCTAACTCTTTATCGTTGCTGATCTTCCAGCCATAACTTCCGTTTGAGATCTGTACGGTGCTGCCCCAGGAAGTCTTTAAAGTCTTTGGTTTATAAACGGTATTATATTTAGAACCAAGACTCTTGACATAAGCAAGTGCCTGTTCATCGTCTACCACTGCCTTGCCTTCTTCCACTTTCATCCATTTACAGATTTCCGTTCCGGCTAATACTTCCTGCTTATCGCCAAAGGTATATGTAATCTTGACATCCTTTAAAGACTTCATCTTTGCTAATGTCTTCTTTAAGGTCTTAGAATCTTCTTTTACCTTTGGATCTACATAGCATTTTTCTTTATCCATGGAAAGCTCGGACTGTAAATTCAATACAGAGTCCTGTAACTTTTTCCAAAATGCTTCTTCATCTACGGTGGTACCTAAATCTTCTTTTACGATGACATAACCGTCTTTTTTATCTTCCTTTAAAGTCGCATCTACCGGCGGCTTCATCTTGTCCTTATCCATACAGGACAACTGGTTCATCTGCTGCTTTAAGGCAGCCTCATCATAGCTTACAATGGATTTTGATTCATATACTTCCGGGGAAAATAAAGTAACTACCCACTTAAACCCGTTCTGCTTCTTTAAAATCTTCTGAAGCGTATCATCAAACTCTACGGAAATATTGACATCTTTTCCGCTGATTGTTTCGCTCTTTTTTCCTCTCTCCCGGATCGTCAGCTTATAGTTCTTAACCTCTGACGTGATCGCCTCTTTTACGCCATCCGCATTTTTTCCGGTACAGGAGATTCCGTTGATCACTGTCCTTGGCAGATAGTGTGACTGAAAGAAAATGCTTCCCGCAAGATAAATGACTACCAATGCTCCCACTACGGAAGCTGCGATAATCGTTCCTTTTTTTGATATTTTTTTGTTTCCTTGTTCATTTCCAGAATTCAATTTTTTATCCTCACTTACTTTAACTTTTGCAGTTACCCTATATTGTATTATATTATCTTCGCCTTTGATGTCAACTTTTTCGTTAAATTGTAACATTTTTTTAAGAACTTGTAATTTCTTAATTTTTTGTGAAAATCCATTTTCGCACATTGTCCTTTCATTTTCTCTGTGCTATAATCCACAGGTAATAATGAGATTTTAGAAACATAGAATAGACACGAATAAAATAGACACGAGGTGATACTCTTGAAATATATCCGGAACTTTTTAGTGAAATACAGTCATGCATGGGTATTCTTATATGGTCTGATCTATTTCCCATGGTTTACTTATTTAGAAAAAAATGTAACAAACAACTTTCATATCATACATATGGCGATCGACGATTCCATTCCGTTTGTTGAATATTTCGTCGTTCCATACTTTTTATGGTTCGGTTATGTTGCAGCGGCAGTTGCCTACTTCTTTTTTAAGAACAAACATGATTTCTATCGGCTGTGCGGCTTTTTAGCTGCCGGAATGACCATTTTTCTGGTTGTTTCCACCATTTATCCAAACGGACACACACTCAGACCGGAAAGTTTTGCACACGATAACATTTTTACGCAGGCAGTTGCATGGCTTTATTCTACCGACACACCGACGAACCTGTTTCCGAGCATTCATGTTTACAACTCTCTCGGTGTACATATTGCCGTGACAAAGAGTGAATGTTTCCGTGAAAAAAAGAAGACAAAATTTGTCTCCTTACTGTTATGTGTCAGCATCATTTTATCGACGATGTTCTTAAAACAACATTCCTTTTTTGATGTGATCACTGCATTTGCAATGGCAGGCATTTTCTTCTGCCTGATCTATATGAAGTCTCCTGCTGCTGAGGAGTCCTACGAGAAACAGTCTGTCTCTTATACACATCTCCGAGCCCACGAGACAGGCAG
>ERZ1027036.999-NODE-999-length-13557-cov-6.236409_pt1 | contig 13557 bp, 10 predicted proteins | sample MGYA00519441_ERZ1027036 | MGnify/ENA primary metagenome ERZ1027036 (study PRJEB26926, sample SAMN06164792) | human gut metagenome | biome: ENVO:00009003; feature: ENVO:2100002; material: ENVO:00002003 | host: Homo sapiens | place: USA | collected 2012 ... | reverse complement strand
CTCCAGCATTTGCTGCGCCCGCGCAGCGCGCTCGTGGCCGCTCATGCCCGCGTAAATCAGCGGAAGCTCCACGTTTTGCAGCGCGTCCTGACGCTGAAGCAGCTGGAACGACTGGAAGATGAAACCGATTTCCTTCGACCGCACGCGCGCCAGCTCCGATTCACTCAGCGCGGATACGTCCCGCCCATGTAGGTGGTATGTGCCGGATGTTGCCGTGTCCAGACAGCCAATGATGTTCATCAGCGTTGATTTGCCCGACCCACTGGGGCCAAGAATGGCGACAAATTCGCCCTTGTCCACCTGCAGGTCAATGCCCTTCAAAACCGTCTGCTGTTCATCACCCATTTTGTATGTTTTGACGATGTTCTCCATCGTCAGAATATTTTCCGCCATGGTGAATGCCCCTTTCCGTCAATAATGCATCATGGGCATTTCCATTGTGTTCTTCACGGGAATCAGCACCGCTTCGCCCGTGCGGATGCCGTCGACGATTTCGACAATCGAGCCGTTGTTGACGCCAAGCGTCACCTTCTGGCGCACGATTTCGTCCTTGCGGTCGTAGCAGTAGACGAACGGCTTGCCGTCCGAATCGTACTGAATCGCGTCAATCGACACAGTCGTAACGTTCTTCACGCTCTGGTACAGCACGCGGATTTCGCAGCTCAAGCCCATGGCGAGCGTTCCGTCCTGTGGCACGGTCATCGTCACCTCGTAGTATGCCATGTCGCCGGATACGGTTGCTTCCTGCGCAATGCGGGTGATGGTGCCGGTGAGCATCTTGCCAGTGGACAGCACGGTCACATCCGCTGTCTGCCCGATGGAGAGCGCCGGACGGTCGTATTCATCCACGTTGAACACAATCTGCGGATTGCTGTAATCTGCGGCACGCAGCAGCTGCTGCCCCATGGTCACCTCGTCGCCTTCCTCGACGTAGAGGTTTGAGAGCGTTCCGTCCATCGGCGCGCGTGCCGTGCCGCCGCTTGAAAATTTGAGGATAATGTCGTTTTTCTTCACCTCGTCGCCCTCGGAGAACAGGCACTCTTTGACGGTTGTTTTCGCGGTGGAGGTGACGATTTGGCTGTCCTTTGTCGACAGGTTGCCGGAAAAGGTGTAATAGGTGCTGATGTCCTGCGTGCGGGCGATTTCCTCGCTGTAAGCTGTGTTTTTCCGTCCGCCCGCAAAGAGGGAAACGCCGCCCGCAACGAGCGCAAGCACGACGATAATGGCAATGATTTTCCCGGTCTTCTTCATAGTTCCTTTGACTCCTTCCAGCTCATGAATGTTCCGGAAGCGATTATGCCACAATTGGATGAATCCAATGTGAAGTTACGAGGAAGCGAAAATGAAGTTTGCCGGGAACAAAAAAAGCCCGTGACGATTTTACGTCGCCACGGGCAGGGGATTCGAGGATTAGAAGTCCAAATGCAGTTCCACCGGACCGCCGATGAGGTTGCCATCGGTATCCATCAGACGGAAGATGATGAGGTTCACGGTGTGCTGTCCATTCAGCGCGTCCGCGGGGACGGTCAGCGTCATCTGCGTGCCGTCCGCATTCCACGCGGTTTCCCACGCTTCGGCAATGTCCATGCCGACAGCGTATTCACCCGTGCGCAGCGCTTCGGAGAAGGTCAGCGTGATGGTCAGCGCGGTGTCCGACAGTGCCGCTTCGCCGGAGACGGTCGCGTCAAAGGCGGTCACGGTCTTTTCGGGCGCTTCGGGGCGGGTGATGGTCTCGCCGCGTTCAAGCGCCTGCCGCTCTTCCAGCGTATCCGGAATCGCGGGCCACACCTGCGAGAAACCGTTGTTGTAGCGCTCAGCGTTCCAAGAAATCGGCTTGGTGAACAGCGCAGCATCCTGCTTGCCGTTGTTTTCAGCGGAAGCGGCAATGTCCGCCATCGAGAACTCAAAGGTGTATTCCGGCATGGAGACAAACCGCAAGTTCTTCACCTTGAAGGTCTGCGAGGCGTCCCAGCCAGCGTTTGCAATGCGGATAAACAGCGCGTCGTGGAACAGAATGCCGTATTCCAGCAGGCTCGTGTCTTCCGGCACCACACGTTCGGGTGTGAAAATCATGGAAGCGGGTTCGGTTTCGCTGCCGATGTAGACCAGCGGGGGATTCTCCTTCGTGTTCGCCAGACGGGACGCGAAGCCCAGCACGCGGTTCTCTTCGCCCTCGTCGCCCTTCGTCGTGCCGTGACGGAGCGCATCCGCCAGCGAAACGGCGGAGAAGTAGACGCTGTGCGCCGCCTTGTCGGTGCCGACGGTGCGCAGCTCGTAGCGCCCGTAGACGGACTGTTCGGCAGTCAAGGTGAAGGTGAACACGTCACCCTCGTGCGAAGCAGCGGCGACTTCCGTGCCATCCGGCAGCACCAACATCACGTCCGGCGCGTCGGAATGCGCGGTAATGGTAACATTGTGGTTCGTCAGGAAGGTCTCCTGCGCCGTCCACAGCGTGTACTTGCTTTCGGCAGACCACGGGATGTAGGAAGAGTTGATGTCAAACGGGTAGTCGTTCAGTTCGCTGATGGTTGCGTAATCCGCCGCCGGGTAGGACATGCCGGAAATGCCAGTGCCTTCCGGGAACAGATCCTTCACATGCAGCAGCTTGTCGTCCGTCTGCTTGAATTCGCGATCCATAATCGCCAGCGCAAAGCAGAAGTCACGCGGGTAGAAGACGTGGTCACTCTGGCGGGCACGAACAGCAATGTTGTTTTTCTCGATTTCCGTCGTGCCGACGAAATCGTAAACCTCTTCTGCTGCAACCATGCTGGCGACAGCGCCTTCATTGCCCAGCCAGTGGGTGTCAATGCCTGACACGGTGAAGAAGGGGCGCGGCGCAACCAGCGCGATGATTTCCACCGGGTCAAACGGAATCTGGTTATCACGGGCGACGAACATAGCTGCCGTCTCCGGGAACCAGCTGTTGCCCTTGCCGTAGGACACGGTCGGCACTTCGGTCTTGCCGTAGACACGGTCAGCCTTGGCGTAGGCGGAGGTGTTGAAGTTGAAAATCTTGCCTTCCACCTTGTAGCGGTAGCTCTGGATGCCCGAACCGCCGCATTCGCTCGGCACGCAGATACTGATGCGGTCGTCAAACGCCGAGGTGAACATGGCGGCCTTGCCATAGCGGGAATGGCCCGTGATGACGGTCTTCGCCGGGTCAAGGCGAACCAGCTCGCCCAGCGTCAGGCTCGTGCCCTCTGCCGGGTTTTCCAAGGCGGTCACAATCTGACTGGCCGCCCAGCTCCACGCCATCAGCGCGCCGGATGCGTGCTTGTAGTCGTTCGCGTCGTAGGGGTAGAGCGTGGTGTACACGCCAGCACGGTCAATGCCGTCATCCGCATTGGAGTCATCGGGGTAAATGTCAGTGGCTTTGAACGTCACCAGACCGTAGCCCTGTCCGTTCAAGTTCGCAGCAGAGAAAGCGGAGGTACCGCCGATATCAATCACGAACGGCACTTGCTCCTTCTCTTCGCCCCAAGCCGCCAGAATCTGCGCATCCGTGGGCACATTCAGCTTCGCAGCGAAGCTCGCCTTTGCGCCCGTTTCGGGATTCGTGATGGTAATGACCGCCTGATACACAGGGCGCACACGGGCGGGGATGGTTTCCTCGGTAATCGCGCCGGTGGTGTTCACGAACACCGCGTCGCCTTCCGTGCCCCACGGCGGTTCGCCGATGTAGTGGACGGAGTAGCCCGCGTTCCACGCCTCGATGGCAAGCTGCTTGGCTTCCGCCTTGGTGGATGCAGGGCCGAACGTCTTGTCGCCCACCGTCACTTCACCTTCCAGCAGCGCAGCGGACAACTTGCGGAACTCGTCGCCGAGGTTGAAGACGCAAGCGCCCCAAATTCCATAGAAGCCGCCGTAGGACGCAGTGTTGTCCTCGTAGACAATCTCGTACTTGCCAGACACGTCCTCCGCCGCGGTTTCCCAGCGGTAGCCCAGCCAGTAGTGCTGGATCAAATCGCGGATTTCGGTGCGGCGCGCTTCCCATTCGGTGATGTCGGTCACAACGCCGTCGCCGTTCGGGTCATTCTTCACGTCGAAAAACTCAAATGGATTGTTGATTGTGTCGATGGCGGGCAGCTCATCAATGCCGGGATACCCATCCAGCGGCGCTTCAGCGCAGGCGCTCATCAGCGGCAGCAGTCCGATGATGGCAGCGAGCAGCAACGGGAAAAAACGTTTCATAGAAATCCTCCTTTTTTCTTTCAGCCGAACCTTTACACATTGTCCGGGAGGAGGCGGCTGCATTGCCTCATCCGGAAGTTACCCTCATTATAGCGGAGAAAGGGCGGCGCGTCTATGCAAATTGTCCACGCTACTATGCAAATCGTGCAGATATATCTGGGAAAAAATTATCCGCATTCGACAATGCAAAAGCTATTTGCCAAGATTTCGCTGGAAATCCGTCGGCGAAATGCCTGCTGTTTTGCGAAAAGTGCGCAGAAACGAAGAATACGAATTGAACCCGCTCTGAAACGCAGCTTCCGTCAGCGATACGCCGGAGGCAATCAGCAGCTTCGCGCCGCAGATGCGCCGGAACTGGATGTACTCGTACACCGACGTGTTCGTGTAGCGGACAAACTCGTGTGACAGGTACGATTTGCTGATGAAGAACGCGTCCGCAATTTCCTCCAGCGTCAGCGGCTGGGCGTAATGCTCGTTGATGTACGCCATTACGCGCTGCATGGTGTCCGGCGAGGGCTGGGTACTCTGCGGCGTCGGTGCTTCCTGCGTCACGCGGAGGATTTGCAGCAGAAACTCGGTCATCGCGGCATAATCCGCCAAGCGCGATTCGGGGCGCTCATCGCCTGTGTTCTGCGCCACACGGTCAATGCATGATGTACACAGCGAAAGCGCCGCTTCATCCAGCTGATAATGATACCCGGTGCGGCGCGTGCAGTCCAAAAGGCGCTGCTCCAGCGGCAGGAGTCCCTGCCCCAGCTGGTGCAGCATCCCGGAGGAGATAAACAGCACCACTCGCTCGTAGTTGCGGATGGCGTCCTGCGAGATTATGCCGTGCATGACGAATGGCGGGAAAATCATCAGGCTGCCGCGCTGGAGCGTGACGATTTTGTTGTCCACATACAGGCGGGGAAAGCCGTTTAGGTGAATATACAGCTCAAAGAAATCATGCGTATGGATTTCGCGCAGGTGGATGGAGGGCGACAGCGTGTGGAACGCCTCGTAATCCGAGCGCCCTTGCCCCATGTCGCTTGCGCGAACCAGCACATCCTTCTGAAGCTCCTGCGCGGGACGCTTCCTTGTCATATGCCTTTCTCCTTGTCCCAGTATTTATGAAAACATCATAGCAGGAATGCTGAAAAAGGTCAAGCAAAAACCCGAAAACTGTTCTGAATCAGAACGATTTCCGGGTAAAATCGGTTATTTGCTTTCGCTGTCCCACGCACGGTAGGATTCTTCTTCCAGCAGCGTCTCAATGCGCCCGTCGGTCACGCGGGTCAGCGTGTCCAGGACAGATTGCACGTCCGTCTGGCGAATCAGCAGCGTGAAGCCGACGGCGGTCGTGAACTCGCTGCTCAGCAATTGCACAGGCAGGCTTTTCAGCGCGTACTGCACCTTGTCCCACAGCGGATAGGCGACTTCGCACAGGTATTGGCAGGAGGGCAGCATCTCGACGACTTGCGCCGCCTTGAGCGCGATGACAGCCCCCTGCGTGTACGCGCGCACCAGCCCGCCCGCGCCCAGCAGCACGCCGCCGAAATAGCGCGTCACCACGCAGCAGCAGTTGACTACGCCCTGATGCTTCAATACCTCCATCATCGGCAGCCCTGCCGTGCCGCCCGGCTCGCCGTCGTCGGAATAGCGCATGATGCCCGCGTTCTGCCCGATGATGTAGGCATAACAGTTGTGCGTGGCGTCCTTGTGCTTTGTGCGGATGGATTGCAGGAAGGCAAGCGCCTCCGCCTCCGTTTCGCACGGCGCGGCATAGCCGATGAAGCGGCTTTTGTTGATGATGAACTCGTCGCTGGCGGATTGCCGGAGCGTCCGATAGGGGTTCATGGCACTCATGCGAGGAACAGGCGGCGGAAGTTCTTCTTGCCTTTCTGAATCAGCAGACCATCCGCGGGGACGTCGCTCTCCGCCAGCGTGGCGTTCAGGTCATCCACCTTCTTGTCCGCCACCAGTACCGCACCCGCCTTCACCTGATTGCGCGCGTCGCTCTGGCTCTTGCACAGCCCGGACTTCACCAGCATGGTCGTCACGCGGCTGTCGGCGGCGAATTCGTCCTTCGTCAGTGTGAAGGAGGGGACATTCGCGGCAGACGCACCGCCCGCGAACAGTGCGGCAGCGGCATCAGCGGCCTTCTGCGCCTCTTCTTCACCATGCACCAGCTTCGTCACCTCGAATGCCAGCACCTTCTTCGCCTCGTTGATTTCGCTGCCTTGCAGCGCGCCAAGACGGCGCACTTCGTCCATCGGCAGGAAGGTCAGCAAGCCAAGGCACTTTTCCACGTCCGCGTCATCAACGTTGCGCCAGTACTGGTAGAAGTCGAACGGGGAGGTCTTGTTCGGGTCAAGCCACAGCGCGCCCTTCTCGGTCTTGCCCATCTTCTTGCCGTCGTGGGTCAGCAGCAGCTGGAACGTGCAGGCGAACGCCTTTTCACTGTCCTTGCGGCGAACCAGGTCCGCACCGCCAAGCATGTTGCTCCACTGGTCATTGCCGCCCATTTCCAGCCGGCAGCCGTAGCGGTGGAACAGCTCCAAGAAGTCGTAGGACTGCATGAGCATGTAGGTGAATTCGAGGAAGGACAGACCGTTGTCGGTCGCCATGCGCGTCTTGTAGCAGTCAGCGGTCAGCATCTTGTTGACGGAGAACATCGCGCCGATGTCGCGCATGAATTCGATGAAGTTCAGGTTGCGCAGCCAGTCCGCGTTGTTGACGATAATCGCCTTGTCGTCGGAGAAATCAAGGAAACGGCTCATCTGCTGCTTGATGCACTCGACGTTATGGTCAATCGTCTCGACGGTCATCATCTTGCGCATGTCGGTCTTGCCGGACGGGTCGCCGATCATCGCCGTGCCGCCGCCCATCAGCGCAATCGGGCGATGCCCCGCGCGCTGCATGTGCGCCATCGCCATAATCGGGATGTAATGCCCGATGTGGAGGGAATCAGCGGTCGGATCGAAGCCGACGTAAAAGGTGGTCGGCTCTTCGAGCTGCTTGTACAGTTCGTCCTCAAAGGTGGTCTGGGCGATGAAGCCGCGCTCTTTCAAAACGTCAAGAATGTGCATGGGGAACCTCCTATATATTAAGTAGTAGGGGAAACAGTGTCATTTCGCCAGCGCCTGCGCGAAAATCTCCCGCAAGGTGCTCATGCCCTCGTGAATTTGCGCGATGCTGGAGTTGGAGAAGTTCAGGCGCAGCGTATTCTCGTGTCCGCCGTCGCAGAAGAAGTGCGTGCCGGGGACGTAGGCGACGTGGCGCTCTACCGCTTGTTCCAGCAGCTCCTTTGCATCGATGCCCTCCGGCAGCGTCACGAAGATGAACAGACCGCCGTCCGGGCGCGTGTACGTCGTGCCTTCGGGAAAGGTCGAAAGTTCACTCAGCATAGCATCCAGCTGCGCCTTGTAGCTGCGGCAGATGCGCTTGATGTGGTCGGGCAGCAGATCGCGCCGCAGGTACTGATCCACAATCGCCTGTGTAAGGTTTGCCGTGTGGACGTCGGTGGACTGCTTGCCGACGGTGCATTTGCGCAGGATGCCCGCATCGCCCGCCATGAATCCGACGCGCAGACCGGGGCTGATAATCTTGCTGAATGAGCCAAGGAAAACAACCCAGCCATCCTTGTCGAAGGATTTGATGGAGGGGCACGCTTCTCCGGCATATCGCAGGTCGCGGTACGGGTCATCCTCTGCCACGACGACGTGGTACTTCGCGGCGAGTTCCGCGATGGGCTTGCGGCGGTCAGCGGACAGCGTGATGCCCGTCGGGTTCTGGAACGTCGGGATGGTGTAGAGCAGCTTCGGGTGATACTGGCGCATCGCTTCTTCGAGCTTTTCCGGGATGATTCCGTTCTCGTCGCTCTCTACCGGCACCAGCGTCGCCTGATACAGCCGCATACACTGCATGTTGCCCAGAAATGACGGGTTCTCCACCAGAATCACGTCGCCGGGGTCAATCAGCGCTTTGCAGAGCAAATCCATCGCCTGCGTTGAGCCGGTGACGGGCAGCACCGCAGGGACAGCGCACCCAAGCTGCTGCTCCACATAGGCGTGCAGGCTTTCCAGCAGCGGCGGATACCCCTCTGTCGCGCCATATTGCAGGATGCGCTTGCCGTCCTTTTGCAGCACGTCGCGGGCGATTTCGGCGCATTCCGCATCGGGCAGCGCTGATGCCGCCGGATTGCCGCCCGCGAAGGAAATCATGCCGGGCTTGGCAATCATCTTGAAGATTTCGCGAATGGCGCTGCCGCTGATCTGGTCGAAGCGGTGCGCGAAACGCAGGGAATCAAGCGCCATAATCCAATCACTCCTTACTACTTTCAGAGAATAAGAATAAAAAACACCTTCTCCGGACAAAATCCGGGGAAGGTGACAAAACGCCACGGTACCACTTCCGTCTGGCTGCAAACAGCCCTCAAGGAGGAACAGTCATTCCTCGCACGCTGTAACCGGCGCACCGGATGCCGCCTACCCGCCGCGCAGACGCGGTTTCAGCGGATGGCTCGGAGCTGTACGTCACCCTATGCGCCGCCTGCTTCCTCACACCGCCCGGAAGCTCTCTGCCTGCGCCGCAGAAGCGGATGACCCGTCTCCTCATTGCCCTGATGGGTGCATGATAGCACGGTTTTTCCCGCTTGTCAAGGGGAAAATTTTTGGTCAGGCGGTATCGCAAAGGCGGGAAAATCACACAATCTGCAAGAAATGTTCACGAAACCGACACATGTCGGCGCTTTTTCTGGAATTTCTGGCGGCATTTTTGTGAAACGGGCCGAAAAAGTCTTGCCATTTCCGCTAAAATCCTGTATACTATACTCTGACCCAGCTATGGGTGCATTTATCGTGTCCGCGAGGACAAAAGCTGGGAAGCCCCTGGATGAAGGAGGTCGACTACTATGGATTGCAAAATCAAGAACGACATCGGAACAATCTATATTACGGAGGATGTCCTGCTCAAAGTCGTGGGATACGCGGCGCTGGAATGCTACGGCATCGTTGCCATGTCCTCCAAGCGTGCCAAGGATGGCATCGTCGAATGGCTGGGAAGGGAAAACCTCTCCAAGGGCGTGCAGATTCGCAGTGTTGGCGATATGCTGGACGTCGATCTGTTCATCATCGTGGAATACGGCATCTCCATTGCCGAGGTGTGCAAGACCATTGTCGATACCGTGCGCTACAAGCTGGAAAGCATGACGGGCGTAAAGGTTCGCAAGGTCAACATCTCCGTGGAAGGTATCCGCGTGTAATGCAGGAAAGCCACACGGCAGCAGTTCCAAGGAGCTGGCGCCGAAAGCAGGTAGGAGGAATTTACCTTTGATACAGCATAAAACCATTGACGGGCTGCTGCTGCGCGACATGGTCGTCGCGGGTGCGGCACTGCTCGAAAAGAACCGGGAAGCGGTGGACGCGCTGAACGTTTTCCCTGTCCCGGACGGCGATACGGGGACGAATATGTCCCTGACCATGCAGAGCGCGACCCGCGAGGTCAATGCGCAGGAGTACCTGCGCGCGGACGAGGCGGCGGCTGCCATCTCGAAGGGTGCGCTCAAAGGCGCGCGCGGCAACTCTGGCGTTATCACGTCCCAGCTGCTGCGCGGCTTCGCGACGTCCTTGAAGGGCGTGGAGAAGATCACCCCCGTGCAGTTCGCACAGGCATTGAAGGCGGGTTCTGACAAGGCGTACAAGGCAGTCATGAAGCCCAAGGAGGGCACGATTCTGACCGTTGCGCGCGTCATTGCGGAGGACGCCATCAAGTACACCGAGAGCAATCCCGATGACTACGATGGGCTGATGAACGTCATTCTGACCAGCGGCGAGGCGATTTTGAAGCGCACGCCTGACATGCTGCCGCCCCTGAAAGCGGCGGGCGTGGTCGACTCCGGCGGACGCGGTCTCATGCTGATTTACACCGGCTATGCGGCGGTCATGCGCGGCGAGGAAATTGCTGACCCGGCGGCGCTGCTGGCGGGCGATAGTCAGGTGGAAGAGGATATTCACGACCTGTCCGGCGATCTGCCTTATGCCTACTGCACGGAGTATGACATCGTGAACTTCCGCGAGGACTGCACCGAGGGCGACGTGGATTCCTTCCGCCGCCGCCTGAACCGCATTGGCAACTGCGTCAAGGTGACGGGCGACCTGACCGAGACGAAGGTGCATGTGCACACCAACGACCCCGGCAATGCCATCCAGTATGGCATTGAGCTGGGCGAACTGGTGAATGTGAAGGTGGACAACATGCTGGCGCGCAAGCGTGCGCTGGAAGCGGAAAAGGCTCCCGCCGCTGTGGAAGCCCCTGCCGAACCCGCGAAGGAATTTGGCATGGTGGCAGTGTCGCTGGGCGACGGCTTCTCCAGCATCTTCCGTGATTTGACGGTGGATGTGGTGGTCGAGGGCGGTCAGACGATGAACCCGTCGGTGGATGACATTCTGAACGCCATCAATCAGGTCAACGCCAAGTGTGTGTTCGTGTTCCCGAACAACGGCAACGTCATTTTCGCGGCGAATCAGGCGGCGGAACTGGCGGAGAAGGAAGTGCACGTCATCCCCACGAAGAACGTGGCGATGGGCATTGCCGCGGCGGTCGCGTTCCAAGACGACGTGTCCGGCGAGGAGAACGCCAAGCGCATGGCGGAAGCGGCGGAGCACGTCAAGACCGGTACGGTAACGTATGCAGTGCGCGACAGCGAGTACAACGGCGTGCAGATTCACAAGGGTGACATCATCGGGATGCACAACGGCAAGATTGAGTATTGCGGCAATTCCGTGCATGACGTTGTGCTGGACATGATGAAGGCCGTTGTGACCGACGATGCGGAGCTGATTACCGTCTACTACGGCGCGGATACGACGAAGGAAGACGCGGAGCAGGTGGCGGCGGAAATCGCCGAGCAGTATCCGAACTGCGACGTGGACTGCCTGCTGGGCGGTCAGCCGCTGTATTACTATCTGATTTCTGTGGAGTAAAAAGCAAATGGAGCTTTCCGCCATCAAGGGCATTGGCCCAACCCGGCTGGAATCCCTTCGCGCAGTGGGCGTCTGCTCATTGCGCGATTTGTTGTATTTTCTTCCGCAGCGCTACGAGGACAGAACACACCCGATTCCCTGCGCGGACGCAAACGGCGGCGAGGTGCTGGTGATGGGCGTTGTGCAGGACGCACCGAAACTCAGCCGCTTCAACGGCTTGACGCGCGTGACGGCGTATCTCTGGGATGACAGCGGAAAACTGCCGCTGGTGTGGTATAATCAGCCGTGGATGATGCAGAATCTGCCGGTCGGGCAGACCATCATGCTCTTCGGGCGTATGGGGCAGAGCCGGGGGAAACCCGTCCTGCAAAACGCGCAGCGGGTGATGGAACCGTGTATCCTGCCGGTGTACCGCGCCGTGAAGGGGATTCCGGCGAAGTCCTTCCGCGAAATGATGCAGCAGGCGCTGGAGCAGGTCGATGACTGCTGCCCGGAGACGCTGCCGAACGACCTGCGCATCCGCCATCAGCTGTGCGAGCTGAATTTCGCCATCCGGCAGGCGCATTTTCCGCTGAATGTAGAAAACCTGCGGCTGGCGCGGCGGCGGCTGGCGTTTGAGCAGATGCTGATGTATCAGGCGGCGCTGGGGCTGCTGCGCGGACACAAGGCGGATGGCACGGCACTGCCGATTCCGCCGGATGCGCCGGATAAATTCTGGCAAACGCTGCCGTTCCCGCCGACCGGGGCGCAGAAGCGCGTCTTGGAGGAAATCGCGGCGGATTTGCGGTGCGACCGGGCGATGAGCCGCCTCGTGCAGGGCGATGTCGGCTGCGGCAAAACCGCGCTGGCGTTCGGGGCGATTGCCATGACATGCGCCTGCGGATACCAGGCGGCGATGATGGCGCCGACGGAAATTCTCGCGCGCCAGCACTACGAATCCGCCAAGGCAATGCTGGAACCGCTGGGCATCCACTGCGGTCTGCTGATTGGCTCGATGCGCCCGAAGGCGAAGCGGGAGGCGCAGGAGGCTTGCGCAAACGGGGAATATCAGGCAGTGTTCGGGACGCACGCGCTGATCAGCGAAAAGGTGGCGTATCAAAGGCTCGGACTGGTTGTGACGGATGAGCAGCACCGTTTCGGTGTGATGCAGCGTTCGACCTTGCAGCAGAAGGGCGCGGACGGCACGAAAGCGCCGCATGTGCTCGTCATGTCCGCAACGCCGATTCCGCGCACGCTTGCGCTGATTCTCTATGGCGACCTTGATGTGTCCATCGTCGATGAGCTGCCGCCGGGGCGCATGCCAGTCAAGACGCGAGTCGTGCCGGAAGAGAAGCGCGCCGGGATGTACGGCTTCCTGCGGCAAGAGGTGCTGAAAGGGCATCAGGCGTATGTAGTCTGTCCGCTGGTTGAGGACAGCGAGATGATGGAGGACGTTCGCAGCGCACAGGCGACGTTCGACGCGCTGAAAAACGGCGAATTGTCGGGGCTTCGCGTCGGATTGACGTGGGGCGCACAGCCCGCAGACGAAAAAGCGCAGGTGCTCAGCGAGTTTTCCGCCGGAAATCTCGATGTCCTCGTGTCCACGACGGTCATCGAAGTCGGCGTGAACGTGCCGAACGCGAGTGTCATGGTGATTGAAAATGCCGAGCGCTTCGGGCTCAGCCAATTGCATCAGCTGCGCGGGCGCGTCGGGCGCGGGTCAGCGGAAAGCTGGTGCTTCCTGCTGGCAGCGGAAAATGAGCGATTGCGCATCCTGACGCAGACGAATGACGGCTTCATCGTCGCGCAGAAAGACTTGGAGCTTCGTGGGCCGGGCGACCTGATGGGTACGCGGCAATCTGGCGAAATGATGGCGGATTTCCTGCTTGACGGTGACGTAAGGCTGCTGGATGAAGCTGCGAAGTGCATGAAGCGACTGCGGGAAAACCCAAAATTGGCGGCGGAGCGTCAGCAAGTGGAAGCGGAAGCGCTGCGCAATTATCGCGATAAATTGGCAGATATTGCAATGAACTGATGGAAAGGGGCAAAACAGGATGGACAACATGCTGACTTGCACGGAAAACCGCGAGCTTTCGTGGCTGCGGTTCAACGAGCGAGTGCTGGAAGAGGCGGAGGATGAGCGCGTACCGCTGTGCGAACGTCTGTCGTTCCTCTCGATCTTCCAGAGCAATCTGGACGAGTTTTTCATGGTGCGCATCGGCAGCCTGCATGACCAGATGCTGCTGGATAAGGAGGCACGCGAGAACAAGACGAACATGACCCCCGGCGAGCAGATTGACGCTGCCGTCAGCCGCATCCGCACGCTGTGCGACCGCCGCGACCGGACGTATGTCGATGTGCTGAAGAAGTTGGAGGCTGTCTCTTATACACATCTGACGCTGCCGACGATCGCATAAGTGTAGAT
>ERZ1027036.987-NODE-987-length-13605-cov-6.023321_pt1 | contig 13605 bp, 17 predicted proteins | sample MGYA00519441_ERZ1027036 | MGnify/ENA primary metagenome ERZ1027036 (study PRJEB26926, sample SAMN06164792) | human gut metagenome | biome: ENVO:00009003; feature: ENVO:2100002; material: ENVO:00002003 | host: Homo sapiens | place: USA | collected 2012 ... | reverse complement strand
TCTACACTTATGCGATCGTCGGCAGCGTCAGATGTGTATAAGAGACAGGAAGATCATCTGCGCACGTGTGCGCATTTTCTTCATCTGAGACGAACGGAGTTTATAGATATTCTGTCCATCCAACAGCATCTCACCAGAGGTTGGCTCCAACAGATTCAGCATCAAACGCCCAAGTGTCGATTTGCCGCAGCCGGATTCGCCAACGATGCCCAATGTCTTTCCCTTGGGAATTGAAAGCGTCACATCATCGACTGCATGAAGCATGCCGCGCGGCGTCTTAAAATATTTTTTCAAATGATTTGCCTGGATAAAAGCCTCAGCCATTTTCCTCTGCCTCCTTTCCCATCGTCTCATTGATCTTACCTGCCATCTTGTGGCAACGGATACGGTGCATTCCCGCCTGATAGAGCGGTCCGTTTTCCGCCTTGCAACAATCCATACAATCCGGACAGCGGGGATGGAATTTACAGCCGTCCGGCAGATCAGTCGGATCTGGCATCAATCCCGGAATAGGCTTGAGACGTTCGGTCTCATCATCCAGTCGCGGCACTGAATCAAACAGTCCCTCTGTATAAGGGTGATGCGGCTTAGACGTATCAAAAATATCCTCTACCGTGCCGTATTCTACGATCTCGCCGGCATACATAATCGCCACATCATCGCAGGTCTGCGCCACGACGCCGAGGTCGTGGGTGATGAGCAGCATGGCTGTGTTAAAGCGCTGCTTGAGATCTTCCATCATATCCAACACCTGTGCCTGAATCGTTACATCCAACGCCGTGGTCGGCTCATCTGCAATAACAAGCGCAGGATCGCACACGAGCGCCATCGCAATAACAACTCGCTGTTTCATACCACCGGAAAACTGATGGGGATACTCGTTCTTACGTTCGGTCGGGATACCGACCATATTAAGAATCTGATCAACGCGTGCGTCAATCTCCGGGGCACGCTTTTTCGCCCGTTTTCTCCCCGGGTTCCCATCCTTGGTCTCCTGATGCAGTTCCAGCACCTCGGCAATCTGATCTCCAATTGTAATAACCGGATTCAAACTGCTCATAGGATCCTGAAAGATCATCGAGATTTTCTCGCCGCGAATACGGGACTGCATATCATCCACTGACAGTGCAAGAAGGTCCTCACCATCGAAGGCAATACTGCCCGATCGGATATTACCGGTACGTTCCGGCAGCAGACGCAGGATGCTTTTCGCAGTTGTTGTCTTTCCTGCACCGGTCTCACCAACAATACCAAGAGTTTTACCTCGGCGCACCTGAAGGTCGATGCCGTTAACTGCACGTACAATCCCATCTTCGGTATCGTAACTGACTTCCAGGTCGCGGATGTCTAACAAAATATCATTCATGGCATGTTCTCCCTTCACTTCAGCTTCGGGTCGAGGGCATCTCTAAGGCCATCTCCCATAAAGTTGCAGGCTAAAACAGCCAGCATGATCGTAATACCTGGGAAAAGCACAAGGTGCGGATAATCGCGCATGAACTCCTGGCCCTCAGTCAGAATGGCACCCCATTCCGGATCGGGCGGCTGAACACCAAGACCGATAAAGCTCATTGATGCCGCCGTGAGGATCACACCGCCGAGGGCGAGTGTAGCCTGCACGATGATGGGACCCATCGCGTTGGGGATAATGTGACGCAGGATAATACGCGCTGTAGAGGTGCCACCGCAGCGTGCCGCCTCAATGTACTCACTGTTTTTTATTGTCAACACAGAGGAACGAACGATCATGGCGAACTGCGGTATCAGCGACACCATGATAGCCAGCATCAGGTTCATCACACCCTGGCCAAGTGCAGAAACCACGCAGATGGCAAATAGTGTGGACGGGATCGCCATCAAAATGTCCATAAAACGCATCACAACGATATCGATTTTGCCGCCATAGAAGCCGGAGATCGCGCCAACTGCGCCGCCAAGGAGCATACCGCCCAGGACCGACGTCACACCGATAAACAGCGAGATGCGCGCGCCATACAGGATACGCAGGAGCAGATCTCGGCCATAACTGTCGGTGCCAAACCAATGCTGAAGGCTTGGCGTCTGGTTTTTGTTCATCAGATCATGGAGAATAATTTTGTCATAGTCCACAAAAATACTCACAAAAAGCGATGCCAATATAATCGCCACAAAAATAATCAAACCACAAACAGCAAGCTTGTTTTTCAGCAGTTGGTGCCAGACCATTCCCAACTGAGAACGCTTTTTAGGCGCCGCATGCTTCATATTTTCTTGCGCTTTTTTCGTTGTCATACTGACGCCTCCTCACTTCTGATACTGTGCCTTAATACGGGGATCCACATAGGCGTAAATAATATCAACAACCAAGTTCACCACACCGAATAGCACCGCCAGCAGCAGCGTGCATGCCATAACCGCAGGAACATCCTTCGCTCGAATGGAGTTGATCAGCAGACTGCCGATACCGGACATACCAAATACCGACTCCGTAATGACCGATCCGGAAAGCATACCGCCGAAGTTGACGCCGACCACAGTGATTAGAGGAATCAGCGCGTTTGGCAGGCAGTGGCGAAAGATGATGCGCTGCTTGTCAGAGCCCTTGGCCATGGCCGTCGTCACATAATCCTGACGAATCACTTCAAGCATCGTCGAACGAGTCATTCGCAGGAGAGTCGCAAATGTGGATGCCGAACTGGTGATAGCCGGCAGGATAAAGCAGGCAAACGAATCCGAACCGTAAGACGGCAGCCAGCCCAACCTTGCTGAGAAGAATATAATCAGCATCAAGCCCAGCCAAAATGGCGGGATGGAAATAAATCCCAAGCCAAGCACCGTTGTCAGATTGTCTATCCATGAATACTGTTTGACCGCCGACAGGATGCCAAGCGGAAGGCCGATCAGAGTCGCGATCAGAACGCTCAGCAGTGCAAGCTTCAACGTAGTGGGAAAGCGTGCCTTGATCTCATTAACGACCGGTTGCTTCGTTGAGTAAGAAGTGCCAAAATCACCGCGCAGAGCATCTTTGACGTAATTTGCATAACGAACGAGAAACGGGTCGTTCACGCCCAGTTCTTCATTAATCTGTTCGATCGCTTCCGGCGTTGCTTTTTCACCCAGAATCAGTCGTGCGGGATTGCCCGGCATAAAACTCATGATCGAGAAAATAATGAACGATACACCGATGATAACCGGGATCATCAGAGCAAGACGTTTGAGGATATATTTGTACATAGAAGCATCCTTTCTCTGGCTTACCCTTTTGGGACGCCAAGAATATATCCCGCTTTAAAAGTTGGGGCGATGGCACTTGAAGGTGCCATCGCCCCAAAAACTTTAACTCCAGCTGAATTCGTACAGGTTGTAGAACGACCAGGGGTTAGCGGACACACCATTAAGATTCTTGTTAGCAGCAATATTTTTGGTATTCCAAATTGTCGGGATCATGGGGACTTCATCGCTCAGACGGATGAGAAGTTCCTGATAGAGAGCGGCTCTCTCATTCTCGTCAAGTGTCACGCGCGCCGTATCTAACAGCTCATCAACTCTGGCATCGCTGAACTTGCTGTAGTTACGAATATTCATCTGAGAGGAGTGGATCGCCGTGTAGAGCACCTCATCGATCGTCGGGGCAGTAAACGTACCGCCATCCACGATAATATTGCCTCTGCCGGAAACAGCTGCATCATCAAATGCAGAGCGCTCCATCTGGCTGATGGTCGCGTTGATGCCGATCTCCTTAAGGGAGTTCTGCAGCACCTGCGCAAACTTGGACGCCTTGGTATTGTAAAGGATGATCTCAATTTCGGTACTACCGTCCACGCCGGCCTTGTCAAACAACTCCTTAGCCTTTTCAAGGTCATAGGGATACTTCGTCACCTCGTCGGTGTAGCCGAGGTACTCAGGGGTCGCGAAGGTGTCAACGATGGTACCGTCGCCATCCAGAATACCGTAGAGCATGGACTCCTTATCCGTTGCATAGGCCATGGCCTTACGGGCATCAATATTGTCGAAGGGGGCCTTGGAGCAGTTGAGCTGGATGAAGTTCATGCCAAATGCCTGTCCCTTGTGGAGTGTGAGCTTGTCGTTGCTCTCAATACGGGAGAAGCTGCTCTGCTGAACGTCAACATAAGCATCAATATCTCCGGATTCAAGGCTCAGCACTGCGGAGTTCGCGTCCGTGATGACCTGATAAACGACCGTCTTAATAGGCACCTCGCCCATGTGGTAATACTCGTTCGCTTCGAGAGTGACCTTCTCGCCGACCTTCCAATCAACAACATGATACGGGCCCGTCGTCACAGGGTTCTTGGCAAATGCCTCTTCTCCCATGGATTCAAATGCAGCCTGAGAGAAGATACCCGCCGTGGGCAGTGACATTGCAAACAGGAATTCGGGATAGGGACCGTCAAGGATAACCTTAACATTATCCTCATCGACCTTTTCCACACCGACAACACGGGCAAAGCTGGGCACTGCCATGGGCATTTCCATACCGCGCTGGAGGGAGAACACCACATCGTCGATCGTCATGTCCGTACCGTCAGAGAACTTGACGCCAGACTTGATCTTAAAGGTGTACTCCTTACCGTCCTCGGAATTTGTCCAAGATTCTGCAAGGCAGGGCTTGATCTCATAGGTCTCATTATCCATACGTACAAGCGGGTCATAGACCGACATATTAATACGCATGCCGTTGTCATTCAGGTTATTGTGCGTGTCAAAGTTCGGTGTATCTCCGTAGTGGCCGATCACCAACGTATCTTTCGCAGTGATGTCACCGTCGTTGCTCTTATCACCGCAGGCAACCAGCAAAAGCAGCATGACCGCTGCAAGCATGAACGAAATAAAACGTTTCATAGGTCTCCTCCTTTTCATTTGTCTGGATATATCTTGTCGTGATGTTTCTGCTTACATCGCAGGCTTCCGATATTAAGGGGGCAACGAGGGAATCTATTCTTACTTAAACTGAGCCCATTCCTCAGTGTTCAGTGGCTGCCAGTAATCGGTCGTAACCGTTTCAAGATCAAAGAACTCCTGATACGGATCGACCTTCTTATAGGCCTCATAGGGACCGTCCCAGTTCTTTCGGCGCTCCTTATAAGCGTGATGTCCTTCGAGAGAATCGTACTCAAAAACCATGATAAAAACGCCCGTAGGATTGCCCTCGCGGTCAGTCTGGCGATAATACTTCGCGCTGACCCATTCAGGGAAAAGCTCATCGTAGTTATCCTTGAGGAACTTGAACCAGTCACTGATAATCTTATCATAGGCAGCAGGGTCAATGTTCTTCTTCAAACGCCAAGTCTCATACTCCAAAAAGCGCATAATGTTTTCCTCCTACTTATTGTTGTTTATCTGCATAATTGATATGATTTTGACTTCGATACAGCATCTCAATCGCGAGGTTGATATCGAATACGGGCAGTGCGAATTGTTTTTCAACTTCTCTCGCAAAGGTCGTCAGGTTACTGCACTCAAGCAGAATCGCTCCTACCTGTTGATCTTTCGCCAGCAGCTTTCCTACGGCCGAATGAACATCCCGTTTCATTTTCTCATAGTCCTGACGCTCCCTGCCTTCCAACACAACAGCAGCAAAATGACTTTCGCTCTCCATCCCCTGAATCGCAAGCCGCTCCATATCTGCACCGGCTGCGGTCAGGTGCCGCTGTCCCAAAAGCTGAGAATGTCCCGTGATGATTCCGATCTTTTTCTCACTGTTGATCATATACCCGATCAGCGGCAAAAGGCTCAAGCTCGATGCAGCCACTGGAACTGACACGCTGGAGGCCAGCTCCGCCTGGTAAAGGGCCATCAGCCCACAGTCGCCCGCAATGGCGCAGGCCCCCTGCTTTTCCAGTCCGCTCGCTGCCTTACACAAGTGCGTACAGGCCTCCTGCGAACCTTCGATCAGATCCCGGTAACTTCCCGGAACCGTCCCATAGCACACGGGAAATGTGAAAGTTCCCTCCATGCCGGGATCGCCAACCAGTCGGTCGCCCGCGCTAGCAAACTTCAAAACGCCGATGGGGCTGTCCATCTCAGTCCTTGATCTTTGCAATGAGTTCCACCTCGCAACAGGCGCCGAGCGGAAGAGAGGTCACACCAACCGCACTGCGGGCATGAACACCGGTCTCGCCAAACACTTGGCCGAGCAGATCGGATGCACCGTTGACAACCTTAGGCTGGGCGGTAAAGTCAGGGGCGCTGTTCACAAAGCCACTGATCTTCACAATGCGCTCCACACGGTCAAGAGAGCCGAGAACCTGTTTGATTGCACCAAGGCAGTTGAGTGCGCAAATCTTCGCCGCCTCGTAACCCTGCTCAACATCAAGGCCGTCGCCAAGTTTGCCGGCCGCTGCGAGTTGGCCGTTCACCATGGGAAGCTGGCCTGAAATATAAAGCCAACCATTTTCCACTACGCAGGGCACATAGTTTGCCACGGGGGCTGCCATCTGCGGAACTTCAAGCCCCAGCTCTTTCAGTTTTTCTTCATACATGACGGTTTCTCCCTCATTATCAAAACAATTTCTGCAGTTCGCCGGAAGTAAACTGCTCTACTTCAAAATGGTAACCCTCAGGTCCGGTAAAGAAGAACGACTCAAGTGCCATTTCCTTGACCTGCTTAATAGGCGAAAGGCCGTCCACACCTTCAGCACCCTCAAGCGCTGCATGGACCTCATGGATATTAGCCACTGTCAGGCTAACCAGCACGCTGGACGTCGAATCTACCTGAATCGCCCCCTGTGCATTGTCCACCGCACCAAGAAACGCTTTGTCCTTCAGGCGGTAAACGCATGCCCAGCCCGGATCATACGCAGCCTCCAGCCCAAGCGTTTCAGAAAAGAAATGCTTGGCCTTTTCCAGATCCTTAAAATACAGGAACGTAATGTTGGACGTTAACTCAAGCTTTGCCATAATTATCCTCCAGCTTACCAGGGGCGCTTATAGTCAGGTGCGCGGCCAACCTTTTTGATTTCTTCCTTAAGTGCTGCAACCAGCGTATCAATATCCTCGTAGTTATTAAAGTACTGGCAGGAAATGCGATACCCGCCAACGTAGTCGGTGAATCGATGTGCAATGAAGATATTCTGTGCATGCAGGTTCTTCAGGATTGCTCGCTCCGTGTTCAGATCCTCATAGATGCGAGCAATCACAATTCCGGCGCGGCGGCCCGGATCCTTATGGGTGATAATGGTCGCACCGATACTTTCAAGCTGCCCCATGCAGTAAGCGCTCAGCTCTTCCACACGGCTCTGAATATTCTCGATGCCGATCTCGTTGACTAGCGCCAGAGACTCGCCGAGAGCCACTGCGCCGGGATAGTTGGCCGTGCCGCCGATCTCGAACTTTCTGGCTGTCATGTCGAACTCCCAATCGTTGACGGAAGCGGCCGCAGGGTTTTCCCAGTAGCCGCCCCAACCTTCCGGCGGTTCCTTCGTGTTCAGATATCCGTGATAAACACTTTTGAGCTTCGGCAGCGTTTCCTTGTTGATGTACAGCACGCCGGTGCCGAACGGAGAGTTGAGCCACTTGTGGCCGCCAGCTGTGAGAATGTCAACATGAAAGGTCTTCGTGTCGAGCTTGTTGATGCCAAGCTCCTGCACTGCATCCACGACAAGGAAAATACCCTTGGACTTACAGAAGTCGCCAATTTCCTTGAGATCCATGCGCCAACCGTTGCACCACTCGACCGTGGAGATGACAATAATCTTGGTACGCTCATCACACAGCTTGGCAAAGTCATCTGCGGTAAAGCGGGTATCCTTTGTCTTTGCAACGCGGATCTCGATATTCTTCTCCTTGCGCATCACACACCACGGAAGCGCGACCTGAATAAACTCGAGGTTCGTGGTGATGATGTTGTCGCCATTCTGGAGCTCAATGCCGTTTGCCGCAATGTTCAGACCGTGAGAAGTACTTTCGACCAGCGCGATCTCTTCGGGATCTGCGTTGAGCAACTTGCATGCCTCATCATATGCCTTATGGCGCTTGCTGTCCATAGCGATGTGGTGTGCGCTGGAATTCGCCTCGTCCTGACGAGCCGAGAAATCAGCCAGTTCCTTTAGCGCGAGCACGGAGCGTTGGGGCGCGAAACTGACGCACGCGGCGTCAAGGAAAGTCATGGTCTCCAGAACAGGCCACTCGCGCTTTCTTATTTCTTCAAAATTGACAGGCATAACCGGTAATCCTCCTTTGATATTTTGGTGCTTCAAAACATCGCGGTGTATGTTTTTCCGCTCTCCATTTCTCTTCTTGTTTTTATATTTATATTGTAGCCGGTCAGACTTGTTTTTTCTGTAAAGCAGTATACAGTTTTCGCTTTTTTATCCAAAAAAAATTTCAATGCTTTTTCCAGTTTCGTTCAGTTCTGCATCTCATCAAATAGATCAAGCAGAGATAAGAAATGCCCATCGAAGTAAGTTATCTTCCATCCCACCATGTTTTTTATTCGGCCTCCCCAGTTGGTGATTTTTTGCAAAAATGCAAAGGCTTGCAAACGTTATGAAAACCGTGTACAATTAAAACACTAAGTGCAGTGCTTATTCTATATACTTGTAAGTGGTGGAGGGGTTCTCATGCAATCAGCTAGTTTTTCTTCATGGCTCCGTCTTGATCCAGAACTTCTTCACGCATTGATCAGTGGGTCTCCCGTTGTGCGTTTACGGAAAAAGCAGCCGATCTTCTATCAGGGGGATACACCCACAACCGTGTATGTTGTAAAAGAGGGGCGCGTGTGCATTACAACCTATTCCCCTGTCGGTGTAGAGCAGCAACTGTATATCGCCGAGCAAGGTGCCCTCTTCGGCGAGCGGTCATGTCTGCTGAAGGAAACTCACATGGCCACGGCTATCTCCATTGTCGACTCCTCAGTGTATGCCATTCCGGCGGCAACATTTTTTGCCCAGTTGGAACAGGACTTTCAGCTCAGCCAAGCCGTCCTGCAAATTGTGTGCAAAAAGAATTCCCTTCTGGTTGGCCGCTTGCTCTCACAGTCCTCCTCCGACTCTCTGCAGCGCATCGCGCAGACTCTTCTTGATATGGCACAATCTTACGAGGTGGAAACCGAAAGTGGCTATGAGATCCCGATCCGCTTCAGTCATCAGGATGTTGCCAATCTGCTCCACATCAGCCGGGTAACTGTAACTAAGGCTTTTCAGGCCATGGCGCAGGAGGGCATCATCGAGCGGAAGCAGGGGCATATTCGAATCACCGATCATACCAAACTGATCCATCTTGCGCACGGCGATTTTTTTCCGTAAGATAAGGGGATCATCCCGCCACGTGCAAAGATCTGCCCGCTCAGTCGGTCAAGGCAGAGAACACATTGTGAAATAAGTAATCGCTGCATTTTCATTTATAGGAAGTTCCTGAATAAGCAGTATCTTAACCACGTCACCGAAAGTATTCTGGCAAAGGTTTCCAGGAAAGATGTTTTGGGGACCGGTCTATGCTAAGGCCTTTGATGGCGCGGGCAAAAAGATGGAATATGCGGAATACATTGTCGCTTCCCTCAAGGGATATGTGCTCGAGGAATTGAAGACATGGTCGGTCGGCAGTTCCTATGACGATGCTCCGATCTTCTCTATTGGTGACGGTGTGGACAAGGCGGAGGTTAAGATTGCCCCTATGGTTTTGCCGGATAACAATGGCACAGTCGCATTTATGAGACTAAAAAATGATACGGAGTTCACCGTCGCCGGAGAGCTGTTTGGCAGTTACGCAAATCATAACCACCAGTAAGCTGTTGGCATGACCTGCCCCCCCCCGAAAGGGACGTTGGAGGGTTGACACCTCACAATCGAGTAAATAATTTCTCCGATTGCGCATATAGGCCCCTAGAATAGGCGCAGTACTTGAACAGCTTGCCCTGACGATTATGGATATAGATATTATGTAGATGGTTGCATCAGAAAACAGTGCGTCATCTGATAGACCTCAACGAGGAATTTTAAAGTAAAAGGAGTACCATAGATACTTTTTTTTACTTTAATCGCATGTGTGCAAAAGTAGGTAGTGCCCTCTCCAAAATATTTAATATACTTTCCTGAGATCACGGCATTCTATCACATGGTCGGTCATTTTATCGACCTGCTATGTTTTGTGCTGTAGGCCTTACCTTGACAATCCTCCGCGTTCACTTTATATTGGTACCTAATCTCGCGGCTTTCCGGTGAGGTCCACACCCCGGTGTGACCTCAGGCGTTCATGGACCCCGTAGGGCATTATGACCACCCTGTACGCAGGAAGTTCCATGAAGGTCGACAGTTTTTGGCGCTGTACCGGCAGCGCGGGTGTGTACCCTTCCGTCGAAAGCGGAAAGGACACAAATGAACGACAACGTTGTCATCGTCTACAACGGTGAGCAAGTATCGGTGCCAAAGGAGGTCGCGGACTTCCTCGAGCAGGATCGAAAACGGGAACAGGCGCAGGAGAGGCAGGACGCAAGGCACCTGAGTAAAAGTGAGTTTGAAATGGTGCTGTCCGGTTTGGAGTGCGTCAAGCGTCCCGTGGAGAGTGGCTTGCTCGCTGACGATGGAGGAGATTGGTCAGATCTATGGCATCTCCAGAATGGCGGTATCAAAGCGACTGAAAAAGCTACACAAAAAGCTGGGAAGCTCTGTCTCATGACAGAGCTTCCCAGCTTTTTTGAAAAGTTTCTTGTTTTCCGGTTTACAAATGCACGCCGAGTGTCCTTATCAGTGAGAGACAAATTTTCCGACTGAGTTGGCCGCAGTCACGATCGTCTCACCTGAACACAAGGAGCGTGTATGACCATGAATCCATTCGAACAAAATGAACAGCTGCTACATTTCCTGACATCCCAAGTCGAGCGAGAGGTCATTGACTACATCCGCCAGGAGATGCAGCACGACGCACCGGACAGCGTCCCAACTGAAGAAGAACTGCTCACCTTCTTTCAATTTCCGGATGCGCCGACTGAATTGGATGCCTACCAGCAAATGCTGGCGACCGATAAGCTGCTGGAGTATGCGGAGATCAGTCTGCGCACCCTCTGCGACCTGATCCGTTATCAGCAGCTCAAGGAATTTGGTATCGTCCATTCCGCAAAAGAGTTCATTCAACTCTTCCATCCCGACGAACAGGAGGATACCCCATGAATCATTTCAGTAACAAAAACTATTTCACTATGCCGAACGAGATCTTCTCGCTCGGGCTGGACGCAAGTGAGATCGTGGTGTATGCCTATCTCCGATGTCTTGAAAGCCGCAGCACCTATCAATGCTGGCCGAGCTATACCACCATCGGCAATGCCGTTGGCCGCGCAAAGAATACGGTCATGCGGTACGTCGATGCACTCGCGGAGAAAGGGCTCATCTCCACGGAGCCAACCTCTGTCCTGATGCGTTCCGGCATCAAGAAGAACGGTAACCTATGCTATACTCTCAGGCCAATTCGTGAAGCGGTAGAAATTTTTCACGCGCGCCAACTATCTGCGGTCGAGCGCGCAGCAGAACGGCAGCGAGTTCAGCGCAAGCTGTCCGCAATGGATCTGCTGCCTGGAGCATGAGGAAACATTCCACCTACACAAGCTATGACGAGCTGCCGCTGATGCTCTCCGTCGCGGAGGTCGCTGCGGTGCTCGGGATCTCCCGCGCCGGCGCTTACGAGCTGGCACACAGTGACGGCTTCCCCGCGCTCAAAATCGGCAGTCGGATCGTTGTTCCAAAGGACAAGTTCCTCGCATGGATCGACGCGAACAGCGGTTCCAAAAACGCACCGCTGTAACTAAAGAACAGGCACTCAATTTTCTGTACGCCAACGAAGCGGCTGACCAAAACCGAGAAACCCATCGGTGCTGTGAGAGAAACAGCAACGGGATCACGCAGCCCAGCGGGGCCGCGACGCCTCGAAACAGTGACGCGCATGAGCGCATCGCTGTTCCGCAGGCTCTCTGCGTTCTTCGAGATTCCCCTCGACCAAGGCCCAAAAGCGGCAAAGTTTGCCGTTCTGACACCCGGCCACGCAGGGTTTCCGAACCGCGCAAAACGGTCCGAGGGTAGTGATAGCGCCCCCACCCGAAACGCCCCGTGTTTCGCCGTGTGAGCCGGTGTGTGCGATCCTGTTGGTGAAGGCAAGTGTGTACCCGCTTTCACCTGTGAAAACGAACGTGAGCCGTTTGTGCGAGTGTGATTTGAAACCGCTCCGGAGAGGACTTTCCCACGCCGTATGGGACGTAGCTTCGGCAGATTGGGCGGTTATCGGAGGAACTTATTTATAGCAGGATAAAGGACTGGCGTCGGAACCGACGCTCCGCCCGTTCACTTCTGCCCGCAGTGCGGGCAGTTGACGGGGGTTTCAACGCAGGCGATTGTGGCGCCTTTTGAGAGAACTTTTGGAGCGGCTGGCGTCTTTGTTCCCGCAAGCGCAGGTGTTTCAACGAAAATGAGAGTGCCTTACGGCAGATTGGAGGGAATTATGAGCAAAAATGAAAACAGGCTGAACTTCCGTATGACGGATGAAACAGCCGCCAAAATAGAGCGGTGGTATCAGGCAGATAACTGCCGCAGCAAAAATGAGTTCATCGAAAAGGCGGTGAACTGCTACGCGGATATGCTCGCCGTAGGCGAAAGCACTGCGCTGCCCCGTGCGGTGCAATTCGCCATCGACAGTCGGCTAAAGCTCTTCGAGGATCGCATCGCATCGCTGCTCTACAAGCAGGCAGTGGAGATGGACATGGCAATGTCCATCCTCCTGCAAAGCCTCAACGTGAGCGAGGAAGTGCTGCGGCAGGAACGGGCCAAGAGCATCGCCGCCGTCAAGCGCACCAACGGTCAGTTGCGGTTAGAGCAGAAACTCCGTGAGCTGGAGAGCGAAGCATGGCAAGACTGATCGTCAAAAGCCCGTACATCAAGTGCGGCGCTGGGCAAAGCGCTGGCAGGTACCTCAAATACATCGCCACGCGGGAGCGGGTGGAGATCATCCCGGATGACCGTCCGCCCACCAACAAGCAGGAGCAGCTCATCGCAAAGCTGGTGAAGGATTTTCCTGACGCAAAAGAACTGATGGAGTACGAGGACTACCTCTCACACCCGACAAAAGCAAATGCGTCGGCACTCATCACGCTGGCGCTGGAATCGAATTGGGACAGGCTCTCCTCGATGGATGGCTACGCCAAGTACATCGCCCTGCGGCCCAGGGCGGAACGGTTGGGGGAACACGGTCTCTTCGGAGATAACGATGCCGTTGACCTCGCCGTTGTCGCGGATGAACTGGATCACTACACCGGCAACGTGTGGACGCACATCATCTCCCTCCACCGGGAGGACGCGGAGCGGCTTGGCTACAACCACGCGGAGGCGTGGCGCACATTACTGCGTACCCACCGCAATGACATCGCCGCGGCGATGAAAATACCGCCGGAGGATTTCCACTGGTACGCCGCCTTCCATGACGAGGGCAATCATCCTCATGTCCACATGATGGCGTGGTCGGCAACGCCGAATCAGGCATATCTGTCCAAAGATGGGATACGGCAAATCAAGTCCACGCTCACCAATCAGATCTTCCGACAGGAGCTGCTGCACGTCTACGAGCAGAAAAGCAAATCCCGCGATGAGCTGGTGGCGGAAGCGCGGAAAGCCATGCTGGAGTTGGTGAAGG
>ERZ1027036.975-NODE-975-length-13692-cov-7.508616_pt1 | contig 13692 bp, 6 predicted proteins | sample MGYA00519441_ERZ1027036 | MGnify/ENA primary metagenome ERZ1027036 (study PRJEB26926, sample SAMN06164792) | human gut metagenome | biome: ENVO:00009003; feature: ENVO:2100002; material: ENVO:00002003 | host: Homo sapiens | place: USA | collected 2012 ... | reverse complement strand
AAGAGACAGCTGCCACACCATCTGCAAGTGCCGTGTCCTTATCAGCCTCCTGCCAGTTCCATCCATCCGGAAGCGTAATATCGCCAACCTTCTTTGTGCTGTGTTCCGGTGTCATTGTAGTTTCCGGCATGTTCGGAGCTTTCGCTGCCTTGTTGACCGTAAGACTGAGTTTTATACCAACAGCATTGTAATTAGCTGTATCTGATGGTGTAAATGTCACATCATACTCTGTCTTTCCGCTGTCGCCTACCGCAGGTTTGGTCGTACCATTCTTCCAGACAAATGTTCCTGCTACCTCTGTTCCATCGGCTGTTTTATATGTTGCCTTGCCTCCTGTCAGGGTACTGTCAGAAAGTGTCTGTCCGTAGATAATTACAGACGCTGTCGGATTCTCTGCAATTACAGGTGAAGTCTTGGTAACTTTAACTGTAATCGTTCTTGTGACCGTATTGTAATTAGCTGTATCAGCTGGTGTAAATGCTGCCTGATAGCCTTCGTTATTTACAGTCGGAATGATATTCGTTCCTGTAAAGCTCCATGTTCCGGCAAGTGAATTGCCATCTGCCCCGGTCACACTGCCGCCTGTCATATCTGAATCAGCTAGTGCAACAGCAGGATTGTATACACGCTCTGCTACAGTTGGAACTGTTACTACTGCCGGTGTTGCCCTGGCTACTGTAATAGCCGCTGTTCCGGTAAGGTCCTCGTAATATTTGCTGTCATCAGGCTTGAATACCCAGCCCGCCTGTGTCGTTCCTGCAGTCGGTATGCAATCCGGATCAGCCCATTTGAGTGTTCCCTTTACTTCGGTGTCTGTATCTGCTTCCACAAAGGTAACACTGCTAAAGCTAAGCTTAGAAAGCTTTTCTCCATATGTAAGTGCATTGCTTCCATTTACAGATACTGTATTTCCGCTCTTTAATGTAACAAGCTTCTTATCCGCAATCTTGATGGTCAGTACATAACGAGCTACATTATAGTTCTCCATTGAAGCCAATACTGTTATTGTAGTTGCAGCTCCAACCTGAGATTCATCTGCCTCTTTCACTTTATAGGTCAGGTTTCCGTCTTGATCTACTGCTACATCACTCAAAAGCTGCTCGTTATACGTATTTGTTAATGCGTATGCTGTAGTTCCCCTATCTGTCGGTAGCTTTCCTGCAATATCCACACTAATTGCCTTGTCATGTGAACCGGCTACATACGAATAACTCTTTTCCTCATCACCAATGTTCGGTGAAGCTGCTTTGTTAATCGTAAATACGACCGGATCACTTGCAAGTCCTGCATAGTTATCTGTCTCTGCAACATAAGCCTTTACGGCATAGCTTCCTGCATTTACAGGTATGGCATCTGCATATGCAGATTCGTCTGAAGGTGCCGTATATGCAGTACCATCTGAAGCTGCTGTTGCATACTTATAAGTTACTGTACCGAATTTTGCTGCTGCATTTGGTTCTGGTGTCTCATCCTTCGCATAAGTATAATCAGAACAGCTAAGTTCTGTAGTAAAGCTATTAGCTGCCTGTTTTACTGTAAGAATACCACTCTTGCCATCTGAACCGTTTCCAATAAAGGATACTTCATAATTGGCACTATCTGATGAGCCTGTAATTGCATAGGTTCCAACATCTGAATTGTCTTTCGCAGTAGTTGATAAGCTGATGACAAGTGCTTCTTCGGTATCATCTGCTACCAAAACATTGTTCTGGTAGGCATCACCTGAGGCAAGACTCCATGTAAGTGCAGGGTTTGTCTCTCCATAGAATTTTTCTTTATCAGCAATCACTACGGTAATCTGCTTCTTGTAAACTTCCGGTGTCACTTCACAGGTCACAGAATCATAGGTATCTGCATCACTTCCTGTAGGTGTAAAGACAAGCGTGTATTTCTCACTTGTACCGACTGTCGGAAGCTTATCTGCATCCTCAGATGCCAGAGTCCATGTACCCTCAATCTTCGTGTCACTGTTTAGTCCTGCTGTCACAACTGCCTTTGTCATATCTGCCTTTGCAAACATGGCAGATACCGTATTACCATAAGTACCGGAAAGAACCGGTGCAGTCTTTACATACGGAGTCGTCTTTGCAGTGGTAAATTCAATAGCAGGCTCCGTTAATGCCGTTATATTGCCTGCCTTGTCAATGGCTGCTATCCAGACTGCAGTTTTCTTACTTGGATACAATGGAAAATAAACGTCCGGCTTTCCAAAATTACCTATTTCAATTTTATTATCACCTTTTGTTCCTGTCGTTTTGAAGATTACAGGTGTCCAACTCGCAACAAAGTTTTGGTTAGCATTACTATCCTTAAGTCCCTCCTTACGAACTTCCCATTGTCCACAATAAAGATTTTCGTCCGGTTTAAAATTCCACCCATTGCGGGGCGCCCATTTTCCATCGTTTTCGACAGCGAACTGTGGGTACTTTGGCTCACCTTTCATATAACTTTCAATATCTCTTTTGCAGTCGTCGTAGGTGTAGTCAGTAACCCCGTCAAATACTCCTTCGGATACAAAGAACCACATCAGCGTTGCATCTTCGCTTAAATTAACCTTGAGTATCGCCTCTGTATCCTTCAGAGTACCGTCTTCTTTTTTCGGGTCAGCTATTTTTACTACAGGAGCCTGTGCATCCACCACAATGCCATCGGTACAGATATAATCACTCTGATTTCCCGCACCATCCACTGCATAGGCATAGACTACATAGCTACCATCCTCGCCTAATGCGCCATGAATGGTTGCACTGTCCGACAGCCAGTTTCCTGCATCTACCTGCGTAAATTTACCATCGGCTGCCAAAGTGTCCAGTTCTGCTTTGGTCTTTCCCGTTGCCGAAGCAGTGTCTGTGATCTGGTCAATATAATAGTAATACTTAGATACCCCACTTACCTTATTCGCGCCCTCTTTTGCATCGTTTGCATGAATCTTAATATCCAGTGTTGTATCATTGTAGAGGTGTCCGAAGCTGATCTTATTTAAAAGTGTTCTCCACCGGTTATCTTTGATCTGGATGCCATAACCATCTTCCTTGCCATCTGCATCTGCCCAGGTCGGTGCGGTGGTATCAATGTTTATCGTAATCTCTACAGGAACAATAGATTGATTCCATGGGTCTTTTCCATATAAAGTTACGGTATGCGTGCCTTCTTCCTTAAAGGTATAACCCGGATTTTTGCCTGCAACCGCATCTTCCAGGCTTGCATAAAACACAACTTCATCGCTTACAATGGCATATTTTCCTTTGGCGGTCCGATATACTATATTTTTCCAGTCAGATACTGGATTGTCTGATGTTACATCATTTTCCGTAAACGTAGCAGGTATGCCGTTTTTCCACCAGTTGGAATCCTCATTGTACCAACAATTCTTGGATACCGTGGTCTGTGCCAGAGTAAACGCATGGGCAATGTCAAAGTATCTGACGAGCTCACCCTTATAATTGCCAATTCCGGTAAAGGTAATCTTTCCATCTCTTTTACCGTTTGTCACCTCCGTATTATTCTCAGCACTTACGGTGAAATCTTTGTCTTTGTCCAGAACTCCCTGGTCATTTCCCGGCTCATTTTTCCGGTTTGAATCTGTGATTCCTCTATCCCAGTTTTCAGGAATGATCGGCATACCGGTGTAATATACCGTGATACCTATATCATCCAGATGGATCACGGAATCTGTTAAACTTCTCGGCTCAATGGTCGCTTTCACGACAATAGGGAGAGAAGCACACATATTTTTTCTAGCTTCATGTATAACAACATAAATTGTATAGTTTCCGGCATTGGTTATCATATGATTCTCTGTAACCGGATCATTTATTTGTTTATAACCTTGAGAAACTCCATTTTCATAATACATAAGTACAAAATAATAGGTAAAATTGCTGGCAAATCCATCCGTTTCCATTGTTTTTCCAGTACAGGGTACGATCAGCCCATCAGCAACCGGAATCATTGTCTGGCTATCAACAGCGTCTGCCTTAAGTCTGACGGTTCCATACTGAACAGCTCCATGGGCTTTCCCATCATAGGTTCCCTGATAGCCACTAAAGCCTTCTCCCACAACTTTACCATATCCAATCGTGAAATAGTGCTCAATCGTGCCGTAATAGCTGCCCTGTCCGGTGATCGTAACTTTCGGTGCTTCATCAGCCTTGAAATCGCTTCCACCTTCTTCATTCCTGTAGCAGTCTATATTATTGGCATAGACCACATAATAATTTGCTTTGGAAATGTCTGCATTTGCAGGGTCTGTGGAATCCTGTGCCAATTCTCTGCCTGATTTATATGAGGGCCCAGTCAGCGACTTATTGCCATTCGCAGTATCCAGTGTAACTCCTGTCATCACCTGCGGATAGCTGTCGTAGGTACGGCCTACCAGACCTTCGATATGAAGGTGTCCATTTTTATAGGCTTCCGCAAGGTCAGTCCTTTTGCAGTTGCTGCAATAGCCATAGTCATCCTTCGTATGTGCCTTAAGGGTTACCTTAGAAGACGGCATCGTAAAGGAAAGGTCTGTCGTTTCTATCGTTACTGCATTGCCGCCATAAGGCTCATAAGAGCAGACCTCGCCCGTGACCTTAATTTTCTGGTCCGTCGTACCTCCATTGCTGTACAGTCCGTAGGTTGCACCGTCCCTCTGTGTGACATTTGTGTCATTTTCTTTGTCTGTGGGCAGAGTGATACCACCAAGCTCTATCGGAAACCATACCTTAAATGCGCTGGCTCCTTGCGTTATTTTGCTGGAAAAATCAGCAGAGTCATGATTGCAGTAGATGCTGGCATTCAGATTACCTCCACCTCCTGTAAACGTTTTAGGTATTTCTGCTCCCTTCTCTATAACTATCTCAGCATTGCCAATAACCTCTATATTCTCTAGCCCGGTTGCCCTCTCGCCCAGCCGCAGTACAGCGGCATCCTGCGCCTGTGTACCTCTCGTATCACCAAGAAAGTCTATGTTTCCAACCACGTTTATATTTTCTATGATAACATCCTGCCCACCTGTTATAAACAGGTCGTTTCCATTACTACTCTTCAAGGTATGTGGCTTATTACCCTCTGAACGCAGTGTTATCTCAGCCGGCAAATATACTTTATTGAGCATCCTGCTTATACTCTTATCCACTTTCGTATCCTTCAGCAGCAGGATTTCCAGCTTTTCCCATAACTTGTATTCTTCATTCTTTCTATGCTCTTCCGATCCTTCCAGATAGAACATGGCTGCATCCCATGTCAGGAAATACATCGTTTTTGTCTCACCGCTATTTTTTTCTATCTGAAACTTTACAACGGCCTGAGATGTATCCTCCGGCGTGTCAGCGCGAAGCACTTCTACACTGCCCTGACTTCTATCCGTTCTGCTTATATCGGTCTTAATACCGGCTGAATAAAAAGCATAGCCTTCTGCCAGCGTATCCGCGATAGCATAACCCTGCGTTTTATCAAGCAGAGAGTCGTCATTGTTTTTATCAAAATTGCTCAGAGCAATCTCTTCATACTCACCACCTGAAAGCATTACTTTTGCGCGTTTTATCTGACTAAACTCTCTGTGGTCTATATGCAGAGCCTTTATCTTAGCAGTATCTCCGGATACGCTAAGGGTGGCACCTCCACATACCAGAACCTCTGTTCCCTCATACGTACCTCCGGTAATTGTACAGGAAATATCAGTATTGTCCATCCCTTCAGTTTTTCCAATATAAATACTGTTGCTGTAATCACCATCTTTTAGCTCTGCAGCCGCACCACCCATAAACCTCAAGACACCCTTATAATTACCATTCTCTACCGTAAGGTTTGCTTTGTTCTGAATAAAAATTGGAGCGTTCAGTGTTCCATTCTGTCCCGTGCCTGCGTCTTTAAAGACTGCCTCCACACCTTCGCCAGTGATATAAAGACCCTTTCCTGTAACGGTACAACCATTAAGATCCATACAAAAGCTGACCTTTTTTGTACCCCCATCTATTTTCCACTCGCTTTCTGTCTTAAAAATATCTTTCAGGATTTTCAGCGTAATTTCAAGGTCTGCATCAGCAGCATCTACTGCATCTTTCATTGCAGCTATTGCTTTCGTAAGTGTTGCATAACGTCTTGTATTCCCATCTACCGTAACTTCCGCAACACCTTCTTCTACCGTAAAGGCAGCCTTTTTGGAGGTCGCCGTATATTCACCGCAGGTCGCTACACAATAGTATTGATAGGTGCCTGCCAAAAGTCCTGTAGGAATCCTGTAGGTCGCAGTTTTTGCACCCTGCCCCGTTTGTTCTACTTTGGTTTTTGTTGTTCCATTTATTGTTTCATCGGCATACCACTGGTAGGAGATACTGCCACTGCCAGCACTGCCAGATTCTGCTTTTACGGTTAGCTCAGGTGCCTCGGCAGCGGTATAGTTTTCCATCACAGTTTCCGCTCCGCTGGCAATCGTTGGATGCGTCGTGAAATAGAGCGGACTTTTAACAGCCGTTACCTTTCTCCCTTCGTCTGTCCACCTGGCTGTTAGGTCTGCATAGGTACCATCCTCATACTTTAAGGTATAGCCGACCTTCAGAAGGTCCTGCAGGGTTTTCTTAGAATTATTAACCCAAATCGCATTGCCTGAGGCTGAGGCAGGGGTAAAGGTTCCCTCTGCAATCTGGCTGTTGTCGGGTAATCTAAGACATCCATTAAAGGTTCCACCCTCAATGTTTACAGCTAAATTTTTATATTCGTTATTCATTATAAAACCGTTGCCAGCATTCGCCGTTAAAGTAGCGCCTTTTTTAACTGTAATTTTAACGTTATAATTACCCGTGACTTTGACACAGTAACTCCCACTGTTCTCATTTTTAATAACTGCGCCTTCGCTAATAATACATTCGGAGCAGCTACCTGTAAACGTAATGGTGCCATATCTAGGCGCAATATTTCCGGTCACCTCCGTATTGGTAATTGTACAGGCTTTACTGCCATTAATAGTAATGGTACCTGCCTGCTCACCACTACTTCCACTAATACTTGCAGCATCAATGGTACAGGTCACACCGTCCCACAGCGCAACTGTGGAACCGGTTCCAGTATTTTCGATTGTGACACGCTTAATTGTCAGCATTGAATCATTATCTGCAGTTACCAGTCCATCCCCTTCAGATTTATTTCTAGAGTCATAGCTGCCTGTAATTGTTCCCTTATTCGAGCCGGATGAGGTAATTGTTATATTTACTCTTTTAAAATATAAACGTGCATTGCCCCCCTGTAGTGTCAATGTATGGCCATTCAAATCCAGCTCTATCTCTTTTGCCAAACCTGTACCAATAGTAAGCTCCTCTGTTATGGAGGTATCATCATTCAACAGTTTAATGGAAACTTTTTCCAGGTTTGCACTTCCATGCCCGCCAATCCATGTTGCAAGATCCTGAGCGGTATAAGGGGCTTTCGTTCCGTCAGCATTCGTTTCTGTTATCTGGACTGTACCACTCCCAGCCAGCAGCGCAATCCCATACTCGCCTACGAGCACATAGATGGTTGGAAGCTCCACGCCTTTACCCAATACAAGCTGGTTGCCGTCTCCATCCTCATCCGGCAGTACCGGCGTATAGGCATAACAGAAGCCGTTTGACGCTTCACTGCTGTCAAATTCTTCTGCGTCGCTCTCTTCCACATTCAGCTCCCACTTGATGTTTTCCAGACGGATTTTCTCCGTCGTTGTCTCTGTCTCAGAGGAAGCTGCTGCGTCAGCGCTGCTAGAGCCATTTGGGTTGTTTGATTTGTCAGAATTTCCAGAATCCTTTGATGTATCCGAATCCTTTGTATCTGCATTTCCATTGTCAGAAGCACCAGACTTATCGGAAGCATCCGCATTGCCGGAATCGCCATCCTTTTCATCTGAGGATTCTGTATCCTTCTTATCATAAGAGGACGCAGTATCTCCATTACTGTCATCCTTCTGCGCATCGTTCTTCTCTGTATCTCCCGTCTCGGAAGCATCTTCTTCATCGTCGGCTTCCTTTTCATCCGCCTGCGTGGTCTTTTCTACCGTAACGGTCAGGCTGGTCGGAAACTTGATGTCGCTCTCAAGCGCACCGATGGGCAGGGTCTGCTCTGTGATGTCCTTTGAAAGCTCCTCAAAGGAAACAATAGTCGTTTTACCTGTCTCACTTTCATCGGTTTTTGCAGAAACCGAGAGTGCGGACAGGTCTACAGTATTGGCAACCATCGCAACGGTTAAGCCCATCACAAGTATGCGCTTACGCAGCTCCCTCCACCTGATTTTTTCATGGGTCTGCTGCCAATCCTTCTCTGGCATGGTGTTTTTCTTTTTCATGTAAACTCCTATCTTTTACCATAATCTTTCGGAATCTCTAAGCCAGTAAATACAAGGCTTTCAAATTCCTTTTTTATTAAAATCCCCCACTTTTTGCCCAAAACACTTGACAACTTCATCGAAAAATGCGGCTCTCCGCGCCTATTGATTAATAAGAACCGTCGCTTGCGGCGGCAGATATTTTTCGATTGGAGGCGATTTTTATGTTACCTGTTAACTGTGGCAGTCATGCAGACTACCAAAACTTTGTTGTTACTAATCTTCGTAAATATTATCCTGACCCAAGTGCTCTTGCTCGTTCCACCTGGGATATCATTGAGCGGTTTTGGAATCTCGATTTATCTTTTACCGATACTTTTATGGCTGATAAATATTCTAAATTCGGTCCTGCACCAAGAACTCCTTCCTCTATGCAGCGTTCTTATCTGCTTTCCATTGACTTTAAAGTTACCTCGATAACAGAATGGGCTGCCCAGCTTAAAATCAATCCCCTTTATGCCATCCTCAGTGGGTTTGAACCTGGTAATACTCCAGGGGTTGGCACTTTTTATGATTTTATAAACCGCTTATGGAACTCTGATGATGACCATATGTCACCACATATCCATCCTCTTAAAATCAAGGTTAAGAAGCCTAAAACAAAAGGCACGAAAGCTGATTCTGTGGAAAAAGTTACGGTTGCAGAGCTTCTTCCTATTTTGGAAAATACTGGTTTTAAACTTGATGAACAGCCTTATTCTTCCCTCTTTAAAATCTACCAGAAAGAGTTCCTTGATGTTTCTGTATCCACAGGACTTATCCATTCGGATGCTCTGGCTTTAGCCGATGATGGAACTCCTGTTGTAACTTCACACAGGGAACGGAAAAAGCGTATCTGTAAATGCAAAGAGAATGGCATTACTGACTGCAAATGTGACCGTTACTTTTCCCAGCCCAACTGCGATATCGGCTGGGATTCTGCACATGATGCCATGCCTTATTATCAATACTTCAAACGTGAGAATATAACACCATTTATAGACCTGAATGGAAAAGGCGGAAGACCCCCTGTCTATAAAAATGACTTTACAATTGATAAAGATGGAGTCCCTGTTTGTCCCTCCGGATGCCGTATGCGTCGTGATGGTGTTGAGGTTGCAAAAGGCAGGATGAAATTCAAATGTCCTAAAATCAGTCATAAAAACGGCTGTATCTCCTGTACCTGCGAAACTCCCTGTTCTGATGCAAAATACGGACGCACGGTTCATTTGGTTATGAAAGATAATCCAAGATTGTTCAACAATCCGCCAAGGAGCAGTAAGGAATGGAAGCTGGAATACAATGCAAGGACTTCTGCTGAGCGTTCTAACAAACGCGAGAAATTAGACTTTAAATTAGAAGACGGCAGACACCGCTCAACTAAGATGTGGTACTGCCGCCTCTATCACATCCTGATGTTACAGCACCTGGATGCATGGAATTTGCCATCTGAATCAACCCTCAAAAAAATGATTTTGGATGTAGCATAATCCTGTAGATTATTATATCTCATTTTTTGAAACATAGCGACAGTTATGTTTATTTCTTGCGTTCATTTTTACGTTCAAGAATAATATTTACTTGTCAAAGTTCAATGCCAGAGTTTTACTAGCATGATCACTCAAGATTCCGAGAGAGCATTTGATATCTGAATTATATCAACAAACTGCGTGATTGTGGTTGATTATGAGATATTTTTACATAAAGTAAAAACCTCATCAGGTATCTCTACCCAATGAGGTCACTCTTTTTAATATAAACCGCCATATCCCTGCATAACTCTGTGCATCGTTTGGCGTACAATTGGCGTATGGCGTAGGTTGTACGCATCCATACGCCAATAAAATTTTTTGTTTTAGTACAATTTTGCACCAGCAGGAATATGTTCATCTACCATAAGAAGGTGAAGTTCTTCATCCTCTGAATCCTTAAGGTTATTAACTGCTGAGAGTAACATACCACAAGATTCAATTCCCATCATCTTACGTGGTGGAAGATTTGTTATAGCGATAAGTGTCTTACCAACAAATTCTTCTGGTTCATAGAATGAATGAATACCACTTAAGATTGTACGATCTGTACCTGTTCCATCATCAAGTGTAAACTGTAATAATTTCTTTGACTTTGGAACCGCTACACATTCTTTTACTTTAACTGCTCTAAAGTCTGATTTACTGAATGTCTCAAAATCTACTTCTTCTTCAAATAATGGTTCGATCTTAACATTAGAAAAATCGATTACTTCTTTTACTGGTGCTGCTTCACTAACTGATGATTTTACAGTCTTTGGAGCTTTTTTATCTGAGTCAAGTGACTTCATCGTCGGGATTTCACATCAATTTAATTTACTTTAATGCTTTTTCCTTTAATAAAGCCTTTTTCGGTGTTCCAACATTATTATAATAACATATTTATGCTGATTACACCACTCGAATTTGTCGTACTCTTGTCGTATGGCACACATTTTGTCGTACTCTCGTCAGTCCATGCCGGACTCTTTCCTAAAATACATCTAAATTGTGTGCTAAATTTTGAATTGCTTCCTGCTTTTTAGTATCGGTAACTTCCGCATAAATATCCATGGTTGTTTCGATATTTGCGTGTCCCATAATAGACTGAATTACCTTTAAGTTTGTTTCATTTTCGCAAAACCTTGAACAAAAGGTATGTCGCAAATGATGACATGAAAAATGTGGTATTATCACAGGCTCTCTGTGCTGTTTTGCAGCTTTTACCACTTCTTCTGCATTGTGTGCTTCATATATACGCTTGATTGCTCTGTTTACAGCTTGCGGATTATGGATATTGCCAAAACGATTCATAAAGATAAATCCTTTCATCCCATCAATCACTGTTTCATTAAATCCATGTTCCTTCTGGTCATCCAATTCCATCTGGAGTGCATCATAAACCGTATCCATCATCGGAATCGTGCGTATACCAGCTTCTGTCTTTGGAAGAGATACAGCAAATGAACATATCGGATGTTCTTTGAACTCTCTACTGTAATAAACCACGCTATGATTGATACTGATCGTCCTTTTTTCTAAATCAATGTCTTCCCATCGAATACCGATTGCTTCTCCTATTCGACAACCTGTTCCAAGCAGAAACTTAAAAAATGATGCCCAGTGGTAAAATGTAGGACTTTCATCAATATAGCGTATAAAGGCTCTCTGTTGTTCCACTGTCAAAGCGTGTCTCACACCATGATTTTTCCCCGGTTGCTTTTTAATCTGTGCCATTACTCCATCGCTTGGATTAACACGAATAATGTTATCACGCACAGCAAGCTGAAATGTCGGGTGTAAAACAGTATGAATTGTTTCTAGCGTATTTATCTGCATTTTCTTCTCTTTCAACAAATGCTGATAGAACTGCAATACATCAGAATACTTCACAGCGGCAATTTTCTTCTTGCCAAATCCACCTCGTATAAAGCGATCATACATATATTTATAGTTCCGCATTGTTGTTTCCCTCAACTCTGCCTTTGTCGATATATATCTGTCAAAAACAAAATTGATTGTAGATGTTCCGGCTGCATACGCATCCAACCCATCAAGCTGATCTTTCATCAGTTTAACTTCTCTCTCCCGCAATTCCATGATGTCCTTAGAATAGATGCTCCGGCGCTTTCCTTCCGGATCAACATAAGTATATACATACTTACCATCGCAACTGCGTTGAGTTTCGCCTTTTCTTAATACTCTCCCTTTGTTATCCTTTCTTGATTTCGCCATCTCGTCTCCTCTCTCAAGGAAAGAGATTTTGTACTAGCTACTCAGCCGGTTTATCCATTGCATACTGCATATCAATCCCTCTTTGTAGCACCTGTGTTATGGTCATGTCATGTTTGGACGCATATCCTTTCAGTCTTGCAGCTTCTTCCTCCGTCAGTTTTAATCCGATAAGAGTTTTTTTAGGATTATCCGACTTCGGTCTACCTGTTCTAGCCACAATATACACCTCCATCCATTTCATAATCATTATACTTTCTGTTTAACCAAAAGTCAAGTGAATTTTGGTTAAACCAAAATCTTTTTCCTTGTCTGCAAAATTTATTTCACCCGAAATGACTCAAGATATTGGTCAAACACATCAAGGTCTACTAACACCATTCTGTCTATCTTCAGAATTGCTCCCGCATCTTTGGCAAGAGTCTGAAATTTATTCATACCCATGCTGTACATTTCTGCCCCTTCCTTATATCTGACCAGTCTTTTTTTATTTATTGCCTTTGGCATCCTCTGCATTACTCAAATCCTCCTTAAATTTAACACGCATTTTATCTGCCAATGACAACCTACAATTCACTTGCCGGCTCTCATCGGCAGATAAAAATGCAATACAGGTGGCAGATCATTACTCTGCCCACATCGGTCTTGCACCGTCATTCAAATTGACCGGACTGCAAATTTCCTTACAATCCGGAAGTATCATTATCACGGATATGCTTCATCGCCCTGTGTTACTGCCACACATTTTGTCAGATCTTCTCGCTCCATACCTTTGCTTCAATGTAATGTTTCAACATTTCCTCACATTCACTCCTATCAAAGAGCAGGTACATCTTGGCGAATCTACCTAGTGGCTCCACATATCCTCACGTCCTGTATGCAAAAAATATTCAGTTGTCAAGGTACAGGGTGCATACGCAGCAATCAGCGAATGGAAAGGGACAATGCTAACCGCCTGTTATGCAACTTCAAAAGCCAATATCTTTGTGATCAGCTTTGTTTCTAATCTGCGACGCAGAGTTTCATCAATGCAGTAATGCACCTGTCCGCTTTCGTCATATAACTTTCTGGTAGACAATTTGATTATGTATCCCTCATAGTGTTTTAACACTGTATTGATGGCACTTACATCGCCCTCTGATGCTGCCTTTATAATATGGAAAGGCAACAAATTTTCCTCATTTCTGCTTTTATACATCTTTTTCATCTGCTATTCCTTCCATGATCTTCTTCAAAATTTCAAGTGAGCGTGTCCTGTGTTCATGAATGGTACTGCGAACCAGATTCATTTCTCTTGCAATATCCGCATCGCTCATTTCCATAAAATATGAAAGTAAAATAACATTCCTTTTTCTTTCTGTAAGTTCCTTCAAAGCTTCAGCAATCAGGGTATTTTTTACTTCAATGTCATAGCCATGCACTTCAAAATGATGATATTCTGTTCCATACTCATCCATAGTAAATAATTTGCTCAACTCCTTTTCCGACAGTTCAGAGAATGTAACTTCGTGTTTCCTGCGATAGTCCATGTGTTTGTAATAATTTACAGCTTCGCCTTTTAATGCCATCTGGCATAACCGGTCAAACTGGTGCCGGATAGTCATTTCATCCTTAGAAGAAGGTTGCCCCATACGAGTT
>ERZ1027036.971-NODE-971-length-13706-cov-6.423046_pt1 | contig 13706 bp, 12 predicted proteins | sample MGYA00519441_ERZ1027036 | MGnify/ENA primary metagenome ERZ1027036 (study PRJEB26926, sample SAMN06164792) | human gut metagenome | biome: ENVO:00009003; feature: ENVO:2100002; material: ENVO:00002003 | host: Homo sapiens | place: USA | collected 2012 ... | reverse complement strand
ACGTTCTGTCGGTGCATTTCCTTTCTGAACTTCTGCACCACAAGTCTCGATAGACTCTTCTGTATGAACTTTAGAAGAACCTGTTGCTCCACCACAGCCGTCACGGCCTGTACGACCACCAAGAAGAATGATGATATCTCCCGGGTCGGAATTTTCACGGATAACCGCACGTCTTGGAGCTGCTCCAAGTACAGCACCGATCTCCATACGTTTTGCAACGTAATCCGGATGATAAATCTCTTTTACAAGTCCTGTAGCCAGACCAATCTGGTTACCATATGAGCTATATCCATGAGCCGCCTCACGAACAAGTTTCTTCTGAGGAAGTTTTCCTTTCAGAGTTGCATCTGCTGATACTGTCGGATCAGCGGCACCTGTCACACGCATTGCCTGGTATACATAAGTACGTCCTGACAGTGGGTCACGGATTGCTCCTCCAAGACATGTTGCAGCTCCACCAAATGGTTCGATCTCTGTTGGATGGTTATGTGTCTCATTCTTGAAACTGATCAGCCATTCTTCTTCCTTACCATCAATTTCTACTGGTACAACAATGCTGCAGGCGTTGATCTCATCGCTTTCTTCCATATTGTCAAGAATTCCATCTTTTTTAAGACGTTTCATCGCCATTAATGCCATATCCATTAAGCAGACATATTTGTCATCACGGTCTTTGTACATCTCTTCAAAGTCATCCATGTAAGAATAATATGCTTCTTCTAATGGTGCACGATAGAATCCATCCTGGAATCCAATGCTGGTAAGTTCTGTGGAGAATGTTGTATGACGACAGTGATCTGACCAATAAGTATCCAGTACACGGATCTCTGTCATGGAAGGATCTCTCTTTTCTTCTCCTTTATAATAATTCTGGATATGAAGGAAATCTTTGAATGTCATAGCAAGATTTAAAGAATCATATAATTCTTTAAATTTGTCTTCTTCCATATCTTTGAATCCATCCAGAATCTTAACATCTGCTGGTTCTTCAAAATCCATCACTAATGTCTCTGGTTTGTCTGCAGCTGCCTCTCTTGAGTCAACTGGGTTGATGCAATATTCTTTGACTGCTTCTAACTGTTCGTCAGTTAAGTCACCTTTTACAACATAAGTTGTTGCACTTCTGATCAGGGCATCTTCGTCCTCATTCAACAGTTTCACACACTGCTGTGCAGAATCTGCTCTCTGATCGAACTGACCTGGCAGAAACTCAACGCTGAAAGATATTTCCCCATCGGCAAGTGGTAATGTCTCTTCATACACGTCGTCAACTGGTGGTTCACTAAATACTGTAACCAGTGCTTTTTCATAACTTGCATCGGATAGATTCTCGATGTCATAGCGGACAAGGACACGAACAGATTCGACATCCAGTCCAAGATACTGCTTCAATGATGCATGCAGCTCTTTTGCTTTTACTGCGTAGTCTTTTTTCTTTTCAACATAGACTCTTCTAACTTCTCCCATGATTTCCTCCCATTTATTCATGTAGTTTCTTAATCACCTGAAATGCAGATGCATTTTCCAAAATCGTTGGCTGATCCTCGGCATAGAATATGATCCCATCTGCCGTTGAACGGATCTCTGATAAAATCTCTCCATTATATGGATTAATGACTTCACCAAGCAGCTGACCTCGGTTAACTTCCTCATTGATCGTCACAAAACGTCTTAGGAATCCCGGAGCACTTGCTTTGACGGATACAAGATCCTCTTCTTCTATAATACTCGCAATATACCCGTTATGGCAATTATATTTTAAAATACCCATTCGAGTCAAGAAGCGAAGCACGGCAGATACAGCCTTCCTGGCCAGATTCACATCGATATTATCTGTTTCCCCAGAATATACCGAAAATGCATCCGTCCCATTGATCTGCCAGTTATAAGTTAATGTCTTTTTATCAAAATTTCGTTGTTTGCTTGTTAATACATAAGGCAGCCCGAACAGACTTGCAAGGCTGGTGCTTTCTTTTCCTGTTGCAGGCATTCGCACATGTGGCACAAAATCCCCGCTTCTGAAAAATGATGCAAAATGGATTCCATAGCGGAATCCTTTAACCCGTTCAAATAAATGTGCTGCCAGACGGCTTGTTGGTTCCCCGTCAAAATTCCCAGGAAACTGACGGTTGATATCACTGTTATCAGATACCCAGTATTTCATTCCGACATTCATTGAAAAATTATTCACACATGGAATGACCAGAATCTGATTATCTCCAACGATCGCACCACTGTTCTCCAGTTCTTTTAAACGTTTGACTAACTGAGAACAAATATATAACTGCTGATATTCATTTCCACGCATTGCTCCGACAATACATGCCGCTGGTTCTGATCCTTCACTTTGTTTTCCAAAGAGATATCCTTCGATCTTAAACTCATCTCTTAAGTAATTTCCTGAGGAATATATGATTTCTTTTTTCATAGTGCATTCCCTCCGATCACTCTGGCTACCAAGGACCCTTCCGTTACACTTGGATGTTCTCTTAATGTCATCAAAATACCATCGGTTGGGGCAACCACTTCTTCTTCCGTTGCTCCCATTAAAGGATTCTGTACGATCCCTATGATCTCGCCTTTCTTTACCGGATCCTTTAATCGCTTGTAAGAAACAAACAATCCACTGGATTCACAATTTAAATAAAAGATCTGGTCTTCGTGGATAAACGGAACCTTTGTTTTGCCTTGAACCTTTCCCTTCCAGATACCAAGTTCTGCCATCACCGAAAAAATTCCATCTATGATCTGGCGGCAGTACTCGTAACGGATACGAAATGCTGCACCGGATTCCGTAACCATAGTTGGGATTCCCATCTGGTTTAAAGTGAAAGCTAAACTTCCTTCATTCACTGTCTGAGAAGGATGGATCCAGACAAGATCCGTATTCATATATTTTGACAGATGAAGTAATGTCTCATCGTAATCGTTATTTAAACGTACTTGAGGAACTTCCTGCAAAAAGATATTACTAGAATGAATATCAATGCAACAGGATGCTCCTTTGATATCTTCGATCAATTTAGCTGCTGTATAATCTTCCAGACCTCCATTGATGTCTCCTGGAAATGCACTGCTGTAATCGATATCTGAGATTGGTACTGCTCTTGTTCGTGCATCCAGTCCTAATGGATTGACCGCTGGATACACATCGACAATACCTGTCAGATTCTCAAATTCTGCCTTGATCCGGCGAATGATCTCTCCGCAGATATACTGTCCGCCAAGCTCATCTCCGTAGATTCCAGACACCAGACAGATTCTCTTCTCCTCTCCAGTCACCACATCCGGCATCAGACGATTTCTTTTGATCCTTAGCATCTCTCCGATTGGAAGTTTTACAGATACGACTGTGTCTATCATATTAAAGCCTCTTTTCTATTGTTTTATCTGTATCGTAAATATTTTACTTTTTTTATTTTGCAAATAACATTTTTAATATGATCGGTGATAAGAGTGTTGTGACGAGGACCATGATAACCACTGGTGCAAAGAAAACTTCTGATAATAATCCAACAGAAATTCCTTTCTGTGCAACGATCAGTGCAACTTCACCTCGGCATACCATTCCTGCTCCGATCTGTACAGATTCTCTCTTCGTATATTTGCACAACAATGCTCCAAAACCGCATCCCGCGATCTTCGAGATCACTGCGATCACACATAAAATGATCGTAAAGATGATCAACGTCTGTGTCATTCCATGAATGTTTACATTCAGACCGATACTTGCAAAGAATACTGGTGTGATCAGCATATACGATAAAACTTCAATCTTGTTGTATATATAAAATCGTTCTGGGAGCCTGCATAAAATGATCCCTGCAAGATATGCGCCTGTGATATCAGCGATTCCAAACACTTCTGCAAGAAATGCAAGTGCTAAGCAAAATGCAAGTGCAAACACCGGAACTCTTCTTCTATGACGTTCAATCTCTGGATTCTTATAAGTAGAAAGCCACTCAAAGAACTTCTTGATCCCGACTCCACCGATAATAGAAATCGCAAAGAATGCTGCCATCTGGATCAAGATCTTAAGGATTGCTTGAATATGGAATCCAGATGCTCCCCCAAGGCTTGTCATAATTGATAATAAAACGATTCCCAAGATATCATCAATGATCGCTGCCCCAAGGATTGCTGTTCCGACTCTTCCTTTTAAATGTCCCATATCCTGTAAGGCTTCTACTGTGATACTTACTGAAGTTGCTGTTAGGATCACTCCGATAAAAATCGATTCCATGATATTATTTCCATATATAACGGATAAAACAGCTCCCATGATAAGTGGGATCAATACTCCACATAACGCAATGACGAATGCAGGAATTCCACTCTTCTTCAACTCATCAATATCTGTCTCAAGACCTGCCTGAAACATTAAAACAACTACACCTACTTCAGCCAGATTTAAAACTGAATCTGAAGGACTCACTACATTAAGGACCACTGGTCCTAAAATGATTCCCGCGATCAATGCTCCAACGACTGGCGGCATGTTAAACTTCTTCGACACAAGACTAAAAGACTTGGTCATTGCCAGAATGATTGCGATATCCAGCAAAAACTTATATTCTTCCATTGTTTTACCTCCATTAGTTCGTATCGTATCATACCTGTTTTTTCTTGTCAATTCTTAGACAAAGTGATCTTTTTTTATCCTTTTCTTGCTTTTTTTATGATCCTTTAGTATAGTGGAGAAAAGACTAAGAAAAGAGGTATCAAAATGAGTGAATTTAACGAAGTAGATAATATCATTGAAGAAGAAACTCCTGTGCTACATTTAGAATTAGAAGATGGAACTGAACAAGACTGTGCCGTGATCGCTTTATTCTCTGTAGAAGAATTAGATGATCAGGAATATATCGCATTGATCACTGTTGAAGACTTAGAAAGTGATGACGAAGAAGGGGCTTTACTTTTATATCGTTACAACGAAGACCCTGAAGATCCTGATACTTTCAGTCTTGACAACATTGAAACAGACGAAGAATATGAGACAGTCACTGCTGTCTTAGATGAGATCTTAGAAGACGAAGAATAATATGATATTAATAAAAAAGCCCTTGCATCTTATATGCGGGGCTTTTTTTCATATTGAAGTTTTGTTCGGATCACTTTGTCAAGTTCATAATACTTTTCTTCCAGAGTTTTTCCATTCAGGACACAATCCATTGCCATACCCATGGATTCCAGCATCGTTTCTGTGATCTGATCTCTATACTGTAATAAAATATTCAGGCGCTCATGAAGATCTGTTTCATCTAAGAATTTCAACAGTGGCTCAATGTCTGCTGTTTCTTCTGTCTCATCATATTCATTTTCCTGTGCTGTCACTTCATCAACCAGTTCTGCTTCTGCATTTTCACACAGTTCTACTTTCCGAAAACGGTATATCTGTTGCACATCTGGGTATTTTTCATGATCGACTTCACTTAAGAACATCGCAAGTGGTCTTGCATATGTCTTAAACGTTCCATACATTGCCTGATAGACCACCAATGGTTCTTCTGTCTCTGTATGTATTGCAACCGTAACGATCTGATAAAGTTTTCCTTTAAAATGCATATAAAATTCGCCTGCTCTTGGCATCGCTCTATTTTCCATGCAAAACACCTCTTTTCTCCTGACGGCTTCTTAGTTCTTCTACGAACCTTGACGGCCTGCTGTCTTTGTTATAAAGTTTCTTTACTGACAAGATGTGCAGATATTTCTTGGCTCTTGTAACTCCAACGTAAAACAAACGTCTTTCTTCTTCCACGTCTTCTTCTTTCATGGACTTCTTATGTGGGATCACGTCTTCATTGACATCTGGCAAAAAGACACGTTCAAATTCCAATCCTTTGGTGCTGTGCATCGTGCTGACCACAACTCCTTCTTTTTCTTTCTGATTCTCTTTTGACTGGCGGTTTAATTCTTCGGTGTATTCTTTGATATGATCAAACCATGCCTCATATGTATCATAGCCTTTTGCGCTCTCCTGAAGTTCTTCTAATACTTGTGTAAATTCTTCTTCCTGAATCTTGCGAAATCTTGCATATTCTGCTAAATACGCATTGTATCCCACGGATTTCCGGATATAATTGATCGCCATCAACGGAGTCATATTCTTCATGATCCGAAGATCTTCCTTAAAATCTTCTACATATTCATAAAGCCATGGTTTATCTTTGACCTTCTCTAACAGATCATCAAATGACACTTGTGATTCGGTCAGATACTCCCTGCTGATATAACGCTTGGGGCGGTTCATGACTCTTAAAAATGTGCTTCTTTTGCGATCTCCCATCGCAAGGTGCATATAATCTATGATATTTTTGGAAATCCAGTGATCAAACAGATTCGGCACTGCATCCTGCATATAAAATGGGATATTGTATGCCATCAATGCAGCAATCAGCTGTCTTGGTCCCTGATTGGTCCGATAAAGGATCGCGATCTGGGATAACGGTGTCTTCTTTGCCATCTCTTCCTTGATCGTGTAAATGATATGCTTATTCTCCTCATAGTGATCTTTAAATGTACGAACCTCAACCATACTTGCAGCATCTTCTCTTGCCTGCATCTTCTTTTCAAAACGTTTTGTATTATAAGAAATGATATCTTCCGCAACCTGTACGATTTCTTCCCCACAACGATAGTTTCGGTTTAAGATCACCTGTCTGGTATTCTCAAAATCCTTTGGAAAATTTAACATCAGTTCTGGTCTTGCACCTCGAAACTTATAAATAGACTGATCATCATCTCCTACGATAAAGAGGTTCTTTGTCTCTCCTGCTAACATCTTGACGATCTCATACTGAATCTTATTGATATCCTGAAACTCATCGATCAAAATATATGGAAACTTCTGCTGCCATGCTTTTCTGATATCCTCACGCTCTTTTAACAACTCATACGTATAAACCAAAATATCATCAAAATCGATCCAACGGTTCTCATGCAGTTTTTCTTCATATGCCCGGTAAATTTCTTTAAACACTTCATCCCCACAGCACCCACTGTGATAATAGGCAAGAGGGATCATCTGCCCTTTGACTAAGCTGATCTCTTGTATGATCTGACGCATAAAATCTGCTTCATCATCAATCTCCAGCTCATGATCTGTGATGATCTCACGGATAAAGTCATATTTTTTATGTTCCGGCAGAATATTATCTGCACTATAGTGATAGGCATATTTTAAAATCGTAAAAAACACAGAATGAAAAGTTCCAAAAGAAACCGGCAGGGTTTCCCCTGCCAGCCGCCAAAACCGCTCTTTCATCTCATTCGCTGCTGCTCTGGTAAATGTAATGACCAGAATCCGCTGCGGTGGGATCTGATAGTGCGATATCAAATATTGAATTCTCTTTGTGATCACAAGTGTCTTCCCTGAACCTGGTCCTGCAAGTACCATCATCGGTCCATCTTTGTGCATCACTGCTTCTTTCTGTGCCTTGCTCAGCTGGCTATGCAAGTGCTGCCTCCAGTTTCGCGATCGCATCATTGATTCTCTTTAATGATTCTCCTTTCCCCAGAAGTTCCATTAATTCTGTTGCTCCACCTGGTGTCATCTGCTTTCCAGAGACTGCTGTACGAACTGGCCACATTACATAACCATTCTTGTACTCATGTCCTTTTGCAAAAGATACTAACATCTCATATAATGCATCATTTGTAAAATCTTCCTGTGCTTCGATCACTGGATAGATCTCTTTTAATACGGTTAATGAAGTCTCAGGTGTTGTCTTCATCTTCTTATGTTTGTACATCTCTACATCATATTCTGGAACTGCTTCGAAGAAGTCAATGTGTCCCGGAATCTCTGTAAATAACTCAATTCTTGTCTTCACCATAGAAAGAATCTTATCAAAATCCATCTCTCTGTGAATTGTCTCTGTTACATATGGCATAGCAAGTTCTTTGAAACGGTTAAAGTCCATGGCTTTGATATATTCACCATTCATCCATTTGATCTTGTTCATATCAAAGACCGCTGGTGTCTTAGACATATGTTTGTAATCAAAGATCTCTTCTAATTCTTTTAATGAGAAGATTTCCTGTTCTCCTCCTGGACTCCATCCAAGTAATGCAACGAAGTTTACGATCGTCTCTGGCAAGAATCCCTGCTCGATCAGATCTTCGAAGGAAGAATGACCTTTTCTCTTACTTAATTTGTGATGTTCTTCGTCTGTGATCAGTGGACAATGAATGTATACTGGTTTTTCCCATCCGAATGCATCATATAAACGATTGTACTTTGGTGTAGATGATAAGTATTCATTACCACGAACTACATGTGTGATTCCCATTAAATGGTCATCAACTACGTTTGCGAAGTTGTATGTTGGATATCCATCCGATTTGATCAGGATCATATCATCTAATTCGATATTATCCACTGTGATCTCTCCGTAAATCTCATCAACGAAAGATGTTGTTCCTTCTGTTGGATTATTCTGACGGATAACATATGGTACTCCTGCGTCTAATTTCGCCTGAACTTCTTCTTTGGATAAGTTTAAGCAATGTTTGTCATAATGACTGATCACAACATCTCCTGATTTTACTTTCAGTGTGTCTAATCTCTCCTGATCACAGAAACAGTAATATGCTTCTCCCTTGTCGATCAGTTCTTTTGCATATTTTAAATAAAGACCCTGTGCCTGTCTCTCACTCTGAACATATGGTCCGACTCCACCATCGATGTCTGGTCCTTCATCGTGGTTCATTCCGGCTTTCTTAAGGGTATTGTAGATAATCTCTTCTGCCCCTTCTACCTGTCTTTCCTGGTCTGTATCTTCAATTCTTAAAATAAAATCTCCGCCTGCATGACGTGCGATCAGATATGCATAAAGGGCTGTTCTTAAGTTACCTACATGCATACGCCCTGTAGGGCTTGGTGCAAATCTTGTTCTTACTTTGCTCATGATTTCCTCCCATTTGGTTTTAATTCTATCTTTCTATTCTACAAAACTTATCTTTCTTTGTAAAGAAGCAGTCTTATTGATTTTCGTTAATTTATGTTGATTTTTTGAAACAATCCGTCTTAAATCTCATTTAAGATCCTGCTGGCTTCCTCAAATGGCTCCAGGGTTCTCTTTAAAATTCCCTGCGTTGCCGCGATAAAGATTCCATAGTTCACAATCGGAACACCTTCATCTTTGACTCTTGCGATACGGTTTTTCATCTCTCTTCTATTTAAAGTACATCCGCCACAATGAATGACCAGATCATAAGTATCCAGATCTTCAGGGAAAGAGTTTCCACTGCTTGTATGGATATCAAAATCCTTACCTGTATATTGTTTTAACCATCTTGGGATCTTCACCGTTCCGATGTCATCGCACTGTCTGTGATGAGTGCATCCTTCCGCGATCAAGATCTTCGCCCCTTCTTCTAAATGTTCCAAGGCTTTCACTCCTCTGACTTCTTCTTCCAGATCACCTTTATATCTTGCAAACAGAATCGAAAATGAAGTCAGTTTGATATCTTCTGGCACAATCTTTGAGACTTTGCCAAATGCCTGAGAGTCTGTAATGACCAATGCTGGTTTCTTGCCGATCTCTTCTAATGTCTTTTCTAATTCCGTTTCTCTTACAACAATAGAGGCTGCTCCTGCTTCTAAAAGGTCACGGATCGTCTGCTGCTGTGGAAGGATCAGTCTGCCTTTCGGTGCTGCACTGTCGATCGGTACGACTAAAATCACAAAATCATTCGGACAGACCAAATCTCCAACGATCTTTAGCGTGTCATCATCCGTTGGAACCAGTTTCCCGATCTCTTCTTTTAACTCCCAGATCCCTTTTTTATCCTTTGCACTGACAAAGCAGGCTTTGTCTTCTTTCCATTCTTGGGCATTGGAAAGATCCATCTTATTGTAGACTTTCAGATAAGGAATCTTCCGGTCTTCGATCAAACGTATCATATCTTCTTCAAACTCTGTCATACCAGCTGTAGCATCCATGATCACAAGGGCGATATCTGCCTTGCCCAAGACTTCTTTTGCTTTCTTGACTCGCTTTTCCCCTAATTCTCCTTCATCATCAAGTCCCGGGGTATCGATCATAACTACTGGTCCTAATGGCAGAAGTTCCATTGCCTTGTATACAGGATCTGTCGTTGTTCCTTTGACATCGGATACGATCGCTAATTCCTGATTCGTCATAGCATTGATAACACTTGACTTCCCGGCATTTCGTTTCCCAAATAATGCGATGTGAATTCTGTCTCCTCTTGGTGTTGCATTTAAACTCATATGGTTTCCTCCTGTCTGTCTTTATGAATCGTTAACTCTTTCTTTTATCTTTGTGCCTTATGATATCCCGCTGCCTTTGCTTCTTTCTCGCTCTTAAATGTAACTAAATATTTTGATGTTCCCATACGGTCATAATCTCTTTGACCTGGGCAGTGGTATACCTTTGATCTGCTGTTTCCACGGATCTTCTGTGAAGCAGTTGTCTTTGTATTTGTTTTTACTGCTGTTGTATTTTTGTTACTGCTGTAGTTTTTGCTGTTATTAGATGAATTCTGGTTTGTGTGGTATTTCTGGCTTGCTTTTGAATTCTCTGTTGTTACCTGAACGCTGCTGTCTGCTTCACTGTCTCCTGTCTCGTAATCAATCTTCACTCCATCCTGTACATTATATACAAAGACATTAAACTTAATATCTTCGCCCTTATCTTCCACAGACATCGCTTCCATCTGTACCCCTTTGGCTACCAGGTCATCTCCGTCAAAGACTGGGGTAACTCTGTATAATACATGATTACCTGTCTCACGGACATAGTCACCAACCATCTCTTCATATGGTAACATTCCATCCACATTAAAAGATCTTGTTCCTGTGATCAGGTTCTTGTTATTGGCATTCTCACCGGTCAGCTGGTAAGCGATCAAATGACAGCGGTTATATAGATATTTTCCATCAACGTTATCGTATTTTGCTGTATGCCATCCGGTTGGTTTTACCATACCGATCGCTCCTCGTTTTCCTTTTGGCATGATATCCTTTCCAACACATGCTTCCGCCACCTGACATCTTCCTTCAGAGTCAAGTTTGCTGTAAGACTCGTAGGATTTTGTTGTCAGATCTTTGGATGTAAAATCTGGATTATTATTGTCAACATCAACCGTCATATTCCCTGAAAAATCTGGAATATTGTCAGATGATACAGATTTGGTGGAAGAATTTGTACTTCCTTTACTGCTTTGTTCGTTCTGTGTGCTTTCGCCATTACTGCTATTGCCTGTACTCTGGCATCCTGCCAGTGATACCGCCATCATTCCTGCGATCAGCAGGGCATATAATTTCTTTGTTGCTCTCATCATCAACTGTTTCTCCTCTTGTTATATTCTTTTCTGATCTAGCTTATTGTTTTGGAAGATAGATCTGTTTTGTGATCTCGTGAGTGGAACCTTCGATCTGTTCTTCTTCTGCAAGTTTCCATTCCTCAAGATCCACATCCAGTACCTGATCGGACGGATAAACTTTATTCCAGCGGAAGATCACGATCTCTTCAATCTGATCTATCACTGGTTTTAATGGAAGATTCTCTACAATACAAGTCTCCCCTTTTCCTGCCTTGTGTAAGAAATCTTCACAAGTAACCGGATCGTTGATCTCTTCATACAACTTCTCTGTATATGCATTCATATAGACCTTCTCCCCTTTGGTCATCTCCGCAATATACTCTCGCAAGCCTCGATCCTGACTCTGCCTTCGATCATTAAACATCATACCGTTGTTGTTGTCTAAGCATAGAATTATTATCATTCTCTCCATCCTCCAATCGTACTTATGTTCTATTTATGTATTATATCTTGTACGAGAGGATATTGCAATAAAAGAAGCTCTGAATTTCTCCAAAGCCTCTTCTTACTTTTCATTCTTTTCCGTATTCTAATTGTATCTATGATACTGCTTTCATCACTTTTTCTCTCATAGGCTGTGTCATTTTCTCTGGTTTTAAGATCTCTTTTAATTCTTCTTCCTTTAACAAGCCTTCTTCTAATACCAGCTCTTTTACAGAAATTCCTGTTTTTAGTGATTTCTTTGCAATCTCAGCAGACTTTGCATATCCGATATATGGACATAACGCTGTTGAGATTCCAACACTTTTTTCAATATATTCTTCGCACTGTCCGGCTTCGGCTGCCATCGTGATCGTATAGTCATGTCCAATGATCAGGTATGCAACCTGTGATACAACTTCTGGAATCACTGGGTTGATCTTTCCTGGCATGATGGATGAACCATTCTGTCTTGCTGGAATCATCTGCCTGTTTTAATGAAATTCCTGCAACTTTGCTTAATTCATAAGAAATGTTCGCAAGATAGTAAGGGTCTACATTGATCGCTGTTCCGATCGCTGTTGCTCCGATGTTTAAGACTTTCATCTCATCCATAACATTTTTCAGTCTCTTGATATCCCTTTTTAAGACATGTGCAAATGCTCCAAAACTTTGTCCTAGTCTCATTGGAACGGCATCCTGAAGCTGTGTTCTTCCCATTTTGAGGATATCACCAAACTCTGCTTCTTTTTCTTCCATGGTTTTTTCTAATTTCTCAAGTTCTTTGATCGTTTGTGGAAGTAATTTTAAGACAGTGATCTTTCCTGCCGTTGGGATTACATCGTTCGTAGACTGTGACATATTGACATGATCGTTTGGATGTACAATGCTGTAATCTCCTTTGGTTCCACCAAAGATTTCTATCGCACGATTGGCAATCACTTCGTTTGCATTCATATTGGCAGAAGTTCCAGCTCCTCCTTGAATCGCATCCACGATAAACTGATCTCTTAAATTTCCATCCAGTATCTCATCACATGCTTTGATGATCGCCTGAGCAATCTGCTGATCTAGTTTTCCAGACTTTTCATTTGTGATCGCTGCTGCTTTTTTGACCATTACGATGCTGTCGATCAATACTGGATGTAATGGACGGTGTGTGATCTGAAAGTTTGTGGCTGCACGCATACTCTGAACTCCATAGTATGCTTCCGCTGGTACGTTTAATGCTCCAATTGAATCGTGTTCCATTCTGCTTAACATTGTCTTCCTCTTTTCTGATTACTCATGCTGTCGTTTTGTTTCAAGATTTTATGTGTTGGAGCTTAACACAGTATGCAATGTTCGTAAACCTTAATCCTGTCTTTCCAAATTTAAAGTTCAAATTTTGTGTTTCATCTTTTCTTTTTTTAATGAAAGTCTTGATTTACTTTAAATAATTAAGCGGTTGGAAGCGGAAGGAATTCTGACTGGATTTCATGCTTCTGTTGACCCGATCCAACTTGGTTATCATATTAAAGCATATATCAGTCTTGAGATCAGCCCTGCACAAAAACCCGAAGTTTATCCTTTTCTTCGAGCTCATCCAAATGTACTGGAATGTGATTGTGTAACTGGAAATTATTCTGTGCTGCTGAAGGTTGCTTTTTCTAGTACGATGATCGTGTTTTCTACGATCGTTGAGAATCGCGGGGTGGTTCCTGAATAGTTGATTTGTTTTTAATTTCTGTTATCTAAAATAACAGGGTAAAATTTTGCATATGGAACATTTTCTTTTATAATTTGTGCAACCTTTTTATTTATTACGATTTCCCTATACTCATCGTAAAATTCATATGTCTTATTTACATCCTTTAATTTTTTTATTCCTTCTTCTGTTATTATTTTCGGTATGAAATAGAAAATGTTTTCATTTTCTGTCATATTTATTC
>ERZ1027036.966-NODE-966-length-13775-cov-5.163921_pt1 | contig 13775 bp, 13 predicted proteins | sample MGYA00519441_ERZ1027036 | MGnify/ENA primary metagenome ERZ1027036 (study PRJEB26926, sample SAMN06164792) | human gut metagenome | biome: ENVO:00009003; feature: ENVO:2100002; material: ENVO:00002003 | host: Homo sapiens | place: USA | collected 2012 ... | reverse complement strand
ATATATAGAAATTTTGATGTTCTATGTAATCAATTCAACATTCTGGGTAATCTTTAATAACATGCTTGCCAGAACGGTAACATTTGCTGAAATGATCACATGTTTCCTTGCATGTGGAGCTGGAATCAGGGCATCCTTTAAAAGTGCAAGAGGACTGACAGAAACCGTATTGGGAGTTAAATAGGAAAGGAAAAATTATGATTGAAGTTCCAATTACAAAAGATGCACACTCTTATGAGCCTAAAATCATATGGAATCTTACAGGACGTCAGCTTAAATGTGTAATTATAGCAACGGTATGTGCATTTCCTGTAGCTTTATTGGTGCCGGGTGATATTTTAATTAAATGTATTGCCGCGGTAATTGCTGCAATGCCAGCTATTTTTTGTATGTTTCCTAAAATTTACGGGCTTTATTTTGAACAACTTGTTCTTAAAATTGTTGAAACAAAAGTGCTAAAGCCAAAGATTCGAAAATATAAAACAGAAAATATGACAGAACCAGACTTTCAAGTAAAAAAGGTCCAAAGATATAAGGAAACAAACAGAATAAAGTAAAAAGTTTATGGAAAGGAGATCCGTCTTTTGACGGGCGCATAAACCTTAGTAATGGTTTTCTGCGCACTATTTTGTTTATGAAAAATAAAAGAAAATATCCGAAAACTGCACAGCAAACAATCCCATATACGTATCTTTATCCGGATCACGGAATTATAGAGACGGATCCGGGACATTTTACAAGAAGCTATAAGCTGCATGATATAAACTTTGCGATTGCTTCAGAAGATGAGCAAAAGATTATGTATCTCGGTTATGAGCGTCTTCTTAACTCGTTTCCGACGAACGCATCATTTCAGGTGTTGATTCATAAACACAAAGAAAATAAAAGGGATACATTAAAAAGCGTTTACTATAAGCCGGAATCTGACGGAAATAATAAATATAGAAATATAATGAACAATACCCTTATCCAGAAACTTTCTTCAGGCTCTGAGTCACTTGCACAGGATAAGTATCTGATTGTTTCGATTAAAGATTCTGATGAAAGACACGCTTTTGCGGCATTTAGGGATATTGATAAAAATGTAAATGATTGTATTAACAGCATATCAAAAGGCATAAAAACCGAACCTGAAACGTTAGATGAACGCTTACATGGATTATATAAGATATATAACAAAAACAGCGATTGTGAATATGGTAACGCCATAGACCAAAGCGGAAACCGGTATCTTGATCTGAATACTGTAATATCACAAGGAATTCAGGTGAAAGATATAATATCCCCAGCCGGATTCAAATTTGAAGATAATTATTTTGAAACAGGAGATGCCTATGGACGGGTTTTATTTCTCGATTCATTCCCGTCATGTCTTTCAACGGATTTTGTGAAGGATCTGTCCAATATCAACTGTGAAATGCTTATCAGTACATATTACAAGCCTACGGATACGCAAAAAGCATTGAAAATGATTCGTAATAACATTACAAACATCAACGGAGAGATCGGGCAGTCTCAAAAGCGGGCGATTGATAATAATTATTCATTTGATGTGCTTCCTACTGAGGCTGCAGAAAATAAAGAGGCATGGAAGGATGTATTGAACGATATTGTATCAAGGGATCAGAAATGGTTTGTTACATCTTTTTTGATCACTGTCTTTGCAGACAAAAAAAGTGATTTGGTAAACGCCTGCAAGCAAATTTCCATGGTCGCTAACAAGTATGTATGCGGTATCAAAACACTTTTATACCAGCAGGAGGATGGATTTAATTCCTGCATTCCGCTTGCAATGAACAAAACTTCAGTAAAACGTGGTTTAACAACAGAATCTGCATCTGTGTTTATTCCTTATACTTCACAGGAACTTTTTCATGAAAATGGAAACTTTTACGGAACAAACCAGATTACCGGCAATATTATCATGTACAACCGGAAAACCGGCAAGAATTTCAATGGATTGTACATCGGGGATCCGGGAAGTGGAAAATCATTTGATGCAAAAAGTGAGATTAACAGTGTGTTATGCCGTGGCACAGATAACGTGGTATATGTTATCGACCCACAAGGAGAATATGATTACCTCGCAACAGAATATAACGGCGAAACGATTGAATTTTCTCCAAGTTCGAAAACTTTTTTAAACCCATTTGATCTTGACATTTCAACCGGAAGCCACGATGAACCTATATCCACAAAGATTGATTATATTATGGGTATGATTGAAATTATGTTTGGGGAAAATCAGACACTTTCAGGCACTTCAAAATCTGTAATAAATAGATGTGTGACAAATATTTACGCCGGTTATCTGCAACATATGCAGACTATCCGGAATCAAGGACAAAATATTACGATCGACAAAAACGCTGTGCCGACACTTCAAAATTTATACAATGAATTGTTAAAGCAGCCAGAACCAGAGGCAAAGGAAATTGCGGATGTCATTGAAATTTACGCAACAGGATCGTATCAGATGTTTTCCCATCGTTCAAACACAGATACCAACAAAAGGGTAGTGGTATACAACATTAAAAATCTTGGTACTGGAATGAAAGCCCTTGGTATTTATATCTGCGTAAACGAAATTATGAATAAAATGGTTGAAAATGCAAAGAAGGGTATCTGGACTTGGGTATATATTGACGAGTTCTGGCTGTTACTGCAAAACGAAAATACGGCTAAATATATGAAACAGATGTGGCTTACTATGCGTAAATTCCTTGGAGTTCCAACAGGGCTCTTGCAGAATACGGAAGAACTTCTCGCAACAAAGACAGCGAGAGATATTGCAAATACAACATCATTTATTATGATGCACTCCGTAAACAAGCAAAACAGAGATAACTTAGGCGAAATGCTTCAAATTCCGGAATCACAGCTTGTTTATCTTGATAATGCAAAAAGAGGAACCGGACTTATATATACAGGAAACACGATTCTTCCGTTTGATAATACGTATCCAAAAGACAGCCCGTTTTATGCTTACTGGAATTCTTCGTCTGTACAGGATATACAGATAATGTCGTCATAAATGTGGCGAAATTGAAGCGGGAAGCTCGGTTACTTGTATCCGAGTAATTTACTCGAAAGGAGGCTCGTCTAAGGATGGATAGCAAAAATCTTAACACAAGCGGTTCTAAGCTTAATACTGCAAATATACGTGTAGGCAGCGACAAGAAAATCAAGACACAAAATGTAACCGTTAACACAAACAATGCAAAACCTTTTAAAAACCTGAATAAAGTAAGACATATTGGCATGATTTCCGGCGCCGGGATAAAAATGATTGCCAAAAACACTTATAATAAATATGAAGCAGCCGCTTCGTCTGACGACAGCCCAAGTGATATAACAAATGCAGACAGAGAACTGCGGAAAAAGGCGACCACAACAAAAAATGCAGCTAAAACTGCAACAAGTATAATAGAAGACAAAACGGCAAAAACAATAGATAAAATCCATTATAAACATTCAAAAGAAAAGGACATCAAAAAAGCACAAAAGTCGATTTTAAAAGAACAATCCAAAATAAAACCGACAAACGGCAAATTGTCAAAATTGAGGGGAAATGGCAACAAAATACGGAAAAAAGCAGGGTCGAAAATAAGAAAAAATGCAAAGCAGGCTCCAAAAGTATTAAAAAGCACAAAAAACACCATAAAAAAAAGTGTAAGAAATACTGCCAAGACTATCAAAGCAACATTAAAACTTACTATGATGGCGATAAAAGCAGTTGTGAATATTGTGTTTGCTCCTGTTGCAATATTTATTACGATTGGAGTGGTTTTAATAGTCTGCTTTTGTAGTATGCTTTTTGGGCATGTGGTAAGCTCCATAATAACTCTTGGCGGAGGTGCAATCATTAGTCAAGAGCAGCAGGAAGACCAGATGTTATCCCCTGATATGGTATTTTCAAGTTACCAGTATGAACTAACAATGGATTTGCTGGATGCAGAGTTTCCGGGCGGGCTGAGATTAAACGAAGACGATGTTGCCGCTGTTTTATCAAACTTGCAGGCGGAATCCGGAATATCTCCAGCTTCACCACAGGTAGATGATTATGGAAAAGTTATAAATGTAGGAGGATCTCCAGAAGAATATATCATCAATGTAAACAATGGAACTTATAGCAAAGAACAGTTTGCTTCTGATGGCGTAGGTTTCGGACTTGCTAGTTGGACATACCCGGATCTTAAAAGAGAATTATATGAATATGCAAAACAATATGCAGATAATACCGGTCAGCCATTTAAAATTGACGACTATACCATGCAAAAGGATTTTCTGATTCTTAAAATGGGAACAATGATTGTACACGACGGTAAAACCATGGTTCAGATATTAAAGAGTACACCGTCAAACCAGAAGGCATATCAGTTCTGCCGTTATTTTGAAAACCCAGCTAAGGAAAATTATGCGGCACATATAGAAAATTATACAACCCTTCGTACATATGTCACCAGTATAAAAAACGGAACCGGCGGTCAGGCAGCGTTTGCTGTTTTAAACGGAAATTATTTTTATCAGATTGGTTCAGGACCATGTAATGCATGTTCGTGTGCAAATTTGTGGATGCGTTATTTTTGTTTCCGAGGTGCAAAAAAATGGCAAAGCTTTGGAATAAATTCAAAAACAGATGATAATATTCCTATCTATGAAAAGATTGTTTCAAACAGCAACAGTAAAAGCGGAACAAAAGCCACGTGGGGGCAAGGGAATATTACCAAAACTTATAGCGGCTGGTCTCCGGGATGCACGCTTCAAATGACATATGGCGGAGTAACAGGAAAATATGTAACGTTTAGCGTATCTGATAAGAATTTTGGAAACACATTAAGAGCAACCCTTGCGGCGCACCCTGAAGGTGTCTTATTATACAGAAAGTATGGCGTAGGGAAGTATCACGCAATCCTGATTACACGCTATGATAATAAGCGTAAAACCTTTTGTTTCGTCGATCCTGCTGGCGGAGCAGGAAGCGGAGTCGAAAAATATATGGACACGGACAAGCCGTATGCCTATACCACACAGCAAATAGAATCCGGAAACGGCATTGTCCATTACGGATATATTGAGCCGGTATCCCCTTCTAAGAAATAGATAACCGTAACATACAGCTAGACTGAAGGAAGACTGAAGGAAAAATAGCAGAAATGAAACGGAGGATGTAATATATGGCATTAGAATATATGATTCTATTTCTCGGATTTATGATCAGCGAAATTATGGTGGGGTGTCAGACAATGCAGGATAATAATACAATAATAGAAATAATAAAGGTGGCTATACCGGCAGTTGTCACATTTATTGGTGTTTTTCTTATCACCAGAAAAAAGAAACACAACAAAATCACAGAAGCAATAAATAAACTTATACGACAACTGGGTATGAATGATGAAGAAACCCTAAAGCATGAGCTGTCATCACAATATAATAATGTGATGGAAAGTATTGGAAGAGGCGGTAAAGCATCATTGACCGAACAACATGCACATTTGGAATCATGCATACAAGAAAGTTACAAAACGATTGAGGACAGATATAAAAAAGAAGATGATGCATATGCATTGTTTACTTCCCAACAACGTGATCTGGCAGAAACAATGAATAATTTCACTAAAGACTATAAGGAAACAATCAGCGACCGAAATAGACTTCTAATTGAAAATGAAACATTAAAAAAACGGTTGGAAACACTGCAGGCGGAAAATAAGATGTTAAGGGAGTTATCGAGAGGAAAAAAGCTATGAAAAAACAAAGATTACTATTATTTTGCATAATTGCATGTATGTTAATGGGTGGTTGCAGAGATGGAAACAAAGAAAACAACACATCAGAGGATACAAGCACGATTGTTGAAATTCCGGAGCCTGCAGATACATCACAAACGACACAAACAGAAGAACAAATTGTAATTGCATCTGGTTCCGGGAATGAACCAGATACAGCCACAGGAGGTAATAGCAGTAAAATGCCGGAATACTACGATAAAAGTGAAGAAACATATGGAGATATTGAATACATAAATACAGATCATTTCACAAAGCGTTCATTCAACTTAAAAAATCTGACGGCAGCAATCAATAATTATCTTTATGTAAGCGAAATCAGCGCAAAGGTAACAAAATGTGTAATTGATGAAGACGATTATGCTGAAATGTCTAAAAAGGCTACATTGTATTTCGATGATGATACTTCAAGACGTATCACAATCTCATGGGTATACCATAATTATAAGTGTTACGATGATACTTCATTAGGAGAAGACGATGATTCAAGTGGAGGAGAGGGCTGGATTGGCGAGCCAATAAATCCTTAATTGACATTTTACGTAATATGTGTTATGTTTAAAACAAGGAAAATAAAGGAGATAAGACATATGCCAGAGATTATTGAACATACACAAACATTAACAGATGAAGATTACAGGGAAAAATACGGACCAACTCCAAAGGATAAGCTCGATAGATACAAGAGGAGAAGAAGAATTCGTATATTTTTCCTTGTTGTCATGCTGCTTTGCATTGTTGGGATTTCGGTATATCTGTGCATTATAAAACAACATGAAAAAAAGATTGCATCTGTAAAACCGGATGATATAGAAATTTCCGAATCCGATTTTGGAAAACATCTTGGATACTACCTGATTGACGGTGTTCAAGTCCAAAAAGGATTAAAAGATCTGTATTTACAAAACAGCGATGTACGAGGCTGGATACATATACCTGATACCAAAATCGACTATCCGGTATTACAATCTGATCCTGAAAATCCGGAGTTTTATTTATACCGTGATTTTGATAAATCAAACTATATCGGCGGAAGCATTTTTGCCGACGCTGCAGCGGATACGGTTAACCCGTCCGAAAATGTGATTCTTTATGGGCATCATATGTCAGATGGCAGTGGTTTTAAGCAGATCAAAAAATACGAAAAAGAAAGTTTTTACGAAACACATAAGACGTTCTGGGTAAAAACGTTGAATGGAAACTGCAAATATGAAGTTATTGCAGCATATCGTACATCGACGCATGACGGAGACTTCCGCTTCTGGGAATACTGTGACATGGACAAAACACGTTTTACGGAATATGTAACAGCCTGCAAGCAGAAATCTTTATATAATACAAGAGCGGTAGTAAATTACGGCGATAGTCTGATCACACTCTGCACATGTGCCTATCATACTTATGGTGGAAAATTTATAGTAGTAGCCAAACGCATTGGCATACAGGAGATTGATACAACGAAACCGCCGATTGCAACCATCACAACAAACGAAGACGGCACATATATGGAGGAATAATATGCAGTTTGATGTAAACGATATTTATATCGCAAAATCCCAAAAAACAGGAAAACCATATGTTGATGCAGATAAAACAGTACATATATTTCTTTCAGCGGCTGATGCAGAGCATTTTAAAAAAATGCTCCCAGAAACAATAACGATTGATGGTCCAAAATTCGTTGATGGTGCTGTGTTTTCCGCCTCGTGTTATCAGGCAGGGGCTGAAAAATTAAGTGTAAATAACGGGGCATCCATTGAAACAGAACAGTTAAATCCACCAAAAACGCGGTATTACAACAAAGACACAAATTACGCATTGGGAGCCTTAAAAGAGACGAAGAAATCTAAGTTTTTGTATATGCTCAAGACGGGAAAGTTTATCGTCCCATGCCGGATAGAAAATGGAACCGAAATTTATTATGGTGCAGCCAAAACGCGGGATTGTTCATACAGTCTCGCATTTACAGATTTAGATGAGTTTCACATGTGGGAACCAAGCAGTGATTTCATACCTCTTGAGGTAAAATATCATGAATTAAAGCGAATCGCAGCAAAAAGAGATGTTTTGGTAAATGTATCAGGAAATCGGTATACGATTACACAGGCGTTTTTTGATAAGATTGACGACCATGCAAAAAAGGTGAAAAAAGAAGCAGAAGAAAGGAAGAAGGCGAAAAACAGTGAGTAAAATTCGTGAAAAAAACGAACTTGATGAAAAAAACATGTCCGAACTTAACGAGGGGCGGGATGATGTGCCTTCTGTACTTGGAAAATGGGACATAAAAAGAATGTTTCGAAAAGCAAAAATACATATGTACAAGTATGTTCCACCATGTCCAAAATGTGGAAGCTTCTGTACCGGAAGATACGTGAAAGAACCATATAGCGAAAAGGGAAAAGACTATATGGAACGGGAAAGCCTTAGATTTGGAGAAATCGTCAGATTTATCCAGAGCATACCATATAAAAACATGTTCTGCGTGGATTGTGATTACAAATGGCACGGAATTGTAGAAACAAAACTTATAAGCAAAGATGAATTGGATGATATGATTGAAAAAAGGGAAACATACGAGGCATATATAGAAGCAAAGGAAGAACAGGCATTTAAAAACGATACGAAAAAAGGAGGATTTTTTAATCTATGAACTTAGCAGCAGCAAGAACATTATCAGATGCTTTAGATGGAATCAATAACGCTAAAACAGGCAGTTATATCCTGCCAGCCCAGATGCAGGCAATTTCAGCCATTATTGTGTGCAGTGTTGTAGAGTCCGGCATGGATTATTACATGGGTGAAGACCATTCTCTTAATATAAGCTACGGAAATACCATATATTCCGCATCCTATGAAGATGCGGTCGCATTTTTAAGTGATGCGAGGTTTTATACGGTTTACGGAATTGTTAAAAATACTTCATACACAACGAATCTCCAGACACCGGCAGTACGGATGCAGCAGCCTCAACCATATTACAATGCAGGCTACAACCAGATGAAGTCTGAATATTATACACAGCCGGACGAACAAATTTATACTGCACCAAATAGTCAGGAAACTGTAATGACTTCTGAAAATATAAATACTGAAGAAATTACATCCAAAGAAACGGTTCGCGAGGAAACAGATGCATCAAGTGAGATTATTCCGTCAAATGAAGATGTTTCGGAAGGAGAAAATACATATGCTTTCGAAGAAGATTCAAAAGAAAGTGTTGACTCCATGCTCGGTAATTTAATTACTGACGAAGTAACTAAAGAGCCTTCTCTTGATAATTTGTTTTTCAATACAGAAGAAAATGTAGAGAAAGATGCAGAGGAAGATGCTCCTACTAATGTGTTAACCAGCGACATGAACCCATACATTGAAAAAGAAAAGACCTTCGAGGAAGAAAAAAACCCGGACAGCACAAAAAGCCAGACGGTCAATGAATGCCTCATGCTTCAGGCAGATGACATCACATATCAGATGTTAGGCGTTATCATTTATGATGCAAATGATGATGTGTGCTGCCGTGCAAACCTTTATGCAGCGCCTATTTCTGAGGATGAAATGATTGTTAAATTCGAAACAGATCTTGGGAATAAGGGTATCCGGACAGTTAAAGGAAAAAATCCACTTACAATCTCTACCGATGTATGCGATATCAATGTCAGACGCAGTGGAAATGTGCCATTTGGTGTATTTGTCAAGGTTCCTAATCCAATGCGCGCAGAAATTAAAAGACTTGACGGCGGATCGAAAGGACACCTGATCGTTGTGGATGAGGGAATAGAAGTCCATGTATTTCCAACAAGCGCTGTAAAGGATACAAAAGAAAAAAAGGAAGAAGCACTGACAATCTGCCTGATTCGTCAAAATGGCAAAGATGATATTTTGTATGGACCACTCGTGAAAGATAGAACGTTTGAATTTAACGGAATAAAATTAAAGCCAATGGCAAAATGGGAATACACATCCGGATCCCCGGTATTGAGAGCGGGTGTTGTTCCGGCATAAGCTAAGATAGGGCGTGTTGCCGTCCTTCCTTTAACGGGTAAATACTGCATGGGAAAACGGGGAGTGGTTGTACCAGAATTAAGTACGGTGCGGAAGAAGCCGGAATACCGTGCAGACTTCGTGATTTGAGGGTTTGAAATCCTATGCTTTTACAAAGGTGCAAAGGTATATAGCAAAAGTGGGGCAAAAAAGGCGCGGGTTTGGAACCTTATGTTTTTACAAAGGTGCAAAGGATAAAGAAAGGATCACTGATCTTTCCGCTTGGTTTGGAACCTTATATTTTTGCAAAGGCGCAAAGGATGCGTTTGACAAATAATCAGTGGACAGCGTGGTTTAGAACTAAAAGGGGCAAAATCTATAAAGGAAAGAAGGACAAATCATATGTTATTGATAAATTCCAATATGAAACCAAAAAAGGATACCCATAATGTGAATATTTTAAGCAAATCCTACGGAATTTCACTTGATGATGTAAATCATTCCAACACCTGTGTTATAGACACCGGAACTGCAGGGGATGCAGAAATATTCAAAGAAACGAATATCCTTAACACAGATGTTTCGTTTGTTTGTATGGACACATCTGGAAGTATGTATCAAAAAACTGCACAAAAATTGGTAGAAAAGGGATACGAAGTTTATAAAATTGACTTGAACAATGATAAAGACTCGGACGGAATTAACATTTGTGATGATGAGAAATATTTGAGTTTTACATGTGACAAGATTGCGGGTTATTATTTTTCAGATTCTTTTTTCAGACAATCGGTAAGCCATTGGCTGCAGATTGGATTATGTCTTAACAGAGATGAGAATAAACATGTTCGTAATTTGATGGAATATATTTCTATGGATAAAAATGAAATAGAAAATATCATCAATCAGTCAATGTTCAGCAAAAAAAGGCTTTCGAGTATATGGGAAAGTGTTAAACATAATTTCCAGATTACACAGATAGAACTTCATGATCAAATAGACCGTGAACTTATATCAAATAATACATGCCTGCTTAAAGAGTTTGAAACAAAGGCATTTACAAAAGGCACCGTACCATTAAAGAGCTTCAAACACTCAAAATGCGCATTATTTGTTATTCCAAAAGATGATAATCTTCAAACCAGTGAATGGATTTTTGATATTATAATCGACAAACTAATAGCATGTTCTGACAATATTTTAGATGGAAACCCAATTCATATCATTTATGATCGTTCCGGATTTGGTTCTTATCCACTCAGTAATTTACTTACTGATAATTTAATCATAATGAAAAAATCCTGTGTACGCATATCCTTTATTGTAAGATCACTAGATGAATTTACGAAATTGGATATAAACGGCTATTTAGATATTCTTTTGCTGTTTGGCGAAAGTGCAATTTTACAGAACAAAAAGCACAGCATCAGGAAACGTGCTATTCAAAAAGAGCATGTATGCAAGATCGTTATGCTACGTTGGGGATGCCCACAATTTTCGATTTTTGATAAAAAAATAAGTAGCTGATTTAGAGCAACGAGCGGAATTTTTCTTGTTACCGGGTTGCACACGTAGATGGAGGTATGTTTTATTTATGATGAGAGGTATAAATTATTATTATAACAATTCATATAAGTTGAAGAAAATTGCTTCATATAAAAAAATTCTAAGTAAGAGGTATGGAATTCCATTTACCGAAACAGATTCGATCAATACATGTATTATAGATACGGAAAATGCAAACGGAGCAGATACATTTGAAGAAGCAAATCTTCTTCACACTGACGTCTCATTTGTGTGCGTGGATACATCAAATGAAATGTATGAAAAAACATCTGATATATTAAGAGAAAAAGGATACAAGGTATGGAAAATCGACATGAATAATGATATAGATACCGATGGTATTGATATTTTCAGAATAGATCAGATCGCATCATATTTGAAAGATTATTATCATAAAAATAGCAATTTTTATAAAGAAGGGCTTAAAATCATGTTCCAAATTGGTATTTTTCTTATGCTGCAGGAACATGAAAATCCATCCATTTGCAGTCTTGAAAAATACCTCATTTCAAATTATGATAAATTTGAGGAAAAGGTAAAAAATTGTGGAAATGAAGAAATATTACTTGCATGGAAAAACATGAAATCCAACTTCCCTGAAAAGATGGTGAAGACATTAAATACAGAAGGAATTTCTTGCTTGCACCAATTAAAAGCAAATGAAAACGCATTTACAAAAGGGAACGTAACTTTGGAAAGTTTCAAAACTGGAAAATGTGCGTTATTTATTATTCCTAAAAGGGGCAGTAGCGAAAACTGTGAATTTGTTTTGAATGTAATTGCCAGTTGTCTTATGAGTATGACCGTTGAAGATTATAAACCATATGAAATACCAATACATATAATTTACGACTGTTCTGCCTGCAATCCGGAAAACATCACATTTTTGAAAAATGCACACTTCATGCCAGCAAAATGTAATATGAATGTATCTTTACTTGCAAGATCCTTAGATTGTTTCATAGAATTTGCAAAACGTTTAGATGCGAGCACAATAGAACATTATGTTGGAACTGTTTTGCTGATGGGTAAAGACGTTATCCCTCGTAAAAGGAAAAAACATAATAGTCACAAAGCAGAAAAAGAATGCAAAATCATAATAAGATGCGGAAGCTTTCCATCTTTTCTATATTTCGATAAAGGAATACAGAATAAAAAAGCAAACCGAAAACGTATAAAGGAGTGATTGAGTAAATGTCTGATATCTTTACGCAACGATCTGTGTACAGAGAACTTTTTAATGAAATCTGTGCTGACTTTTTTCATTATCGCCTAAATAATAAAACGGATATAGATTTCGAGAAAATTGAAAAAAAATTATGGAAATATCGAGAAACTGCACTATCAATGCAGCCGGAAGATGTTGAAGATTACAAAACCGTTCTACGAACTGCAAAGGTATATCTTACAAAAAGGAGGATTTTCAATCATGGGTGAAAAAGATTATTCCGATCGCGAATTTCTTGAAGCATACAATACCATCAAAAAATATATCACTTCAGGAAAATTAACGCAAAACAATCGGATCACTGTATTAGTAAATGGACAGCCCGGATCAGGAAAGTCGAACTATGAGCGAAACTTATCTAAGAGTAATGTGATCATTGATACAGATGAATTCAGACGATTTCATCCAAGAATTGATTCAATCAAAAAATTAGACGCAGAAAACTATGCAGAACGAACACAGGAATTTGCCAGCAGAATCACAGAAAAACTCGTTGATGAATTATCAAAAGAAAATTATAATCTTGTAATTGAAGGAACGATGAGAACTGTTCACGTCCCGGTAAATACCTGTAGCAAACTGAAAGAAAACGGTCATGAGGTCAATCTTGTTGTGGTTGCCTGCGATGCCTGTAACGCGTGGGAATCAACTATACGGCGGGCAGATGAAATGATTGCAAACCATCAAAAGCCAAGACTTGTGCCAATAGATAAGTATGACTATAATGTGCAGCATATTGCAGAAAATCTAGGAGAAATTTGCAGATTAAATTGTTTCGATTCTATTTCCATTGTGACAAGAGACGGAAATCCGATTGACCTAAATGGAAAAAACCCAGAAGAGGTACTAAAGGATATCATAAATATAGACAAATGGAATAATAGCAAAAAACAATATGAGAGAGAGTACCTGAAAGATAAAATCAAAATAATTCAACAGGAGATAAAAAGTCGTGGATTATAATCATTTATTTCATGTTCATACATTACGCTGTTGTCATGCCGGAGACGAACCAGACGAAGAATATGTAAAGAAAGCTGTATTTCTCAAGGCAGATTCTATATTTTTTACCGATCACGCACCGTTTCCAAATGATATATTCGGAAACAGGATGAAAATGGCAGAGCTTGAGGAATATTATGATTCATTATGTCTGCTTCAAAAAGAGTATAAAGGAATACTTACCTGTCTCTTATACACATCTGACGCTG
>ERZ1027036.959-NODE-959-length-13844-cov-12.187903_pt1 | contig 13844 bp, 10 predicted proteins | sample MGYA00519441_ERZ1027036 | MGnify/ENA primary metagenome ERZ1027036 (study PRJEB26926, sample SAMN06164792) | human gut metagenome | biome: ENVO:00009003; feature: ENVO:2100002; material: ENVO:00002003 | host: Homo sapiens | place: USA | collected 2012 ... | reverse complement strand
AAGCCGGATGTTTGGCATATTTTATGCCGGAAGCGAGGAACATAACTATGGAAAAAAGACAGATTTCATTTTCACCACCTGATATAACAGAAGCAGAGGTGTCAGCTGTTGCTGATGTGCTACGAAGCGACTGGATTACAACAGGTCCAAGGACTAAGGAATTTGAGAAGAGGATTGCTAAGCTATGCGGCACGAATAAGGCTGTGGCTCTGGGCTCTGCTACTGCGTGTCTTGAGTCGATACTCAGATTCTTAGGAATAGGTGCAGGTGATGAGGTCATCACAAGTGCATACACTTATACTGCATCTGCAAGCCCTGCTGTGCATGTCGGTGCGACACTTAAGTTTATAGACGTAGCACCTGATTCCTTTGAGATGGATTACGAGGCTTTGGAGGCTGCTATTACAGAAAAGACAAAGGTTATCGTGCCGGTTGATATTGCAGGCGTGCCTTGCGACTATGACAGGATTTTGGATATTGTGGAAAGAAAAAAGGCTCTTTTTCATCCGTCAAACGATGTGCAGAGGGCAATCGGACGTGTGATTGTGGCGGCTGACTCAGCTCATGCTTTTGGCGCCTCATACATGAGAGACGGTGAGCGGATTATGTGTGGCAATGTAGCTGATTTTACAAGCTTTTCGTTTCATGCGGTCAAGAATCTGACCACTGCAGAGGGCGGAGCACTCACCTGGAGACCTATAGAGGGCTTTGATGATGAGTATATCTACAAGCAGTTTATGCTGCTTTCACTCCACGGACAGACGAAGGATGCTTTCCACAAGAATGGTCAGGGCAACTGGGAGTATGATATTGTGGCTCCTTCGTATAAGTGCAATATGACTGATATCCAGGCTGCCATTGGTCTGGTACAGCTTGACAGATATGATGGGCTTCTTAAGAGGCGCCGTGATATTATAGAGCGCTATGATACGGCATTTAAGCCGCTTGGTCTCTTGACTGTGCCTCATTTTACAGACAGGCATACATCGAGCGGACATCTGTATCTGCTTCGCATACCGGGCATCGGCGTGGACAGGCGCAATGCGCTTATAGTGCAGATGGCGGAGCGAGGTATCGCCACAAATGTGCATTTCAAGCCACTTCCGATGATGACAGCATATAAGAATATGGGCTTTGACATAGCTGATTTTCCAAATGCTTATCATCAGTATGAGAATGAAATTACACTTCCTCTCAACACAAAGCTTAGCGATGAGGATGTGGAGTATATAATTAATAATTTATTGGAGATTTTACATGAGTAGATGGAGAACATGGGGAGAGATTCCTACATTCATGAAAAATGATTTTACACTTAAATATTACAGGCATCTGAGCAGAAAGAGGACAAGCATGGTATTCAAACGCATTTTTGATGTGATTATGTCCGCTGTTCTTCTTGTGCTGCTTTCGCCTATTATACTGGTCCTTGCTGTCTGGATAAAGGTGGATAGCAGAGGACCTGTTTTTTTCAGACAGGAGCGTATCACACAGTATGGCAGGAAGTTTCGCATATTCAAGTTCAGAACTATGGTGAATGATGCTGACAAAAAGGGCTCACTGGTGACTGTCGGTGGGGATTCAAGAATCACAAGGGTTGGCGCTGTCATCAGAAAATACAGGCTTGACGAGATTCCGCAGCTCATAAATGTGCTCTGTGGTGATATGAGCTTTGTTGGCACAAGACCGGAGGTGGAGAAGTATGTCATGGCATATACACCTGCGATGATGGCAACACTTCTGATGCCAGCCGGAATCACAAGTGAGGCAAGCATCAGGTACAAGGATGAGGACAGGCTTCTTGAGGCTTCGGATGATGTGGATTACACATATATCCACAAGGTGCTGCCGGGCAAGATGAGGTACAATCTTAAGTATTTAAAGAAGTTTTCGCTGACAAATGACATCAGGCTGTGCATAGAGACTATGCTTGCGGTGATACATTAGGCTGCTTGTCGGGGAGGATAATATTTATGAATAAAGTTAAATTTTCAGTATTACTGTCAATTTATTACAAGGAAAAGCCTGAGTATTTCAGGGAGTGCATGGAAAGCGTATATTCACAGACTGTTTTACCGGACGAGATAGTGCTGGTGGAGGATGGCAGGCTGACAGATGAGCTTTATGAGGCAATCAGAGATTATGAATGCAGACCTTCGGAGATAAATTTTGTTACGGTAAAGCTTGAAAAAAACAGCGGGCTCGGTCTTGCCCTTGCTGAAGGCATAAAGCATTGCTCTAATGAGCTTGTGGCCAGGATGGACACGGATGATATATGTGTGCCTGACCGGTTTGAAAGACAGCTGAATGCTTTTTCGGAAAATCCAAAGCTTGATATCATAGGTGGCTACATCAGCGAGTTTTCCGATGATACGCATAATATTTTATCAGAGAGGACAGTGCCTCTTGGGAATTATGTGATAAAGCAGTATCAGAGAAAGCGCGATGCGTTCAATCACATGACTGTTATGTACAAAAGGTCTGCAGTGCTTGCTGCAGGCAATTATCAGGATTGTCTGCTTATGGAGGATTCTCTTCTTTGGGCGAATATGATCAGAAATCACTGTCGTATGGCAAATATAGGTGAGACTCTTGTGTATGCCAGAACCGGTGATAATATGCTGAAGAGGCGTGGCGGCTTTGATTATTTCCTTAAATACAAGGCAGGAAGAAAGCGTATTTTAAAGACAGGGACCATAAGTGCGGCCGATTATTTTGTTACGGTTGCGGCACAGTTTGTTGTCTGTATGATGCCACTTTGGATGAGGAGCCTTGTATTTAAAAAAATATTAAGGAACTAAAACTTTTCAAATGCACGTTAATGTGGTAAAATCGGTATAGTTAACATTAATAGGCTTATTACTAGCTGACACAGGAGGTTAATATAAATGGATTTTAGAGCGGAGTACGAGAAATGGTGTACAGACCCATATTTTGATGAGGCTACAAAGGCAGAGCTTAAGGCTATCGCAGGTGATGATAAGGAGATAGAGGACAGATTCTATCGCACACTTGAGTTTGGTACAGCAGGTCTTCGTGGTGTAATAGGAGCCGGCACCAACAGGATGAATATATACACAGTCCGTCAGGCTACACAGGGACTGGCAAATTACATACTTTCACAGGGAGAGGACGCAGTAAAGAGAGGTGTTGCAATCGCACATGACTCACGTAATATGCATGATGAGTTCACAGATGCCACAGCACTCTGTCTTGCAGCTAACGGAATCAAGACATATGTATTCCCACAGCTCGCACCTGTTCCGGAGCTTTCATACGCAGTAAGGACACTCGGTACAATAGCCGGTGTTGTTATCACAGCAAGCCACAATCCTCGTGAGTACAATGGATACAAGGTATACTGGGAGGATGGTGCACAGGTTACTCCACCTCATGATACAAGCATCATGGCTGAGGTGGCAAAGGTTACATCGTTTGACCAGGTAAAGACTATGGACAAGGCTGCTGCTATTGAGGCAGGCCTTTACAATGTCATCTCTGATGAGGTTGAGGAGGGATATTTCGGAGAACTCCGCAAGCTTTCTATCCATCCGGAGATTATCAAGGCTATGGCAAAGGATATCAAGATCGTTTACACACCACTCCACGGCACAGGTCTTCGCCCTGTACAGAGAGTGCTTAAGGATATGGGCTTTGAGAATGTATACATTGAGCCAAGCCAGGCAGTGCCTGATGGCAATTTCCCTACATGTCCTTATCCAAATCCTGAGAATCCTGATGCATGGAAGCTTGCACTTGAGCTGGCAAAGGAAAAGGATGCTGATATTGTTTTAGCAACTGACCCTGATGCCGACAGACTCGGTGTATACTGCAAGGATACAAAGACAGGTGAGTATGTGACATTTACAGGAAATATGTCAGCTATGCTTATCGGTGAGTACATTTTAAGCCAGAAGAGCGCTAATGGTACTCTGCCTGAGAATCCTGCATTTGTTGAGTCAATTGTTTCAACAGATATGGGTAAGGCAATTGCGGCAGCATATGGCGTAAAGCATATCGAGGTTTTAACAGGTTTCAAGTATATCGGTGAGCAGATGCTTAAATTCGAAAAGACCGGCTGCAACAACTATGTATTCGGTATGGAGGAGAGCTACGGATGCTTACCTGGCACATATGCAAGGGACAAGGATGCTCCTGCAGCAGTTTGCATGCTGTGTGAGGTGGCTGCCTTCTACAAGTCACAGGGCAAGACACTCTGGGATGGCATGATTGACATGTACGAGAAGTACGGCTACTACAGAGAGGGCATTTCCACAATGACCTTAAAGGGCATTGATGGTGCTGCACAGATAAATGAGATTATGACAAAGGCACGTGCCGCTGAGCCAAAGAAATTTGGTGATTATCAGGTGCTTGCTATCCGTGATTACAAGAATGACACAAGAAAAGATATGACAACAGGAAAGGTCGAGCCGACAGGTCTTCCTTCTTCTAATGTACTTTACTACGAACTTAACGATAACGCTTGGTGCTGTGTACGCCCTTCTGGTACAGAGCCTAAGATTAAATTCTATTTCGGAGTTAAAGGAGTGTCTCTTGAAGATTCACAGGCTAAGCTTGATGCTTTGTCAGCTGAGGTTCTCGGACAGTTTGAATAAAGACTATGATGAAAATATACATTTGCCCGGATTGTGGCTGGATACGGATGGTTTCAAGAAGGAAAGAGGTTGAATGCTTCAAGTGTGGCAGGCCGCAGATGCGTCTGACGAATCTGGAGTTTGGAAAGTATACCAATATGTCAGAGAAGGAACGTCAGGACTACGCAGACGCGTGGCTTTACATTCATAGGAAAAAGGAAAAATAACATGGCAAAGAAGAGAAGAAGAAAAAAGAGAAGAAGTGGACGTAAGAAGATTATACTCTTTGTATTTGAAATCCTGCTGCTGTTAATTGTTCTGTTAGTGGTTTGGGCTTATAATAAGACACTCGGACAGGTTAAATATGAGGATGCGCTGACAAATAGTGAGGCCGGAATCAATGAGGAGATTGATGAGGATGTTCTTGCCAATATGCATGGATATCTCAATGTAGCGTTGTTTGGTCTGGACAACAGAAGTAATGGTTCATACGATGAGGGGCATTCCGATTGTATCATGATTGCTAGTCTGAATTATGATACTAAGGAGGTTCAGCTTGTTTCTGTCTACAGAGATACGTATCTGCCTATAGGCAATGGAAAGTTTGCAAAGGCAAATGCCGCTTATGCAAATGGTGGGGCAAAGAGAGCAGTAGCTATGCTTAATTCAAATTTGGATTTGAATATAACCAAGTATGTCTGTGTTGACTGGAAGGCTCTTGTAGATGCTATAGATGATATCGGTGGCCTTGATCTTGAGATTACTAATGCGGAGATGAAGGAAATCAATTATCTGATTCCTGAGGTTGATTATACTACAGGATATAATACTCCTTATCTTGAGGGGGATGGTATGCAGCATCTTGATGGAACTCAGGCTACATGCTATGCACGTATCAGAAGCACCTCAGGTGATGATTTCTTAAGGGCATCCCGTCAGAGAATTGTGCTTCAGGCTATGCTTGACAAGGCTAAACAGTCAGATTTAGGCTCTCTAACAGAGATGTGTAAGGATATTATGAGTCAGATAAGTACTAATTTTACAGCTAAAGAGATTATCCAGTATGCAACAGCTGTTACAAAATATCAGATGAAGGAGACAACAGGCTTCCCATTTGAGCTGACTACAATGAATCTGTCAACTACTGGCGATACCGTAATTCCAATTGATTTAGCACAGAATGTTTCCAAACTTCATCAGTTTCTGTTTAATGAGACTGATTATCAGCCAACTGAGACAGTTCAAAGTGTCAGTGACAAGATTGCTAAAAAAACAGGTGTTACGTCAAAGACTTCTGCATTTGATCTCTCACAGTACAATGATACTGTTGGTTCTGATGGAACCGAAGGGGCAAAGAAAAAGAATAAGGATAAGCAGGATTCATTAAAGAACAGTCAGTCGGAGTCTGAAAATAATTCTGGAACGAAATCATCATCAGATGATTCAGATGAGTAATTACCTGATGGTATTTATTTAGCTGTTATAAGCAATAAGTTTTATAAAACAATATTTATATGAACAATATATCCGGGACCAATCAATAGATTGGTCCCACATAATTTAATATGATTAATAATGTAATAACCTATAACTAATGAATAGTTAATGGAAAATCAATGATTAAATAACAACTAAATTACAAGAACAAGGGAGAATTTATGAAAACAGAAATCAAAGAAAAAATCACGGCAACAAACCAGAAATACTTAAAGAAATTCTTAACAGAGGAAGCTCCGGCTAAGCTTGAGAGCCAGCTTGAGCACATGGACTGGTCATACCTTGATATGATTCACAACAAGGAGCAGCAGAGAGGTACATTTTCACCGCTTGCTGCTATGGAGCTTTCAGAGATAGCGGCAAATAAGGACAAATACCTTGCAACAGGTCTTGATGCGGTCAAGAATGGCAAGGTCGGTGCGATTCTTCTTGCTGGTGGACAGGGTACACGTCTTGGCTTTGACAAGGCTAAGGGCATGTTCAATATCGGAAAGACAAAGGAACTCTACATCTTTGAGCAGCTTGTCGCAAACCTCATGAAGGTTACAAATCAGACCGGTACATGGGTGCCTCTGTATGTTATGACAAGCGAGATAAATGATAGCATGACAAGAGAGTTCTTTGAAGAGCACGACTATTTTGGATACAACAAGGACTATGTGAAGTTTTTCGTGCAGGAGATGGTTCCGGCAGTTGATTTTGACGGCAATCTGCTCATGAAATCTGAGGATTCACTTGCCATGTCACCAAACGGAAACGGTGGATGGTTCAAGTCGCTTATCAATGCCGGTCTTGACAAGGATTTGAAGGACAAGGGTGTTGAGTGGCTTAATGTATTTGCTGTGGACAATGTGCTTCAGCAGATTGCAGATCCTGTATTTGTAGGTGCTACAATCGAGTCCGGCTGTGTCAGCGGCTCTAAGGTGGTCAGAAAGTGCGATCCATACGAGAGAGTCGGCGCTATGTGTCTTGAGAATGGCAAACCTTCGATTGTCGAGTATTACGAGCTTACACCTGAGATGGCAGAGGCAAAGAACGAGAATGGTTCATTGCAGTATGGCTTTGGCGTTATCTTAAACTATTTATTCCGCGTGGACAAGCTCATGGCTATCGCAGAGAAGAGCCTTCCGCTTCATGTGGTAGAGAAGAAGGTGCCTTACATTGATGAGAACGGCATAGAGCATAAGCCTGAGACTCCAAACGCATACAAGTTCGAGACACTCATTCTCGATATGGTATACATGATGGACAACAGCCTTCCATTTGAGGTAGACAGAGAGAAGGAGTTTGCACCTGTAAAGAATGCGACAGGTACAGATTCGGTTGAGACAGCGAGAGCGCTCCTCGAGAAGAATGGAATTGAAATTTAATATATGATTTATGGTAACTGTTCATTGGCAGGGATGTATTGATATTCTGCAATTTCTATTTATCGCAGATTAAGAGGTACATCTGCTGATGAGCAGTTATTTTTATATTTATAATCGCGAAGTGGCCTGCAATGGGGGCATGGGCTATAAATAGTTAAGTGATTTATGAAAAAATAAATAATCTCGTCACAAATTAAACACAGTTGGACAGTATACTTCTAATTGTAAACGAAAGGAGAAACTATTATGGATAACAATTATGGAAATATGAATAATACAAATAATACTAACAGTACAAATAACTCAAACAATACAAACAATGTAAATTTCACCATGTCCGGTAATCCTTACAATCCGGATGAGCCACAGAAGGCAGCACAGACTAATAATACATCAGCTGAAAACTATTCACAGAACTATAACCCATATTCACAGGCTTCAGCAGCAGGACAGACCAATGCAAATCAGTCATATGCAAACCAGCCTTATTCTAATCAGCAGTATAATTCAGGAACAAATAATAATGCATATGGTGGCACATCAGCCGGTTCGGCAGACAATTCATATAGCCGGATGAATATGAATGGTCAGACACAGAATGGCCAATATCAGAATGCACAGTACCAAAAGGCAGCAAAGCCTAAGAAGCAGAGAACGCCTAGAAAGCCGGGTGCATTCGGACCATTTGCAGCAAAGACAGTAGCGGCAGCTCTTATTTTCGGACTTGTCGGAGGCGGTGTTTTCACAGGAGTAAGCTATATTGGCACGAGAGCTATTTCAAATTCTTCTACTGCAAGTGCAAAGCTTACCACTACAACATCCGGTGGGACTAAGCAGACATCCTCAGGGGATGCAAAGGATCTGACAGATGTATCATCAGTTGTCGATGAGGTAATGCCTAGCATCGTTGCTATCACAAATACAGGAACAGTCACCTACAACAGCTTTTTCGGAAGGCAGTCACAGCAGTCTCAGAGCTGTGGCTCAGGAATTATTGTGAGTGAGGATGATGATTATCTTTATATTGCTACAAACAATCATGTTGTGGCAGATTCAGAGGAGCTCACAGTACAGTTTGATGATGATTCTGTGGTAAAGGCAGAAATCAGAGGAACAGATCCGGATGACGATCTTGCAGTTGTACGTGTAAAGAAAGCAGACCTCGGAAAAGACACTTACTCAAATATCAAGATTGCTACAATCGGAGATTCTGATAGTGTAGCTGTTGGAAGTCCTGCAATTGCTATCGGTAATGCACTTGGATACGGACAGTCTGTCACAACAGGTATAGTAAGTGCACTTAACAGAACCGTTACTACACAGGATTCACAGACAGGTGAGACTGTTACCAACAACAAGCTTATCCAGACAGATGCAGCCATAAACCCTGGAAACAGTGGTGGAGCACTCTTAAATGAAAATGGCGAGGTTATCGGTATAAATTCTGTAAAATATTCTTCAACTGAGGTTGAGGGTATCGGATATGCAATTCCTATGTCGGTTGCAAAGCCTATTATTGAGAGTCTCATCCAGGATGGAAAGTATACAAACGAGAATCAGGCATACCTTGGAATAAAGGGTGGCGATGTTTCATCTGAGATGGTAGCCTACGGCTTCCCACAGGGTGTGTATGTTTCATCTGTTTCAGCTGGTTCAGGTGCCGCAAATGCCGGCTTACAGGAGGGAGATATCATCACTGCTGTTGACAGCACAAAGATTTCTTCTATGACAGAGCTGCAGTCAGCGTTAAAGAGCTACAAGGCCGGAGATAAGGTTACTCTTACTGTTGCCCGTCAGAGTGGCAGACAGTACGAAGAGAGCAAGGTTGAAGTAACCTTAAGCTCTGCAAAGGATATTCAGCAGTAAATAATTCATTTATATTTATGAGTACAAAAACGCGCCAGTGTGGCGCGTTTTTTGTTATGAAAAATATAGTTAGGGGTTGATTTTCTAAATAAAAAGGTGTAGTATTATGAGTGTTCATAAAAATATAAGGAGAGGCGAACATGAACAAACAAGAGAAAGATATACTGAACACGTTATATCATCAATCAGTTAACAATCAAAGAGAGATATCAGAGTTATCCGGTCATTCTCTGGGAGTTGTAAACAAATCAATAAAAGAATTGATGAATGAAGGTTATATAAATGAAAAATGTGCTGTTACGCCTAAGGCACTTAAAGAATTCAAAGAAAAGGCTCCGAAGAATGCAGTAATTCTGGCAGCTGGTTATGGAATGCGAATGGTGCCTATAAATACCGAGACTCCAAAAGGCCTTTTAGAGGTAAATGGGGAAGTTCTTATAGAGCGGACTATCAGACAGCTTCATGAAGTGGGAATCTATGAGATATATGTAGTAGTCGGCTTCATGAAGGAGAGATATGAGTATCTCATTGATGATTTTGGAGTGGAGCTCGTTGTCAATGAAGAGTATACGACTAAGAATAATCTTTATTCAGTAAAGAAGGTTTTGAATCATTTATCAAATACATATATCATACCGTGTGATATATGGTGCGACAAGAATCCGTACCATCACCATGAATTATATTCCTGGTATATGGTCAGTGATTTGATTGATGATGACAGCACGGTGCGTGTTAACAGAAAAATGGAGTTGGTTACCATTCCGAAGGCTGCCGGCGGCAATGCTATGATAGGAATTAGCTATCTGCTTGACGATGATGCACAAATTGTCAAAGGCAGAATTGAAAAACTGTGTAGTAATTCGGCTAATGATGGTGCCTTCTGGGAGACTGCACTGTATGATAAGGACAGAATGTTTATTACTGCCAGGGTAGTACATTCGTGGGATGTGGTTGAAATTAACACATATGAGCAGCTCAGAGAGATGGACAGCGATTCAAATCATCTGAAAACTGATGCAATACAGGTTATCTGCGATGCCTTATCTGTATCAGCAGACGATATTGTAGATATTACGGTATTGAAAAAGGGCATGACAAACCGCTCGTTCCTGTTCTCATGTAAAGGGAAAAAATACATCATGAGAATTCCGGGAGAGGGAACAGATCAGCTGATAAACAGACGTAATGAAGCAATGGTTTATAATACTATTGATGGCAGACATATATGTGATGATATCGCTTATATAAATCCGGATAATGGATATAAAATCACTGCGTTTTTAGAAAATGCGAGAGTATGTGATCCGGAAAATAATGATGATGTTTGTAAATGCATGAAGCGTCTCAGAGAATTTCATGATATGAAGCTTAAAGTAAATCATGAATTTGATATATTCGGTCAGCTTGAGTTTTATGAGAGCCTGTGGGATGGTTCGCCTTCTGCATACAGACATTACAGGCAGACTAAGGAAAATGTCCTTTCACTCAGACCGTATATAGAAGCTCATGTAAATGAAAAGGTTCTTACGCATATTGATGCTGTTCCGGATAATTTCCTTTTTGTTAAGAATGAAGATGGAAATGAGGACATCAGACTTATTGACTGGGAATATGCAGGAATGCAGGATCCGCACGTAGATATAGCCATGTTCTGCATATATTCAATGTATGACAGGGAGCATGTGGATAAGTTAATTGATGCATATTTCACAGAAGGGTGTTCAGCTGAAACCCGAATAAAGATTTATTGTTATATTGCAGTATGCGGACTTTTATGGAGTAACTGGTGTGAGTACAAGAGAAATCTGGGCGTTGATTTTGGTGAATATTCACTCAGACAGTACAGATATGCAAAGGATTATTACAAAGTAGTACAGGATGAAATGCAGAAATTGGAGGATAATTAAGAATGCATGAAGTAAAACGCGCGATTATTATGGCAGCAGGACTGGGGAATCGTATGAGACCGGTAACGCTGACCACTCCGAAGCCATTGGTAAGGGTGAATGGAAAGCGTATGATAGATACGGTTATTGAAGGCTTACATGATAATGGAATAACGGAGATTTATATTGTTGCCGGATATTTAAAGGAACAGTTTTATGAATTAGAAAATGAATATCCGGGAGTTACTATAATTGAAAATCCTTATTATGAAAGCTGTAATAATATTTCATCACTATATGTTGCAAGAGATCATATTGAGGATGCAATTATTCTTGATGGCGACCAGATTATATATAATCCTGAAATTCTATCAAAAGAATTCGAACGTTCGGGTTATAACAGTGTATGGACTGATGATAAAACAGATGAGTGGCTTCAGACAGTAGAAGATGGAATTGTAACATCCTGTAGCAGGAATGGTGGAAGTCATGGATGGCAGCTTTATAGCATCTCCAGATGGACTGCGGCAGATGGGCGCAAACTGAAAAAACATCTTGAAATGGAATTTGAGAACAAAAAAAATACTCAGATATACTGGGATGACGTTGCAATGTTCTGCTATCCGGATGAATATCAGCTTGGTATATATGAGATGCAAAAAGGTGATATTATTGAAATCGACAATTTGCAGGAGCTTGCTGAGATAGATAGCAGCTATAAGAAATATATGGAGGATTAGTATTATGAAAGAGAAAAAAATTGATTGGATTATTACACTTGTGCCATTAGCAATAATTGTGGCATTGTGTATTTTATTTTTTGCATTGCCTGAGCAGTCAAATGCCATACTCAGTCAGGTAAGATTTTTCTTTGGAGATACGTTTGGTATTTATTACCTGATTATAGGTTTAGGCATATTTTTGATATCTATATTTATAGCTGGTTCGAAGTATGGAGATATTGTTCTTGGAGAGCCGGATGAAAAACCAAAGTACTCATTCTTTTCATGGGGATGTATGATGTTCACATGTGGTCTGGCAGCAGATATTCTGTTCTACTCATTTTCTGAGTGGATTATGTATGCAACCAATCCCCACATTAAGGAGCTTGGAAGCATACAGGAATGGGCCGGTGTATTTCCTCTGTTTCACTGGAGCTTTATTCCATGGGCATTTTATCTTGTTTTAGCAGTTGCATTTGGTTTTATGCTTCATGTAAGGAAAAGAAACCGTCAGAAATATTCGGAAGCATGCAGACCTGTTCTTGGAAAACACACAGATGGTTTTGCAGGACGTATTATAGACCTGTTAGCTGTGTTTGCGCTTTTAGCAGGAACAGCAACCACATTTAGTGTTGCAACACCTCTTATGGCAACAATTATTGGAGATGTGTTCCATATATCGCTTAGCAGAACCGCAATCAATATCATTATCCTTATAATTACATGTATAGTTTATACATATTCATTATTACATGGATTTAAGGGAATAAGCATTTTGGCAAAAGTCTGTATCTATTTCTTCTTTGGACTGCTTGCCATTGTACTGCTGTTTGGCGGTGAAACAAGATATATTCTTGAGACCGGGTTGTCATCTCTTGGCACTATGGTGCAGAATTTTATAGGATTATCTACGTATACCGATCCATTACGTAAAACCAACTTTCCTCAGGACTGGACCATATATTACTGGGCTTACTGGATGGTATGGTGTGTAGCAGCTCCTTTCTTTATTGGAAATATATCAAGAGGCAGAACTATCAGACAGACAATTCTTGGAGGATATGGATTTGGTGTTGGCTCTACGCTCATCAGCTTTATCATCTTAGGCAACTATTCGATGGGAAAACAGATGTCAGGAGCAGCAGATTTTATTGCGCAGTACAACAAGAGTGGTGATTTATATGAGTTGATAGTTACTATTCTTAAGACATTGCCGTGTGCACCTTTGATAATGATAATAGTTTTAGTGACAATGATTGCTTTTTATGCTACATCATTTGATTCTATTGCTTTAACTGTATCATGTTACAGCTATAGGAAATTAGGGGAGGGTGAGCAACCGAACAAACTCATTCAGCTGATGTGGTGCATACTGCTTATACTTTTACCAATTGCTCTGTTATTTGCTGAGAGCTCTATGAGTAACTTGCAGTCTGTAAGTATAGTTGCTGCATTTCCGATAGGCATAGTTATTGTGTTGATAACAATCAGTTTCCTTAAAGATGCAAAAAAATATATGGGTGAATTAAAGAACAAGCAGAAATAAATAAAATAGTGTAATATATGTGTAAGAATGCTTCGCTACATGGTAGTAGGAGCATTCTTTTTTTGTAAAAAATAAATTTTATATTGACAATGTGTACACGAAATATTATTATAGATATGTTCACGAAAATAACTATTTCAAATAATATGAACAAACAGAGGATATCAATATGAATAAACAAAGATATTTGAAGAAAAGCATAAGTGTCTTAGTGTTTACAATTCCGGCACTTATTCCGTTATTTGTGTTTTGGGTATATCCAATTTGCAGATCATTGTGGATTAGCTTCACGGATTGGGATTATATGACACCTACGTATCATTTCTGTCTCTTATACACATCTGACGCTGCCGACG
>ERZ1027036.957-NODE-957-length-13893-cov-5.044660_pt1 | contig 13893 bp, 14 predicted proteins | sample MGYA00519441_ERZ1027036 | MGnify/ENA primary metagenome ERZ1027036 (study PRJEB26926, sample SAMN06164792) | human gut metagenome | biome: ENVO:00009003; feature: ENVO:2100002; material: ENVO:00002003 | host: Homo sapiens | place: USA | collected 2012 ... | reverse complement strand
CGAGATTTCTGCCTGTCTCGTGGGCTCGGAGATGTGTATAAGAGACAGGACTTCAGTTTTGATATTCATACGAATCTTCGCTCTTTTCTTATGTAAAGCAGTTAAGCTTTACAGATGTTCATGCGCAATATGCGCAGGTTTATGCGTTCAATTTTTGTAATTTCTCGGCCTGCTCACGGGTGGCGAGGGCGTCGATGATCTCGTCCAAATTGCCGTCCATGATCTTATCGAGGTTGTGCACCGTCAGGCCGATGCGGTGGTCGGTACAGCGGTCCTGCGGGAAATTATAGGTACGTATCTTCTCGCTGCGGTCCCCTGTTCCCACCTGACCGGCGCGGTCGGCGTTGATGGCATCCTGCTGCTCCTTCTGTTTCTGGGCCAGCAGGCGGCTGCGCAGGATCTCCAGAGCCTTGTCCTTGTTCTGGAACTGGCTGCGCTCGTTCTGGCACTCGACCACCGTGCCGGTGGGGATGTGGGTGACGCGGATGGCGCTGGACGTCTTGTTGATGTGCTGTCCGCCTGCGCCCGAGGAGCGGAAGGTGTCGATGCGCAGGTCTTTCATGTCCAGCGCAAAGTCCACCTCCTCGGCCTGCGGCATCACGGCCACCGTAGCCGTCGAGGTGTGGATGCGGCCCTGCGTCTCCGTCTCGGGGACGCGCTGCACCCGGTGGACGCCGCTCTCGTACTTGAGACGGTTGTATGCGCCCCGGCCATTGACTGCGAAGACGGCTTCCTTTGTGCCGCCAAGCTCGGTCTCATTGAGGTTCAGCAGCTCCATCTCCCAGCCCCGTCCCTGAACGTACATCGTATACATCCGCACGAGGCTGTGGGCAAACAGCGCAGCTTCCTCGCCGCCGGCACCGGCGCGTATCTCCATGATGACGCTTTTTTCGTCGTTTGCATCCTTCGGCAGCAGCAGAAATTTGAGATTATTTTCCAGCTCTGCCACATCCTGACTCTTTTCGCTGATCTCCTGCTGTATCATAGCCTTAAAGTCCGCATCAAGGGGTTCCTCCCCTTCCAGCAGGGCTTTCGCCTGTGCAAGATGATCCTGCGCAGTGGCAAGGGCGCGGTAGGCTTCCACCACCGGCTCTGCCTCGTGGTACTCCTGCATCAGGCGGCGGAACTGCGCCGGGTCGGCAGCAGTTTCGGGCTGATTGAGACGGACGGAAAGTTCTTCGAACCGACGGCAGACGGCCTCCATTTGGGAAGTCAGATTCGGCATATCAGGCAGTTCTCCTTACAAAACAGTTTCTGAATGTGCTGTGCCGCCGGGCTATTCCTGACCCGGCCGGATGACCTTTTTGATGTTCTTCTCGATCTTTGCTCGGGGCAGCATGACCTCGCGGCCGCAGCCCGTGCAGCGGATCTTGAAATCCATGCCCACCCGCAGCACCTCGAAGCTGGACGCTCCGCAGGGGTGCTGCTTGCGGGTGAGGATGGTATCGCCGACTGCAATATCCATATTGGCTCCCTTCTGTCTGTCCATAGATGGCACAGGCCGTGTGCCCAATGCATGACACACACCTATAGTATAATCCAAACTCGTATAAAATGCAAATGCAGCCGCATATGGTTTAACCATGCAGCACACCCTGCGCTGCAGCCCAAAAAATCAGAGAAAGAGGAATGAAAGATGATGCAAGCATTTCGTACTGAAAACAACTACCGCAATGCTTCCCGCCTGAGCGCCGCCGAGCTTCGGGCCGCGATGACCAGCCGCGAAATTTTGCAGAGCACCGCTCTGGCCTTCGACACCCAGCGTCAGCTTCGGTTCGAGCTGGGCGGCTGCCGGGCCGTGATGCCCTTCGGACAGTGCGCCGACGGGGCCGACACCGGCAGCGTGCGGGACATCGCCGTGCTGACGCGGGTGGGTCGCCCCACCTGCTTCGTCATTGAGGGCATCGACACCGACGAAAACGGACAGCCCCTCTACCGGCTCTCCCGGGCCGAGGCCCAGCGGATGTGCAAGGCCGAATACCTCGACCAGCTCCAACCCGGCGACATCCTGCCCTGCGTCGTGACCCACATCGAGCCTTTCGGCGCGTTCTGCGATGTGGGCTGCGGCATCAGCGCTCTTCTCCCCATCGATTGTATGTCGGTGAGCCGCATCTCCTCCCCCGCCGACCGGGTCAGCGTGGGGCAGCAGATCCTCTGCGCCATCAAGAGCCGGGACGCGCAGGGGCGGTTCGTGTTGACCATCCGGGAGCTGTTGGGCACATGGGCCGAGAACGCAGCCGCCTTTACGGTGGGCGAGACGGTGGTGGGCATCGTGCGAAGCGTGGAGGAATACGGCACCTTCGTCGAGATCGCGCCCAACCTTGCGGGCCTCGCCGAGAGCTGCCCCGACCTGCATCCCGGTCAGGCCGTGAGCGTCTACATCAAAAACATCCTGCCCGAGAAGATGAAGATCAAGCTGGTCATCGTCAATCATGCCCTCAGCCAGAGCCACCGCTTCGAGCTGCGGTACTTCATCACCGAAGGGCATCTCGACCACTGGCTCTACTCCACCCCCGAGAGCCGCAAGCGCATCGAGACCGATTTTGCGGACATGGCTTGCAATCCGGCCTGAAACCCTTTATACTATAGATATACTATAGAACACGGGAGATGGGAATAACAATGGCTGCCAACGATGCTTTTACCGCCGGTGTTCGTCCCGGTGGGCTGACCAACAGCACCGAGATCCGACTGCTGCTGTGTTATCTTGTCAAGAATGCCGGGCCGATCACCCGGGCGGAGATCGAAAACGCCCTGATGGAAGAGGCTCTGGTGAATTATTTTGAGATCGGCTCCTGCTTGGACGACATCGCCAAGCAGCAGCTCGTGGTGGTGGACGGCGACCGGTATACCATCACCGACAAGGGCCGGAAGGTGGCGCAGGAGCTGGCCTACGACCTGCCCCGCAGCGTGCGGGAAAAGGCGGTGGCCGCTGTGCTGCGCAGCCAGACGTGGACGCGCAAGGAGGCCGAGTACAGCGCCCGCATCCGCGAAAAAGCCGACGGCCACTGTTCGGTGCGCTGTCAGGTGAAGGCGCTGGACAGCGAGCTGTTCTGTCTGGACATCGGCACGCCCGATCGGCTGAGCGCCGAGCTGGTGAAAAAGCAGTTCATCCTCAAGGGCAACGAGATCTATCAGATGCTCATCACGAAGCTCACCGAAGAAGAGAAATGACCGAAATGGCCGCTGCACGTTGGTTTCGTGCAGCGGCCATTTTTGTTACAGCAGGATGCAGATAAGCCCAGTGCAGCCCTCGTTGATGACCCGCTCCAGCGTCTCCTGCAGGCGGCTTCGGGCCTCCTGCGGCATATGGAGCAGCTTGTTCTGCAAGCCGTCGTTGACCAGCTCGTGGAGGCTTTTCCCAAAGATGTTCGACTCCCACAGGCGGACGGGGTCGTCCTCGAAATCCTGCAAGAGGCTCTGCACGAGGTCTTCGCTCTGCTTCTCGGTGCCCACGATGGGGCTTAGCTCGGTGTGGATGATTGCCTTCATCATGTGGATGGACGGTGCGCTGGCTTCAAGGCGGACGCCATACCGCCCGCCCTGCCGGACGATCTCGGGCTGTTCCAGCGACAGCTCATCAATGGAGGGCATCACGATGCCATAGCCGGTGGCCTCCACCTGCTCCATCGCGCTGCGTATCTTCTCATAGGCACGCTTCGCTTTCGCCAGCTCGATGATGCAGGGCATCAGCCCGGCCTCGTCGCCGATCTCAAGCCCCGTCTGCTCGCTGAGCACCCTGTAGAACACCTCCGGCTTGAGCAGCACCGTGATGCGCACGATGCCGTCGGCAAGGTCCATCCCGCTGAGGGCGGCGTTCTCCACCGCCTCGCAGTCCAGCACCGCCCGGCCAGAATCCGAGATGTCCTTCATCCGCGCGATCTGCCCGGAGAGCTGCATGGCCGCTGTGTACACCTCAGTCTGGAGCCAGTGGCCTTTGTCCAGCATCGTCACCCAGCGCGGCAGGGCAAAATCCAGCTCCCGCACCGGGAACTCGTAAAGCACCCGGCGCAGGATCTCCCCCAGCTGCTCTTCGTCGAGGTCGAGGCAGCTCACAGGCAGCACCGTCCGGCCATAGCTTTCTTCCATCTCCGCCGCCAGCGCCTTTGTCCCGGAGGCATCGGGATGGGTGCTGTTGAGCAGGATGACGAAGGGCTTGCCCAGCGCTTCCAGCTCGTCGATGACCCGTTTTTCCGCCGGGACGTAGTTTTCCCGCGGTATCTCGCTGATGGTGCCGTCGGTGGTGACGACGATGCCGATGGTGGAGTGGTCCCGGATGACCTTCCGGGTGCCGGTCTCGGCGGCGAGGTCGAATGGGATCTCCTCGTCGAACCACGGACTTTTGACCATCCGGGGCTTGTCATTCTCCTCGTGGCCCATCGCCCCCTCCACCATATAGCCCACACAGTCGATGAGCCGGATGCTGCACTCTCCCCCGCCCTCCAGCGCCAGCGGCACCGCCGACTCCGGGATGAACTTCGGCTCGGTGGTCATGATGGTGCGCCCCGCCGCCGACTGAGGCAGCTCATCGCGGGCACGGAGCTTTGCGTCCTCCGGCCCGATGGCGGGCAGCACCAGCTTCTCCATAAACTGCTTGATGAGGGTGCTCTTGCCCGTGCGCACCGGCCCCACCACGCCGATGAGGATGTCTCCGCCGGTGCGTGCCCCTATCTCGCGGCAGACTGCCGCCTGCTCGATTCGTTCCTGCTTTGCCAAAACGCTCTCCCCTCTCTTCCCGTTTCTGGGTACACTTTATGCGCGGACATGAGGAAAATATGACGCAAAAAAGGCCGAAGCCCCAAGGTTCTCTCGGGACTCCGGCCTTTTTTCTCCTACCGTTACACCAGCGTCGGGACAAGCGCCGCCAGCTTTTCGGCCAGCTGTGCGTGACCGTGACGGGTCAGGTGCATGAAATCCACCTGATTGAATGCGCAGTCGGCAGCATCGAGGAAGTGGACGCCCTGCCGCTCGGCGACGATGCGGAACTGCTCTGCCACGCCCTTCGACTTCTCCACGCAGCCCTCGCCCATGACAGCGTCGTGGAAGCCGTCGCCGATGCGGGGCGGGGCCACGACAAGGATGTTGGGGGCTTTGGTGCCCCAGCAGTCCACGCTCTTTGCCTTGAGGATGAGGCGCTCCATCCCTGCACCGATGCAGGCGGCGTTGGCGTTGAACCGCTCTTTGACGTCGTTGGTGCCCAGCATAATGATGAGCAGGTCGATGACCTCATGGCTCTTGAGGAGCGCATAGGCCACGCTCAAAGCGTCCATCGACTCATGGATGGGGTCCACGAAAACCGTCGTCCGGCCCGAAAGGCCCTCTTCCGTCACAAGATATTCCTCGCCCAGCGCCTTTTGCAGACGGCAGGTCCAGCGCTCGTCCTCGTTGAAGCGGATGCCGTGGTCGGCGCAGTCCGCCGGGTCGGCGCAATAGCCGTGAGTGTTGGAGTCTCCCAGACAAAGGATATGCTTTTTCATCGTTCCATTCCCCTTTTCAGTTTTCGCCCCGTGACTGGCGGAAGTAGTAGACCGCGCCCACCATGCCGGCGTCGTTGTGAAGCTGGGCGGCGCGGATCTCCAGTCCCTCTGCAAAGGCAGGCATGATGGAAGCCCTCACCTTTCTGGCGATGGGTTCGATGAGCAGCTCCTGCTGAGCGCTGACGCCGCCGCCGATGAGGATGAGCTGCGGGTTGAAGATGTGCACCAACCCCGCAAGGCCCTGCACGATCTCGTCCGTCCAGTCCTCGAGAAGGGCGAGGATGATGGGGTCGCCCGCATGGGCCGATTCGAAGATGGCACGGCCATCTCTCCACTTATGATTACGGGGCTGCGCAGCACGCACGAGGGCCGTAGTGGCGGCATACCGCTCCCAGCAGCCCGATGCACCGCAGGTGCAGAGGACGCCGTCCAGCGCATGGGTACGGTAATGGCCCAACTCACCGCCGAGGCCCCGGGCACCTTCCAACAGCCGTCCGCCGGTCAGGATGCCGCCGCCCACGCCGGTGCCCAGCGTGACACCGATGACGTCCGTATAGCCTTTCGCCCCGCCGACCCAGACTTCGCCCAGCGTCATGCAGTTGGCGTCGTTGGCGACGGTGACGGGCAGGCCGAATTTTGCTTCCAGCTCGGCCTTGATGGGGCTTCCGATGTAGTTGGGCAGGCTGCCGCAAGTGCCCACGACCGTGCCCGTGTGGGTGTCGATCTGGCCCGTGGCCGAGACGCCGATGCCCGCAAGGCTCTGCGGCCTGACGTCCTGCTCCTTCAGAAACTGTTCGGAGGCCGAAAGCACCGTCGTGAGGATGGGTGTCTCATAGTAGTCGAAACAGACGCTCTGCTCCGCCTTGGCAAGGACGCGGCCCTCTTCATCTACGATGCCAAGCTTGACGCTGGTGCCGCCGATGTCGATGGCAAGATACTGTTTCATAGTCGTATCTCCGTATCATTTTTATTTTTGCATGGCGTTGATGGCCCCGGTAAAGCGGGCCGTAATCTCAGCCGGGCGGGTGATGGCACCGCCGACGACGAGGGCGAACGCACCGGCCTCCAGCGCCTTGACGGCCTGTTCCGGGTAGTGGATGTGGCCCTCGGCGATGATCTTTGCCGGACACTCTGCGGCCAGCTTGTGGACAAAATCGAAATCAATGTCATCGATACCCTTGGTCTCGGGCGTATAGCCGCGCATGGTCGTGCCCACAAAGTCAGCCCCGGCTTCCGCGCAGAGCATGGCATTCTCGAAGTTGTCGCAGTCGGCCATCACCAGCTGGTCGGGGTATTTTTCCTTGATGGCACGGATGAACTGGGCCGAGGTAGAGCCGTCGGGGCGCAGCGCACCCGTGCCCTGCACGGCGAGGATGTCCACGCCGCAGGCTGCCAGCTCGTCCACTTCCTTCATGGTGACAGTGATGTACATCGGCGTGCCGGGGTAATCCTTTTTGATGATGCCGATGACCGGCAGGTCCACCACCTGCTTGATCTGGGTGATGTCCCGGACGGTGTTGGCGCGGATGCCCACAGCGCCGCTCATGGCGGCTGCCTTTGCCATCAGCGGCATGACTCCGCCCTCTTTGGTGTAGAGAGGCTCCGTCTCAAGGGCCTGACAGGAGACGATAAGCCCACCCTTGATCTGCTCAAACAGCTTTTCTTTTTCCATATCCATCAGTCCTCCATCCTGATCTTGATGACTGCTTTGCGCACATGGTCACAGCCGGGGCGTGCCACGCCGGGCTTGTGCAGCTCACCGGGGAAGAACAGAACGAACCGTCCCTCGCCCAGCACACCGCTGACGGCGTCCGGACTGGTCCTGAAACCGATGTCTCCCGCAAACTCCCCTGCTTCCTCGCCGGGCAGGTTGGTATAGCCCCAGCCCTCACCGCCGGTCAGGTCGATCTGAAGGTCGGCGTACTTTTTGTGGTACTCGAGGCGGGCACTGTCGGGGTTTAGCCCGGCCTCCATCACGTTGATGAAGACATTTTCTCCGTCCACCTCGGTGCGGCCCAGCGGAAGGTCGCTCAGGTCGTGGGCCACATAGTAGGCGGTGAGGTAGTCGATGGCGGTTTCCAGATTCTTGTGGAGTCCCCGGTAACGGTTCAGGTTCTCCAGTGCGTCGCAGATCATGGTGAGTTTCTCCTAACTAATTTTTTTCACAAGCACAAAGAGCGTCTGCCCTCTCCCCTCATGAAGAGACGGAGAGGGGACGCTTTCTGGCTTCTCAGAGCTTTGCAATAGCGGCTTCGATCATAGCCTGTGCCTCGGCGATGACTGCTTCATCCTCTGGGATGAGGCCGGGCATCGGCTCACGGACGCCGCCCAGCTCAAGGCCGTACATCCGGCGCAGGATCTCTTTCTGCACAGCGTAGAGGTTGCCGTGGGCCGAGCACATCTTATAGATGATGCGGTCGGCGTCGTACTGGATGGCCTGTGCCTCCTTGATCTCGCCCTTGTTGATGTGGTCGTTCATAGCCAGATACAGTTCGGGCATGACGGCGTAGGTGCCGCCGATGCCGCCGTCTGCGCCGATGACGCGGCCGGAGACGAACTGCTCATCGGGGCCGTTGAAGACCACGAAGCTGCCCTCGCCCCGGGCGGCGACGCCGGCGTCCTTGAACATCTGGATGTCCTGCGTGGGCATCGAGCTGTTTTTGACCGCAACGACGTTGGGGTTCTTGAGCATCTCACCCAGCAGGCTCATGGTCAGGCCGGTGCCAGCCAGCTGCGGGATGTTGTAGATGACGAACTCGGTGTTGGGCGCTGCGGCGGACATATCGTTCCAATACTTGGCGATGGCGTACTCCGGCAGGTGGAAGTAGATGGGCGGGATGGATGCGATGGCGTCCACCCCCACGCTCTCGGCATGACGGGCCAGCTCGACGCTGTCGGCGGTGTTGTTGCAGCCGACGTGTGCGATGACGGTCAGTTTGCCCTTAGCTTCGCTCATGACCGCCTCGAGGACTGCCTTTCGCTCATCGACGTGCTGGTAGATGCACTCACCCGACGAGCCGCCCACATACACGCCCTTGACGCCCTTGGCGATGAGGTGGCGGGTCAGCGCCTTGACGCCCTCGGTGGAGATGTTGCCCTCTGCGTCATAGCAGGCGTAGAAAGCCGGGATCACGCCCTGATATTTGGTGATGTCTTTCATTTGTCTATGTCCTTTCTGATAATTTTAATCAAGCTCGATGCTCTTCCAAAACGGCTTTCCTCTTGCGGTGTCCAGCGTCCGCTTAGCCTTTGACAGCACCCATTGCGATGCCCTTGGTGAAATACTTCTGGAAGATGAGGAAGATGATGATGATCGGCACAGCGGCCAGCGCGGCACCGGCCATGATCAGGCCGAAGTCGGTGCTGTTTTCCGCCTGCAGCTTGGCAATGCCCAGCGAGATGGTCAGGTTGCTGGTGCTGGACAGCATGATCAGCTGCATGAAGTAGTCGTTCCAGCTGTTGATGAACGTGAAGATGGCCAGCGCGCCGATGCCCGGCTTGACCATGGGCAGCACGATGCTGATAAAGGTCTTGGCCTCGCTGGCACCATCGATGCGGGCCGCTTCCAGCATCTCGGTGGGGATGCCCTCACTGAACTGCTTCATCAGGAAGACGCCGAACGGCCAGCCGACGATGGGGAAGATGACCGCCCAGATCGTGTTGTAGAGCTGCAGGCTGCTCATCTCGCGCAGCAGGGGGATCAGGATGACCTGCTTCGGCAGCGCCATGGCGCAGACGATCAGGGTAAAGAGGATGCTGCGGCCCACAAAGCGCTTTTTTGCCAGCGCATAGCCCGCCATAGCGGAGGTGATGCAGGTCAGGATCATCGAGGCAACGGCCATAAAGACCGTGTTGATGAGCCAGCGCACAGCGGCGGGCACCTGGGGACCGGCCCACCAGATGATGTCCTTGCCGTCCGCGCTGAAGTGGCTGCTGAACGGCACCGCGAACTCCCACAGCGGGGACTTCTGGCGGCTGAACAGCTTGTCATAGTTCGTCATGACCCACTCGCTCGGCCACCATTCAGGGGTGGTGGAGTTGATGGAGATCTGCGTCTTGAAGGAGCCCGTCAGGATCCAGTACAGCGGGAACGCGAACGCGATGGCCAGCAGGATGATGACGATGGTGCTGAACACCATGTAGGGGGAAATCTTCTTTTTTTTCTTTTTGGTATCCATAGTCATTTCCCTCCTTCTTAATCAGACCGCGTGACCTTGAACTGCACAGCGGACAGAACGGCGATCATGATGGCGAGGATAACGCCCATCGCGTTGCCGTAGCCGTAGCGGTACAGCTTGAAGGCTGTGTAGTAGATGTAGTACATGATGGTATCGGTGGAGTGGTTCGGGCCGCCGGACGTCAGCAGCTGGATCAGCGCGAAGCACTGGAAGGAGTTGATCGTCGTGATGACCAGGATGTACAGCGTGGTGGGCATGATCTGCGGCCACTTGATCTTCCAGAAGGCCTGCAGCTTCGTGGCACCGTCCACCTCAGCGGCCTCGACCAGGGACTGGTCCACGTTGCCGAGCGCGGAGACATACAGCACAATGGGCTGGCCGACGGAGGTCGTGAGCAGGATCAGGATGATGCAGGCCAGCGCGTAGCGGGTATCGCCCAGCCAGTTGATGTTCTGGTCAAGGAGGCCCATCGACTTGCCCAGATAGTTGAAGATGCCGTAGTAGTTGTTGAACATCCACTTCCACACGACGGTAACAGCGACAGAGCCGGTGACGACAGGCAGATAGAAGATGACGCGGAACAGCGAGGTCGCCCACGGCGGCATGTTGACGATGGCGGACGCCACCCACAGCGAGAAGATGCAGGTGATGGGCACCGACACGACAACGATAATCAGCGTGTTGCGCAGTGCGCCCAGAAAGACGCCGTCGTGGAACAGCTCCACATAGTTCTGCAGGCCGATGAACACATCGGCGCGGTTCATGCTGGAGTCAAAGAAGCTGGTGAAGATGCACATCACCATGGGATAGATGACAAAGCCGATAAAGAAGATGAGGCTGGGCAGCAGGAACAGGTAACCGGCGATGGTCTCCTGCCGGACAAGCGCGCGGCTCATCTTCGGCTCGCTCTGCTTTTTGGCAACTGCGGTATGTGCCAAGAGGATCGCTCCCTTCTATTTTAAAATCACAGGTTCACTCGATAAAAGTGGCGTCCCACCGCTGCGTTTCAGGTCAGAGGTCGGACGCCGTGGGGTTTAGTTACAAACCGGAGGTTTTTTCAGGAGGTTCAGGATGCGCTGGCCGCTGCGTTGGCGGTGTTGCAGAACTCGGTAACGGCGGTGGTCACGTCAGTGCCCTGGCCAACCTGCTGCAGCATGTTCCACCAAGCGGTACGAGCCTCGGCCCAGCCGGGAGTGACCTGATAGTAGTCGCCCAGGTAAGGCATGAGCTTCTGGTACTCGTTCATGACCTCGTCGTCCTTGTACAGGTCGGACAGAGAGTTCTTGACGGAGAAGTAAGTAGAGGTCTTGACGGCCTTTGCGGTCTCGTCAGAGTTGGCCATGAAGTTGATGAAGGTCTTGGAGGCAGCGATCTTGTTCTCGTCGCCGTTGTCAAACACGCCGAAGCCCCAGATGCCGCCGCACAGTGCGGGGTCGCCGGACTCAGTCGGGAACGCCATGAACAGGATGTCGTCGCCGCTGTTGGTCGTGCCGGCTGCGCTGTTGTCAGCGTTGGTCTGCTGGGCAATGTTCCAGCAGAAGGCCATCTGCAGGGTGCCGTTGCGGAAGAGGGTGATCTCCTCGCCGCCGTTGATGGAGGCGTCAAAGTTGATGCCATCCTGGTTGTACAGGGCCTCGATTGCCTTGACGTTCTCGGCAGAATCAGCGGTGTACTTGGTGTGGGCTGCATCGGTGAAGGTGCCGCCGTACATGTTGTTGATGATGGCGCGGGTGCCCTGGTCGCCGCCCTGGCCGCTGCAGTAAATCGCGCCGACGTCGGTCTTGCCGGAGTCGTAGACGGCCTGCACAGCCTTCAGGAAGTTGTCGGTGGTCCAGGTGTGGTTCTCAGCATCGACATACTGCATAGCACCGGCAGCCTCAAACACGGTCTTGTTGATGGCCATGCAGTGTGCGGTCATGCAGAGCGGGAACTCGTAGTAAGCGCCGGAGGAATCCTTGCAGGCGGCCTCAACGCTGGCGCTGATGTCGGCCTTCTGGTCGTCGGTCCACAGGTCGCTCAGATCGGCCATCAGGCCCTTGGCGCCCCAGTTGGCAACCAGACGCTCGGGTCCTTCCATGACGATGTCAGGTGCGCTGCCGCCCTCGATAGCGGTGTTGACCTGGTCGTCGCCGTTGGTGTAGTCGAGGTACTCGACGGTGACGTGGATGTCAGGATACTGGGCATTGAAGTCTGCCAGCAGCGCATCAACGGACTCGGAATCGCCCCACTTGCCGATGGGGTAGGTCCACAGCGTAATGTCAGCAGCCTGACCGGCATCGGCGGTGGACTCCGCGGGAGCGGCCTCGCTGGAGGCGGTAGAGGTGCTCTCAGCAGTTGCGGTAGAGGTCGCTGCGCTGGAAGTGGAGCCGCCGCAGGCGACGAGCATGCTGGCTGCCATGCTGGCGGCCAGGATCGCGGAAACTTGCTTCTTCATAGGTTTTTCTCCTTTTTTGCCTTTCGGCCTTTGTGGGGCATCTTCGTTCTGTGTCCCTCGTGATGTCTCTATTTTAGAAAACTTTTTTCATTTTGTCCAGAGGTGAAATAGCCAAGAAAAGCTGTCGTTTTTGTACATGCTGCACAAATCCCATCCACATTGTCGCAAAATACATGCGTTTTTATCGGTTTTTCTTGCTTTTCATGGGAAAATCGCCTCTTTTTTGATTTATTACAAAACGAAAACAGCTTTTACCTTTGAAAATTTTCTATCGCACGTGCGCTTTGGCGCTGCAAAGCAAAAAGGCGCTCACCCGTTACATTTACGGGTAAGCGCCTTTGCTTTGGTAGTAGGATACCCTTTTGTCAAAAAAATGCAAGATGTCAAAATGAAACATCCTTTTCACGCAATCTGTCTCAATTTTTGCACATTTGCACAAAAATAGGGTGCTTTTTCCGGGAAAAAGCCTCTTGCAAGCGCGGGTATTTCCCTATATAATGGAAGAGGCGAAATAACTTTTCATTTTTAAGAAAGGGAGCCTTTTTTATGAAATATGAAAATATGACCCGCCGCCGGGTGCTCTGCTTCGGCGATTCCAACACCTACGGCTATGACCCTGCCCGCGACGGGCGCTACGGCGACGATGAGCGCTACCCGATGGTGCTGCAGGACCTGCTGGGCGACGGCTGGAGCGTGGTCGAGGAGGGGCTGCCCGGGCGCACCGCCGTGTTTGACGACCCTATTACAGAAGGTATGAACGGGCTGCGGGTCATCACGCCGATCCTGATGAGCCACGCGCCGCTGGACACCGTGACGATCATGCTGGGCACGAACGACAGCAAGGAGCGGTTCGGCTGCAATTCCCATCTGATCTCTCTGGGCATCGTTCGGCTCGTCAAGAAGGCCCTGCACACCGAATGCTGGCGCGACAACGCCAGGCCGGACGTGCTCGTCATCGTTCCGCCGTCCATCACGCCGGAGTACGACCACCTGATTTTTAAAGATGCCATGGGCACCGGCTGCCATGAACGCTGCGCCGGCATTGCCGCCCAGCTGGAGCCGATGCTGAAGGACATCGCCAATGTGCGGTTTCTGGACGCCAACACGCTGCCCGGCGCGGGCTGCTCGCCCCTTGACGGCATGCACATGACCGTCCAGTCCCACAAAGTTCTGGCCAAAGCCTTGCAAAAGGCGCTGACCGGGGATACACTATAAGTAATAGCAGCGGCCAGCCTCCTTGCCTCCCTCTGCGAGGGAGGTGGCCCCGCAGGGCCGGAGGGAGAGAACCTTGCGGTTATCTGAAGTCTTTCAGGCAATGGCACAGTTCTCTCCCCCACCGTCTGCGGGCGGAGCCCCCTCGCAGAGGGGGCCAAGTTCCGCAACACATCACAGCAGAAAGGACCCTCCATCATGGCAGAGCAAAGTTTTTGGGATATGCTGCGCACCAAGCGCGACAGCCTGACGAAATCCGGCATCATCGTTGCGGATTACCTTATGCAGCACGCAGAGGACGCACAATACCTGTCGATCTCATCGCTGGCAAAAGCCTGCGGTGTGGCAGAGGCTACGATTTTCCGTTTCTGCCGCGCCTTGGGCTTTGACGGCTATAACGAGATGAAGATCGCGCTGGCAAAGGCCACGGCCACGGCGATGCCGGTCTCGCTCAAGCTGGAGCCGGGCGTCGACACCCAGACGCTCTGCACCCACGCCTACAACACCGCCATCGAGGCACTGAACGGCACCCGCAGCGCACTGGACCCCGAGTCGGTGGACCGCGCGGCCACGCTTTTGCAGCGGGCACGGC
>ERZ1027036.946-NODE-946-length-13982-cov-6.998923_pt1 | contig 13982 bp, 4 predicted proteins | sample MGYA00519441_ERZ1027036 | MGnify/ENA primary metagenome ERZ1027036 (study PRJEB26926, sample SAMN06164792) | human gut metagenome | biome: ENVO:00009003; feature: ENVO:2100002; material: ENVO:00002003 | host: Homo sapiens | place: USA | collected 2012 ... | reverse complement strand
CCTATGAAATGGACAGTTCCTTTATGCGTTTCCATCATTATAATCCTATAAATATCTCAAAGCAGTTTCAGAAATTTGCACAGGAGGTCATCCCTTATCAGGCAAGAGACGGGTTTGCATGGAAAGAACATCAGATGTTCATTACCCAGGATGAGATTGACGCATTTCTCGCAAAGGGAGGCCCTTATTCTGAAAGCAGGCTCAGAACCTATTCCTTTTATCTGTTACATGAGGATGAAAAAACCAGAACTGATTTTATCAAAGAACAGTATGGAATTGGCGGAGGCAGTCATGCACTGTCAGGGGCAGATGATTCTCATTCAAACTATGATGGAAAAGGATTGTTTCTTGCCAGAGGCAGTTATAGTGATCCACATACTTCGGTTTTATTATCCTGGAAGAAAGTTGCAAGCAGAGTAGCCTATCTGATAAAGAACGACCAGTTCCTGCAGGCAGAAGATTATGTCCATATGCCGGAGTATGAACGGGAGCAGATGGCGAATAAGGTACTTCGTTTTTATGACCGTCTGCCAGAAGAAATGGACAGACCATTTACGGATGACTTTTTCTGGGAAAACCCAAGAAAAGAAATGGTGGCAGTCTTAGAGAATCCAGAGCAGACAGAGGAACTGTTACAGAAGATGGATGCGGCATTGGCAGCTCTGCCATTGGATTTTGAAGCATATGAGACAAACTACCAGCAGAAAACAGAACTTCTTTCGGAACTTCATCAGTATGTAGAGGGTACTTATACGATTTTCCCTACACCGGAAATAGAACCGTCCTTTGCGGAACCATCCGGACATCAGATGACCATGTTTGATTTTCTGGATACCAGGGCAATGACAGATCCAACCGTAGTAGATATGGCAGATGTGGAGGAAGTAGAAGAGAAAGAGGTTACTGCCGAAGAAGCTGTTCCAGAAAGTCAGGAACAGGAAACAACGAAAGATTCTGAGAAACAGGAACAAAATGAACCAGAGGAAGAGATAACAGCTAAAACAGCAGAAGAACTGGCAGAGTCCTGGGATGAGGGCGTTTTTGAGTATCAGGGGTATCACTTTGAAGCAGTAGGAATATTGCCGGAAGGAATAGAAGGAAAAGATCTGGTTGCACAGACCCGTTCCAATACAGAACTGCATTTATCAACCTATCATACAGAAGATTTCCCAAAGTATTCTTATGAGGAGTTTTATGCAGTCAGCAATGCACCAACTGCCGATGTGTTCCGGTGCCTGGAAACCGGACGCAATTATATTCCCGGAGAAAATGAACTGTTTGGATATGAAGGAGAATTCCAGCCATATTTGAAACCGGAAGCAGAAAAGATTGTAACAGAACCGCATAACTTTCGGATTCAGGATAATGACCTTGGAGCAGGCGGTCCGAAAGCAAAGTATAAAGCAAATATGGAAGCCATCCATTTGTTACAGACTTTGGAGAAAGAAGAACGTCTGGCAACACCCGAAGAACAGGAAATCTTATCCCGTTATGTTGGCTGGGGTGGTATCCCACAGGCATTTGAGGAGAGTAACAGCAGCTGGGCGAATGAGTATCTGGAATTAAAGAATACTTTATCGCCGGAAGAATACAGTGCAGCAAGGGCATCGACCTTAAATGCTTTTTATACGTCCCCGACCGTGATCCGAAGTATGTATGAAGTACTGGAAAATATGGGACTGAAACAGGGAAATATTCTGGAGCCGTCCTGTGGTGTCGGTAACTTTATGGGACTGATCCCGGAGAGTATGGGCAAAGCCAATATGTACGGTGTGGAACTCGACCCGGTTTCGGGAAGAATCGCAAAACAGCTTTACCAGAAAAACAAGATTGCAGTACAGGGATTTGAGGAAACCAGTTATCCGGACAGCTTTTTTGACTGTGTGATAGGCAATGTTCCATTTGGGGCGTATCAGGTCAGTGACCGCAGATATGACCGGCATCATTTTATGATCCATGATTATTTTATTGCAAAATCCCTTGATCTGGTCCGTCCGGGCGGTGTAGTTGCAGTGGTAACTTCCAGTGGAACGATGGATAAGCAGAACCCGGCAGTGAGACAGTATATCGCAAACCGGGCAGAACTGCTTGGAGCCATCCGATTACCGAATAATGCGTTCCAGAGAAATGCTAATACCAGTGTTGTTTCTGATATTTTGTTTTTCCAGAAAAGGGACAGGGCATCCATTGAGGAACCGGAATGGTTAAATCTAAAGGAAACACCGGAAGGCTATTCGGTCAATGCTTATTTTGCAGAGCATCCGGAAATGGTGCTTGGTGAGTTTACTACAGAAAGTACCCAGTATGGAAAGCAGGAAGTGACCGTAAAACCAAAAGAAGGAATTACCTTAGAAGAACAATTAAAAGAAGCTGTCCAGAATATCCATGGCACGATCACGGAACTGGAACTTTCGGATACAGAGCTGGAGGAGGATGTTGTCTCTATCCCGGCAGACCCGGAGGTAAAGAATTTCAGTTTTACCGTAGTGAATGAGGAAGTCTATTACCGGGAAAATTCTGTGATGAACCGCATGGAGCTTCCGGCAATGACAGCGGAACGTGTCAAAGGGATGGTGAAGATCCGTGATGTTACGAATGAACTGATCCGGTGTCAGATGGAAGAGGGAAGCGATGAGCAGATCACAAAGCTGCAGGAAAAACTCAATGAAGAATACGATACCTTTACAGCAAAATATGGTCTTATCAGCAGCAATGCCAATAAGAGGGCATTTAGTCAGGACAGCAGCTATTGTCTTTTGACTTCTCTGGAATTTCTGGATGATAAGGGAGAACTGAAACGGAAAGCGGATATTTTTACCAAAAGGACAATCCGCAGGGCAGAAACGGTAACTTCCGTGGATACTGCCAGTGAAGCACTTGCGGTTTCCATTGGTGAGAGGGCAGGCGTTGACCTTTCCTATATGGCACAGCTTTCCGGGAAAACAGAAGAGGAGCTTACAGAAGAACTGGCAGGGGTGATCTTTAAGAATCCGATCGGTGAAAAATGGGAGCCGTCGGATGAATATCTTTCTGGAAATGTGAGGGAGAAACTGCAGATCGCAAAACAGTTTGCAGAAGATCACCCGGAATATCAGGTGAATGTGCAGTATTTGGAGCAGGTACAGCCAAAAGATCTGGATGCATCAGAGATTGAAGCAAGACTTGGGGCAACCTGGATCTCCGAGGATTACATTACACGGTTCATGGCAGAAACATTCCATACACCAAGATATTATGTAGGGAGCAAGGTCAAAGTCCAGTATGCCGAAGTGACCGGACAGTGGAATGTTATGGGAAAAAATGTGGACAGCTACGGAAATGCCCTTGTTACTTCCACATATGGAACACAGAGAGCCAATGCCTACCGCCTTTTGGAAGATGCCTTAAACCTTAGAGATACCAAGATTTATGACACGGTACAGGATGCCGAGGGGGAACACCGGGAATTAAACCGGAAGGAAACGATGCTGGCACAGCAGAAGCAGGAGCTGATCAAAGAGGAATTTAAGGAGTGGATATTTAAAGACCTGCACCGACGGGAAGATCTCTGTAAAATTTATAATGAACGATTTAACAGCATCCGTCCACGGGAATATGATGGAAGCCATATTCAGTTTGTCGGCATGAACCCGGAGATCACCTTGATGCCGCATCAGAAAAACGCAGTGGCTCATGTGCTGTATGGAAATAATACGTTACTGGCTCATTGCGTAGGAGCAGGAAAGACGTTCCAGATGATCGCAGCCGGTATGGAATCAAAACGGCTGGGACTCTCACAAAAGAATCTTTATGTTGTGCCAAACCATCTGACCGAGCAGTGGGGCAGTGATTTCCTACGTCTCTATCCGGGAGCAAATATCCTGGTGGCAACGAAGAAAGACTTTGAGCCGGCAAACCGAAAACGGTTCTGTTCCCGTATTGCGACAGGGGATTATGATGCCGTGATCATCGGCCATACGCAGTTTGAGAAAATCCCTCTTTCAAGAGAACGGCAGATTGCCATGCTGGAAGATCAGATCGCAGATCTTACGTTTTCCATTGAAGAAGCGGCACATCAGGCAGGGCAGAATTATACCATCAAGCAGTTGGAAAAAACAAAGAAGAGTCTGCAGGCGAGGATGAAGAAACTCAATGACCAGACCAGAAAGGATGATGTAGTAACTTTTGAGCAGTTGGGTGTAGACCGGCTGTTTGTGGATGAGAGCCATAGTTTTAAGAACCTTTTTTTGTATACAAAAATGCGGAATGTGGCGGGTATCTCACAGACGGATGCACAGAAAAGTTCGGATATGTTTATGAAATGCCGGTATATGGATGAACTGACAGGCGGCAGAGGAATCACCTTTGCTACAGGTACTCCTGTATCAAATAGTATGACCGAGCTTTACACTATCATGCGTTATCTCCAGTATGACACACTCATGCGTATGGGTATGGGACACTTTGATTCCTGGGCGGCAACGTTTGGGGAGACAGTAACCGCAATCGAATTATCACCGGAAGGAACGGGCTATCGTGCGAAAACACGGTTTGCCCGTTTTTTTAATCTTCCAGAGCTGATCTCCATTTTTAAGGAAGCTGCGGATATTCAGACATCGGATATGCTGAATCTTCCTGTACCGGAAGCAGAGTTTATCAATGAAGTCTTAAAACCAAGTGAAGAACAGCAGGAAATGGTCAGTGCCTTTTCGGAACGTGCGGAAGAAGTAAGAGCCGGTCTTGTGAATCCAACGGTGGACAACATGCTCAAGATTACCAATGACGGAAGAAAATGTGCATTGGATCAGAGGCTATTAAATGAACTCCTTCCGGATGCAGAAAAAAGCAAGGTCAATACCTGTGTGGAAAATGCTTTTCAGGTATGGGACGAGGGAAAAGCAGATCGGACAACACAGCTGATCTTCTGTGACTTGTCTACTCCAAAAGGGGATGGGACTTTCAATGTATATGATGATGTCCGAAACAAACTGGTTGCCAGGGGAATCCCGAAAGAAGAGATTGCGTTTATCCATGAATACAACACGGAGACAAAGAAAGCAGATTTGTTTGCAAAGGTACGGGCCGGGCAGGTGAGAATCCTTATGGGTTCCACTCCAAAACTCGGTGCTGGTACCAACGTACAGGACAGGCTCATTGCCCTCCATCACCTTGACTGTCCGTGGAAGCCGTCTGATCTGGAACAGCAGGAAGGACGTATTTTAAGACAGGGAAACCAGAATGACAAAGTAAAGATATTCCGGTATGTGACGGAGAACACTTTTGATGCGTATATGTGGCAGATTTTGGAGAATAAGCAGAAGTTCATCAGTCAGATCATGACCAGTAAATCCCCGGTCAGGGCCTGTGAAGATGTGGATGATACGGCACTGTCCTATGCAGAGATCAAGGCACTTGCTACAGGTAATCCGTACATTAAGGAAAAAATGGATCTGGATGTGCAGGTGAGTAAACTGAAACTCTTAAAGGCAAACCATACCAGTCAGATTTACCGTCTGGAATCCGATATTGCAAAGAATTTCCCGGTACAGATCAGTGCATTGAAAGAGCGGATTGCCGGGATGCAGATAGATTCCCAGGTAGTAAAAAGCGTGGATTTACAGGATAATGACACGTTTGCCATGACGGTAGGGAATGTCCTTTATGAAGATAAGAAAGAAGCAGGCGAGGCATTGATCGCCGCCTGTGCAGGGTTAAAAACTGTCAGCACCGGCGGAAAGGTCGGGGAATATCATGGGTTTACGTTATCTGCTTCCTACAATATGTTCTCCAATGCATTTGAACTGACGGTCAAAGGGAAATGTTCTTATAAGCTGGAGATCGGAAAAGACCCGGTAGGAAATATGCAGCGTATCCATAACACCCTTTCTTCCATTGACAGGAAGCTGACGGAAAGTGAGCAGAAATTGGAAACCGTACAACAGCAGCTTGCTACTGCACAGGAAGAGGTAAAGAAACCATTCCCGAAAGAAGCAGAGCTGAATGAAAAGATGGAACGGTTATCCGAGTTAAATGCATTGCTGAACATGGATGAAAAGGGTAATGAGACGATTATGGCAGATGAGGATATTGGCAGAGAAGGAAGCAGCACAGACAGCAGGGATGCCGTAGAAGAAAAAGAACTTCCGGAAACAGCAGACAGAATCCATAAGCCGTCTATTCTGGAACGCTTAAAGCAGGAGAAGGCACAGCAGAATACAGCGGAACAGCCACCTGTACAGAAAACTGCAAAGAAAAAACACGAACAGGAGTTATAAAAGATTTCCCGTCAGAGTTTTCTCTGGCGGGGACATAAAATGGAGGGTTTGTTTATGGCAAATAATATAGAGAAACAGTTAAAGGAAATATCGGAACGGCTGGAACAGGGCGTAAAGGAGATTTTTACTTCGGAACGATATACGGAATATTTGAATACCATGTCCAAGTTCCATAATTACAGTTTTAATAACACCCTTCTGATCACCATGCAGAAACCGGAGGCTACTCTGGTGGCAGGGTATCAGGCGTGGCAGAAGAAATTTAACCGCCATGTAAAGAGAGGGGAAAAAGGAATCCAGATCATCGCACCGGCACCCATCCGTGAGAAACAGGAGATTGAAAAGATTGACCCTGTAACAAAAGAGCCGGTGATCGGGGATGACGGTCAGCCGGAAACAGAGATCGTGGAGATGGTCATTCCAAGGTTCCGTGTGACAACGGTATTTGATGTCAGCCAGACAGAGGGAGAGCCGATTGTAGAGTTGGAAGTACCGGAACTTACCGGGAGTGTACAGTTTTATGACACGTTTATGGAAGCATTGCAGAACATTTCCCCTGTGCCAATCCGCATGATGGAAATAGAAGGGGAAGCAAAGGGGTATTATCATCAGACAGAAAAGTATATCGCAATTCAGGAAGATATGAGTAATCTCCAGACCATGAAAACCGGAGTACACGAAGTAAGCCATGCATTGCTGCATGACCGGGAGGTAATGGATGCGGAAGGGATTTTAAAAGACCGGATAACCAAAGAAGTGGAAGCAGAAAGTATTGCCTATATTGTCTGCAACCACTTTGGTCTGGATACTTCCGAATACTCTTTTACCTATATTGCCAGCTGGTGTGAAAGCAAGGATATGAAAGCACTCCGGGCATCTATGGATACCATCCGGAAAACGTCTGCGGAAGTCATTGAGAATATCGAGACACAGATGCACGAGCTGGAAATGGAAAGACCAGTTCGGGATACTTTTCATAAGGAAGATTTAATTCTGCATCTTTCAGGCAGTATGGGTTCCGAGTTTACTTATGATCTGATCGAAAACATGAGCAGGGAACAGTTAGAGCAGAATGTGGGGGAATACGTCCGCCTTCTGGAAAGTGGTGAGATAGAGGAAAATGAGAAACCACTGGAAAGTTTTCTGGAAGAAAAAGGTGCTGCCGTCACACCACTCTATGACAGCAGTGGGCACGGAGAGAACTATCCGATTGATTTTTATGATGTGGAATATGATGCTGACACAGGCGTTACTTATTTTTCTGACCTTTCTCCGAAAGATCAGGCAGAGATGCTGGTGCAAAAAGCAGAGTTTCCAAGAAATATTTTTTCGGAAAATGAAAAGGCATTTGTAAATGAATATGCAGAAACCTTCCCTGGACAGGTGGAAAGACTGAATGACCTGGTATGGGATATGAGGGAATCTTACGATGAAGCCGGTTCAAAGCTGGTGTATGAAGTGATCCAGGCAGCAAGGGCGAACTTCCCAGCGAAAGAGCCGGAAATTGCAGAAGAAACAGCCATGCAGTATGCCCACCGTCTGATTGAAACAGCAGAAGCTGCCAATACGGGAGATTTCACAGATTCCCAGAGAAATCTTATTGTGAATTTTGCATATAAGATGGATGATAAAGACGAAGTGCTTGGACTGGTGAACCGTATGATGACTGCAATCCGCAGACCGGGAAGTGAATATACGAGAAGCCTTATGAATGAAATACAGGCACAGATTGACAATTTCCCGGATGGCATGGTTGGTTTTACAGAAATGCACGAGGCAGGAATCCAGTTAGACCATATGCTTCCGCTTACGAAAGACCGTGCATATGAATTGTACCGTGGAGGGGCAGAAATTTATGTGTTACATGGAAATCAAGAGAATCCACAGCTGGCAGAATCAACACTTGTAGACACAGAAGATGCAATTCTTGGATATGACGGTATCTTTGGAATCACAGAAACAGAATGGGAAGTGCAGAAAGAAAGAGAAATATCTGCTACAAAACAGGAAGCACTGGAACAGCAGAGTGCAGAAAAGATTGATGAGACACTTCTTCTGCATGGAGAAAGCGGAAGGTTTGCCATTTATCAGATGGATAGTGGGGATGAGCATACTTATCAGTTTATGGGAATGGAATCCGCAAAGAGTCTGGGATATACCATTGACGGAAAGGATTACCGGATGGTTTATGCAGCACCATGGATGCCAACAATCACGTTAGAAAATATATTTGAACGCTTTAACATTGACCGACCGGAAGATTTCCGTGGTCATTCTTTATCGGTAAGTGATGTGATCGTGATAAACAGGGGTGCAGAGATTACAGCCTATTATGTAGATTCTTTTGGATTTCAGGAACTTCCGGAGTTTGTCCAGCAGAGAATGAACATACTGGAACATAATTCCGTCAGGGCATATCCGCCAGTTTATAAAGGAACATTGGAACAGGCAATGGGAGAACGGGATGTGGATGCTTATCTGGATTCGAGAAAGTTAAACATGGACTGCAAGAAAGCAATCGAAGAAGCTATCCGGGAGAATTTTGACGGGCTGCACTTAAAGCAGAATGCAGCAAAAGAAGTCGTGGAACGCTTTGGGGAAGAACGTATGAATTTTGTTATGGCAAATACCATCCAGGAACTTTCCCATGATGGAAGATTCTCCAGACAGAACAAAGACTGGGCGGAGCATATCGAAGTCCCGGAAAATATCAGCCGGGGCAGAAATCTGAACCTGGATTATGTGATCGAAAGCCACCCGGCAGTTTTAGATGGGTTTATCGACATGGCAAGAGCTGAGATCCGGATGCAGAGGATAGAACAGGCGATAGGAGAAAACGAAGTGACGATTACGGCAGAGACAAGAGGGTATGAAGCAGAAGGACATAACGGAACATGGCATACGGTTGATGAAAAGGAATATGCCGGGGAGAAGTTTTTCTTAATGGAACAGGATGAATTTGGCTCCGATGTGGCAGGCATTATCGTAGCAGAAAATGGACAGCTTGTAGCGGAGGACTTATGGAACGGGTTTGACGCAGGAGCATTGGAAGCAGTTTCAGAATATTTGCAGGAAAATGGAACAACACTTTATGACTTGACGGAATTCCCGAAAGATTCTGTTGTAACCCTGCGGAGTGGACAGACACTTACAATCGAAGAAATACAGGCAGTACAGAAAGATACCTGGGAAGAAACGATGGCAGGAAAAAATGAATCTGGAACGGATGTCCGGTTTAATTTTCATGCAGTCAGTGAGGTGCAGCTGCCGGAAGGCATAAAGTTAAAAATGCCAGAGATTCATTACGTTGATAATTTTTATGTGATGGAAGATGTAAATGCAGAGGGTGTAGTAAAAGTAAACCGGTATGAATCACTGGATGAAGCGATGCAGGAATATTTACGTCTGCCAAATCATCAGAAAAAAGTGCTTGGTATCCAGAATACGGAAACGATGCAGGAAAGCATGGATTTTATCCGATGTGAAAACGGGATAGATCGGCTGACCCATGCGTATAAACAGATCGGAGGGTGGCTGAATCCAGAAATATATGAAGTGGTAAATAAAATGGAAAACATGCTGGACTGGAATGAGGTACAGATTGCATATCAGATTGGAAAACAATACTTTACAATCCAGACCGCAGAAGATGGTTATGACTATACATTTTATAATGAAGATTATCAGGAGGATGATGGAGGAATCTATGACAATCCGACAATCTATGTAGATGAAGCTGCCAGTGATATTTTAGAAGATAAAGGGTACTCACTGGAAGATGCAAAAGTAGTGGATTACGAAGATCTGATGGCAGATGTGGAAGAAGTTCAGGAAGAACAGATGCAGCGGATACAATTAGAAAAGAACTGCCCGGCAAGTATTTTTGAAGGATTTCGCAGGGAAGAAGCAATGCAAACCTATGAAGGAATCGCAATGCAGTTTACCAGGAGTAAAGGGTATCTGACCATACAGGCAACAGAAGAAGGATATTCGTTTATTTTTTATGACTCTGATCTGCATGAAATCCAGGGTGGTGATTATGATAATCCAGACGCATCCATTCAGGAAGCTGCTTATGAAATCCTTAAAAGTGAAAGAATGGATGATGTGGAATGTGTCAAAGTGGATTATAAAGAATTTGAAGAAATGACGATCCAGCACTCTAAAGATTTATTGCAGGAGGGGGAACTTCGTGCGACTTCTGAGATTGGAAGAAATGAACTGGCATTAAACAGTCTGAGCAGGGCAGATGTTGAAAGAGGTGTCTTGTATCATGCACAGGCAGTATTAGAAGATATGGGAATGGAACAGGAGGTAGAGCTGCTTGCTGCAAGAGTGTATGGTTCCAGAAGCAGACAAGACCTTTACCGGGAAGATTCTGACCTTGATGTGGTTCTTTCCTATAAAGGTGATATTCGAGAAGATAGCTTTTTCAATGCCTTAAATGAATCTGGTATAGCGATGGCAGGAATTAAGGTGGATATTAACCCGATTGCAGAGGAGCGAATCACTCTGGCGGAGTATATAAAAGAATCCGAAAAATATCTTGACCAGCAGGAGATTAAAAAGCTCGCTGTGGACCTGGATAATTTTAGCTATGACGTTGATACCTATGAGTATAACGATACAGTTGAAAATAGAGAAGAACAGGTGGAAAAACTCACGGAGGATATTTTGAATAAGAAAACAGAAACTATCAAGGACTGGCTGCTTGAGGTATCCGAGGAATCCGATATAGACAGCGATGTTATAACTGCCCGTTCTTTACTTTCCCGTCTGGAAGATACAGAGCGATTTTCTATTTTTGACAAACAGCCGGAGCAGGAACAGCCAGAAGCCACGATCAGTTTTTATGTCGCAGAGTGCATGGAGTTTCCGGTCATGGGAGAGTACCATAACAACCTCACTTTAGAAGAAGCCATTAAAATATATGAGAGTATCCCAGCAGAGAGACTGCATGGGATTAAAGGAATCGGATTTGATCTGCAAGATGGTGATGAAAATTATTCCGGAGAATATGAGTTGATGAGTGCAGACCGGATACGGCGTGATCTGATAGATATGATTCCACACTATAAAGAAAGCCCTCTGGTGCAGAAAGCAATCGCAGACATGGAAAAGTATCTGGATGAAAAGCATGGAAGGGTAAAGGAAACGGAACATACGACAGAAACAGTAATAGGAAGTGGACAGAAACCTTCTGCGGTTGCGGCAGACAGAAGGGCAGAGCAGGAACCGGTATCTGTAAATCGGAGCCAGCCACAAAAGGCAGAACCTGCAAGCAGAGCAAAAGGTGAAGTGAAGAAATCTGTGCTGCAGTCTTTAAAAGATTTTCAGGCAAGGGCAAAAGCACAGGAGCAGAATAAGACAACGGAGAAATCCAAGACACATAAGAAGGGAGAAGTGGAATTATGATGGATCTGGCGATGAACTTTGATGCGGATGAATGTTTAGTAACAGCAATGTTTGATAAAGGAAACAGAAATGACACGATGGAGGCAATCGATCATATCATTCCTTTTCTGAAAGGCGATGCAGATATGATCGGGCTTGTCTGCAATACCATAAGAAAACTGTTCTGCATGAGCGATGAAGGATATGAGGTTTTTCTTATGGATCTGGAAGAATATAAAATGGAACTGGAAGAGGAGGATGAAGAATGAATACAAGTCAGTGTGCAGTATATCAGGTAAAAGATACCCCAGAGTACCGGGATGTCCGTTTCCGTTCTTACGAGAAACTGAAAAGCGAAGGAAGAACAGTCCAGGTAGAAAACTATCAGCAGGTGTATATTGGAAGAATCCAGCCGGGGGAAACTCCGGCTGATATTAAACTCCGTTTACAGAAGCAGCGACCGAAGAACTTCAAAGGTCATTCCATTGGTTGCAGTGATGTGATCGTCATCACCGACGATGGAAAAACCACAGCTTACTATGTCAACAAAGATGGTTTTATCATCATTCCAGAATTTCTCACAATCAAAAGTTCTTCCGATACCAGACTTTCCATTGATACAACCGGGTACGAAATCGAAGGAAAGAAAGGAACATGGCTTGCACAGGATTACATCCTGATGAACGAGAAGAAATGGTTTCTGATGGAGCATGAGGAGTATGGAACAAGAGCAGCCTATGTGATTCTCAGTGAGGAAGGTGCCGTAGTCATGAATGACTGTTACAATGGCTTTGATGAAGAAGCCAGACGGAACATCCAGAACTTCATGCAGCAACAGGCAGAGCAGGCACAGCAAAAACAACAGGAAATGCAGGCACAATCCCAGATCAGACAGCAACAATCTGGAGAAACACAAAAGAAGAAACCAGAGCTGGCAAACTGGCAGAAGGTCATGGATAATGGAGAATATCTTCGCAGTGCAGAGATGGCAGAAGAAGCCAACTACAATATGATTGATGGACTGATGAACAACATTCCAAGGAAAAAAGATAAAAATGCTCCACGAAGATCGGCACTGAAACGACTCCGTAATCATCAGAAGAAGATAGCCAGTCAGAGAAAAGGACAGCCACAGAAGGAAATCGAAGAAGAAATGGAGAGGAAGAAGAAATAGTTTTTAAGAAGTGGATGTTACTGTAACTTTTAGTTAAAGTAGCATCCACTTTTTAGATAATGTATTTTAAAGATGAATCTTAATATTAAAATACTATTCAATGAATAAATATTTTGGTCGTACAATGCGATAGATGTCTTCAGGAGAAAGGGTTTCTGAAGCAATCTCGGAAGAAGATTTCTTCTTTTTCTTTTTGATATCTGGCGATAATTTTTTATTATAGTCTTGGTAGGTGGCATCTACAGAAATTAATATATCTGTAATGCTATATAAATTGTTTTTTTCCTGATAGTATAATATCGTGGAAAGTACAGAGTTAACATAGCGATACAATCGAAAGCTGATATACTCCAGGGAATCGTCAATATCCTTTGTAGAATGAATTAGTTGATTTCGGAGACGATAAATATAATTTAAATCATGCTTAATACCGTCAAAATATTCTTGAATTGCCTTGCTTGTTTTTTCTGGCTCAGTTAAAAGCATAATTATTTCACGACATTCTCGCTCAAGGACAATATGGAAAGAAAGCTCAGATAAAATAGCACTATATTTATTTACATCACTTAGATAAGCAATTACTTTTGGGGTAGAATAATCTTTTTCAGTGACCTGACAATTCATTATAAAATTTTGTAAAGTAGGATATTTCTCAGCATAATCCTTTTTGTTAGACATACAATAAGTAAGTCGTGCCCAAAATATATTAAGTTTATTTTTTAGATAGAACAATCCAAAAACTTCTGGAACAACAACGCGTGCTTTTTCTATGATTGTAAAGCGTGGAAATGAATATAAAATATATTCAAGGGATGACCAAAAGTTAAGAAAACGGTTTTGAGTAGTCAGCGATTTGGCAGAATTAAGAGTATAAAGTATTCGTTCCAAAGTTCTAATATTGTTGCTGCCAAGATCATTTCGCAACTGTAAAAAACGTTCCAACTGTTTTTTATAGTTTGCGTCAATATGGTTAAGCATTTTTATGGGATCAATGCTGTTTAAGCTGATTTTATGAAAAACCGTGTCTTCTTTCCAATAATACCATAAATCATCGCGAATACAATTGGTTGTGCTTTGCCACATATCAAACAGTTCTGTAACGGATTGGAATTCTTTTTGAGCTAAGTCTGTCTCTTATACACATCTGACGCTGCCGACGA